>ERZ773136.3515-NODE-3515-length-11466-cov-4.749014_pt1 | contig 11466 bp, 9 predicted proteins | sample MGYA00580855_ERZ773136 | MGnify/ENA primary metagenome ERZ773136 (study PRJEB29015, sample SAMEA2737860) | human gut metagenome | biome: human gut; feature: human-associated habitat; material: faeces | place: China | collected 2012 ... | reverse complement strand
GCTTGCCCTTGGGCGTCAGCGCGCCGCGGCGGTCGGCCTCGGCCAGCGCCGTGAGCGCCGGCCCATACTTGTCTTCGCCGGTCAGGTAGCGCGAGCCGTGGCGGGCGTAGGTGCTTATGTAGCAGGGGCTGTAGCCCTCGGGTGGCGGCGTGGGGCGCCCCTGCGGGGCCTCATACGCCATATACTTGCCGGCAGCCAGGCGCGGGTTGGCTTCTATTTCGCGCTCGGCGCGCGTTTGGGCCGTGGCCGTGAGCGCGAGCATCATGCCGGCGGCACAGGCCATCATGGCTGATTTAATGTTTGCAGTGGTATTCATCTCGTCGACTGTTTGTTAAAACCGTGCAAAAGTAATCAATTCGCCCGACGTGCCGGTTGCATTCCGTGTTACAATGTTATGAATAAACCCCGCCGGCCACCGCAGGCTGCGCTGCCCCCGGCCGGCCAACTTTCTTCGGGGGGATATGGCCGTTTATACGTATTATTATATAGCCGGCCACAGGCCCGGGGCATCCGTCGGGGCCCGGCCGGCAGGCATACGACAATTGAAAACCTAAAATAACAATAAGACAATGGAACAAAAAGAGAAGGGTAGCATGGGCTACCTCATTTCAATCGTGCTGGTCGCCGTGCTCGGCGGCTTGCTGTTCGGCTACGATACCGCCGTAATATCGGGGGCGGAGAAGGGCTTGCAGGCGTTCTTCCTCGGAGCCGACGACTTTACATACACCGACGCGTGGCACGGATTCACTTGCGCCAGCGCCCTGGTGGGATGCATCATCGGCAGCGCCATCTCGGGCTACCTGGCTTCAAACTGGGGCCGAAAGAAGTCGCTGTTCTTTGCAGGCGTGATGTTTTTCATATCGGCCTTGGGGTCGATGGAGCCCGAGTTCCTGATATTCGAGCATGGCGTGCCAAACTTCGAGCTGCTCGTGGCGTTCAACATCTACCGCATCATCGGAGGCGTGGGCGTGGGCCTTGCCTCGGCCATCTGCCCCATGTACATTGCCGAGGTGGCGCCGTCGAACATACGCGGAACGCTCGTCTCGTGGAACCAGTTTGCCATCATCTTCGGCCAGCTCGTGGTCTACTTCGTCAATTTCATCATCCTCGGCGAGAACGCCAACCCGGTGATTGAGGCCATGAAGGTGCTCAACGCCGACGAGGCCGCATGGACCATATCTACGGGATGGCGCTACATGTTCGGCAGCGAGGCCGTGCCGGCAGGGCTGTTCACGCTGTTGATATGCCTCGTGCCGGAGACTCCGCGCTACCTTGTCATGGCCGGGCGCGACGACAAGGCCCTGGCCATACTGCAGCGCATCAACGGAGCCACCGTGGGCAGCGAGATTCTGCACGAGATAAAGACCACCATCACCGAGAAGACCGAGCGACTGTTCACCTATGGCGTCATGGTAATCTTCATCGGCATCATGCTCAGCGTGTTCCAGCAGGCCGTAGGCATCAACGCCGTGCTGTACTATGCTCCGCGCATCTTCGGCGACATGGGCATGACCGACCCCATGGTCAACACCGTCGTGATGGGCGTTGTCAACATCCTGTTCACCCTCGTGGCCATCTTCACCGTCGAGAAGTGGGGCCGCCGGCCGTTGCTCATCACCGGCAGCATAGGCATGGCCGTGGGAGCCTTTGGCGTGGCCCTCACCTTCGGCAATGCCTCGATGAGCATGGTGTGCATGGTGAGCATCATGGTCTACAGCGCATCGTTCATGATGTCGTGGGGCCCGATATGCTGGGTGCTCATTGCCGAGATATTCCCAAACACCATACGCGGCAAGGCCGTGGCCATCGCCGTGGCGTTCCAGTGGATATTCAACTGGATTGTAAGCTCTACGTTTGTGCCAATGTTCAACATGAAGACGGCCGGCGACCCCGACTTCGGCCACTGGTTCACTTACGGACTCTATGGCGTGATATGCGTGGTTGCGGCATTCTTCGTCTGGAAACTTGTGCCCGAAACCAAGGGCAAGACGCTCGAAGACATGACCAAGCTATGGAGCAAGGGCCGCTGACCGGTATGGCCGTGGCCTGACTTTCGGGGCAAGGCAACCGCAAACACCGGCGGCGCGGCGGGGTGGGGCAGCAGTGCCCTGCTTGCTGTCAGCGCTGCCGCAGGTGTGGCGGCAGCCTTGCCCCGCCTTGTCTTAGGGCGGCGCCCGTGGTGGGGCGGTGCGGCTGCGTGATGTTGGCGTTTGTGGGGCATGATGCTGATGGCGGAACAAACATTCTGCGCATGGTGGCCTGTTGCAGGTAATTTCAGAAACAGGCCATGGTCTGTATGATGCCCGGTTGCGGCCTGGCAAGTCTGTTTTTGCCGCATTCGGTGAAATGGCGGCGCAGACGGTGGCCCTGGCTTCCACCGTTTGTTCTGTTGTGCGGATATTTTGCAGCATCTGATAAATATTTAGGTTCCGATGCAACATTTGTTTCTTCCAATGCGTCTATATAATATAAGTATTAACCAAAAACAGTGTATTATGAGATTGATGGCATTTTTATTTGCCTCTGTAGCGCTTTTATCGCTGGGGGCTTGCACTGAAAAATCAGCGCAGACGGTGCTGTATCAGATTGGCAGCGGCGGCAAGTCTATAAAGGCAAGCGGCAACTATGTGACAAAGAGTTACAGCGTTGGCAAGTTCAGCACCATAGAGGCTTCGGGTGTGGCCACGGTGGTTTACACCCAGACTTCAGGCCCGCAGAAAGTGGAGGTTTGCACGTCTGACAATCTGATGGAATATGTTTATGTTAAGGTTAACGACGGAAACCTCTTGGTGGGCATCAAGTATGATGGCGCCATACAGTCGCTCGACAAGTTTGAGGTGCGCGTTTCGTCGCCGTCACTCAGTGGGGTCGATCTCAGGGGAGCGTCAAGGTTTGTGGCCGACGGTGCCATATCGGCCCGCACGCTGGACTTGTCGCTCTCGGGCGCTTCAAGGTTTTCGGGGGCATCGGTCAGCTGTACCGACCTCGACGTCGATGCCAGCGGCTCCTCAAACCTGTCGCTTGGCAAGCTGAAGGCCAAGACGGCATCGTTTGACATGTCGGGGGCGAGCAAGGTAGACGTAGACCAGCAGGTTGAGAAATCAACCATCGGCCTGTCGGGCGCCAGCAAGGCCTTTGTGAAGGGCACGGCCGTCGACGCCGACTATTCCACCTCGGGCGCGGCGAATGTCAATGCCGAGAAGTGTGTGGCCCAGCGCGTTTCGGCCTCGGCCTCGGGCGCCAGCAAGGTTAATTGCCATGCGGTGGCCTCGCTGAAGGTCGACCGCAGCGGTGCGTATATGGCGCGTTATGTGGCAAAGAACATCGTTGCCGCAGGTCTTGCAGAAAAATGCGAGATTCAGCTTTCCTATGCGATCGGTGTTGCACAGCCGACATCGGTTATGGTAGACACCTTCGGAACCGGAAAGCTTTCTGACGAGAAACTGGTGGAAATCGTTCGTGAAAACTTCGATCTCCGTCCGGCAGGAATCATCAAGATGCTGGATCTAAGAAGGCCGATTTACCGTCAGACAGCGGCATACGGACATTTTGGACGCGCCGATCTGAACCTTCCGTGGGAGGCAGTCGATAAGGTGGAGACATTAAAGAAATATTTGTAGAGTTTTATGAAAAGTTTAGACAATTTTACATAAAATAAATAGGTTTTTGGATGTTTCGTGTTATAATGGGTCATAGAATTACAGTTCTATGACCCGTTTTTTGCGGGAATTTGCGGGGTGGACAAAGCAGGCATGAAGTTCAAAAATAAAATTATCATTTCATTTTGTATTATCATATTTATCCCCATTCTTCTGGCGGTGGCGGTGCTTTTCGGATTCCAGAAGATCCAGTTGAAGTCGATTGAACAGACATACGGCGTGGAGAGTGACGATTACAGTTATTTTTCCAATTCCATGCAGCTGCTCAGCCGTTTTACGCGCGAGTCCTTTGAGACGCTTCTGGATCTTTCAAAGCATGATCCGGATAAGCTGGAGGATAAGGCGTTTCTGGAGCAGATGAATGACACTCTGCGCGAGAAGTATTCGTATCTTGTCGTGCGCCGGGGAGATGAGCTGATCTATGTGGGGGATGATAAGGAGTCGTCGCTGCTGACGGATCTGCCGGCCTACGGAGGGGAAGAGTCCGGGGCAGACACCGGCATCTATGTCGACGGAGACAAGCAGGCGCTGATCAAGCAGATTGATTTTGAATATTCGGACGAAAGCCAGGGAAGCGTTTTTATTATCACGATCCTCGAGGAGACCGTGCCGGAGTTGAAGAGCCTGATGGCGGATGTGGCGATCTCGATTGTCCTGATCTTAATCTTGACGGCATGCATGCTGACGGTATGGATTTATACGAGTTTTATCAATCCGATCAAGAAGCTGCAGGTGGCGGCGCAGAACATTAAGGACGGTAATCTGGATTTTACGGTGGATGTAGAGACGAATGACGAGATCGGGGAGCTCTGCCGCAATTTCGAGGAGATGCGGCAGCGGCTGAAGGATAACGCAGAGGAAAAGCTTTCCGGTGAGCGTGAGAACAAGGCGCTGATCAGCAATATCGCCCATGATTTAAAGACTCCGATCACAGCTGTGAAGGGGTATGCGGAGGGACTCATCGACGGTGTGGCGGATACGCCGGAAAAGCGTGACAAGTACATCCGGACGATTTATAATAAGGCGAATGAGATGGATACGCTCATCAATGAGCTGACATTGTATGCGAAGATCGACACCAACCGCATTCCGTACAATTTTGCAAAGCTGAATGTGGCGGAGTATTTCAATGACTGCATCGAGGAGATCGGGCTCGATCTCGAGGCGAAAAACATCGGACTGGCATATTTTAATTATGCGGACGAGGATGTCCAGATTATTGCAGACCCGGAGCAGCTAAAGCGCGTGGTTAACAATATCGTGGGGAATTCGGTCAAATATCTGGACAAGCAGAAGGGATTTATCAATATCCGGATCAAGGATGTCGGTGATTTTATCCAGGTCGAGATTGAGGATAACGGCAGAGGAATTGCCGCGCGCGATCTGCCTTACATTTTTGACCGGTTTTACCGTGCGGATGCGTCGCGCAATTCTGCGACGGGAGGCAGCGGTATCGGATTATCGATTGTGAAGAAGATTATTGAAGACCACGGCGGTAAGATCTGGGCGACAAGCAAGGAGTCCATCGGAACCGTGATGTATTTTGTATTACGAAAATATCAGGAGGTGCCATATGAGCAGAGTATTGATCATTGAGGATGAGGTGGAGATTGCAGACCTTGAGAAGGATTATCTGGAACTCAGCGGATTTGAGGTGGAGATAGAGAATGACGGAACCGTCGGACTGAAACGGGCGTTGACGGAAGATTTTGATATGTACATCCTGGATCTGATGCTTCCGGGCATTGACGGTTTTGAGATCTGCAAGCAGATCCGGGAGGAGAAAAACACGCCGATTCTGATGGTGTCGGCGAAGAAGGATGACATCGATAAAATCCGCGGTCTTGGACTGGGAGCGGATGACTATATTACCAAGCCATTTTCGCCGAGCGAGCTGGTGGCGCGCGTGAAGGCACATCTGGCGCGCTATGAGCGGCTGATCGGCAGCAATACGCCTGAGAATGATACGATCGAGATCCGTGGAATCCGCATCGATAAGACGGCGAGACGTGTCTGGGTCAACGGCGAGGAGAAGCAGTTCACGACAAAGGAGTTTGACCTCCTGACATTTCTTGCGGAGAATCCGAATCATGTATTTACGAAGGAAGAACTGTTCCGCCAGATCTGGGATATGGAATCCATCGGGGACATTGCGACGGTGACGGTACACATCAAAAAGATCCGCGAAAAGATCGAGATGAACACCAACAAACCGCAGTACATAGAAACAATCTGGGGAGTAGGGTACAGATTTAAGCTGTAGAGCTTAAATCGTAAGGATGTGTAAAGGCGTGCAAGGCAGGCGCTCCACAGCGAAACTGTACTGAAATGAGCGCCTGCGCTGCGAAGCAGCAACAATCTGGGGAGTAGGGTACCGGTTTAAGCTGTAATTTATAATTTGGAAGGAGTGCAGGAAAATGAAAAAGTATGTAAAACCAGAAGTTGTGGAGACAAAAGAGTATGCGGAGGGCGTGTATCTGGCGAGCGGCGGTTCGACAGATAATTCGTCGGGACCGGAAGAAACTGTCTGTCGATTTGGCAGAAAGGAAGCAAACGCGGGTTCGGACACCTGCCAAGAGTGCTCTAAGAGCGGCGGGCAGAGAAATACGCCGCTTCCGGGCGAGGAGTCTGCGCGCGAAGCAGATTTTACCGGATGTATCGACGGCAGACCGGTAAAGAGATCATAGGCAGTAGGATGACAGAGCGGGCGAAGGAGAGCACAGATGAGTGGGAAAAAAATTGCAATCATATACAAAAGTCTGACAGGGAATACCAGACAGGTGGCAGAAGCAATACGGGATGCGCTTGGCGGTGAAGAGATTGTATACTTCGGTGAGCCGAAGCCGGACATTGTGGCGGATCTTTATTTTGTAGGATCCTGGACGGACAAGGGAAGCTGTGATGGAACGGTTGGTGAGTACTTGAAGCAGCTGGAAGGAAAAAAACTGGCGGTTTTCGGCACTGCCGGTTATGGTGGCTCCAGAGAATACTATCAGAAGCTGGCGTGCCGGGTAACGGAGTGCGTTCCGGATACCAGTGAGGTGCTCGGAAGCTTTTACTGCCAGGGGAAAATGCCGATCGGAGTGAGAAAACGCTATGTGGCGATGCTGCGGGAGCACCCGGAAGATCAGAAGCTGAATGCGAGCGTAAAAAATTTTGACGAGGCGCTTTCACATCCGGATGAGAAAGATTTTGCGGATGCACGCCAGTGGGCACAGACTATGGTGGATGCGGTTTAGAATATGGAGATCAGAATTTTATTTGAAGACGAGCAGATTATTGTCTGCGAAAAGCCGGCAGGTGTGGCGGTACAGACGAAAAGGCTCGGACAGGCGGATATGGAGAGCCTGCTTAAAAACAGGCGGGCGGGGAAGGGCGAACTGCCGTATATCGGAGTGGTGCACCGGCTGGATCAGCCGGTATCCGGTGATGGTGTTTGCAAAGACGAAGGAGGCGGCAGCCGCACTCAGCCGGCAGATTGCGTCGGGGCTGGCGGACAAGTTTTACTATGCCGTGACAGACGGGGTGCCGGAAGCCGGAAAGGGGCAGTTTACAGATTATCTTCTGCGTGACGGCAGAACCAATACGTCTGCGGTTGTAGAAAGCAGTATGCCGGGAGCAAAGAGGGCAGAGCTTTCCTACGAGGTTTTAGAGCAGAAAAACGGGCGCGCCGTTCTTCGGATTCAACTGGGAACCGGCAGACATCATCAGATCCGCGTGCAGCTGGCACATGCAGGGATGCCGATTGTGGGAGACCGGAAGTACAATTTTAAAGAGAATATGAAGCCGTCGGGGGAACCGCTCTGCCTCTGTTCGTACAAAATCGGGTTCAGACACCCGAAAACACGCAGAAATCTTGCGTTTGAAATTGACAACCCTTTCCATTTATCATAAAATCATTAGTTGTGCAGGAGCTGCACACAGACAACCTTGAAGCTGCTTGCAACGGCAGTAAGAGCTATGAAAAGGAGATAGATGATGGCAAAGGACAACAAGAAATTAGTAGAAGCGATCACATCGATGGATGTTGATTTCGCACAATGGTACACGGACGTGGTAAAAAAGGCGGAGCTGATCGATTATTCCGCGGTAAAGGGATGTATGATCATCCGTCCGGCAGGCTATGCGATCTGGGAGAATATCCAGAAAGAGCTTGACCGCAGATTCAAAGAGACCGGCGTGGAGAATGTATACATGCCGCTTTTTATTCCGGAGAGCCTGCTCGAAAAAGAGAAGGATCACGTGGAGGGATTTGCACCGGAGGTTGCATGGGTAACCTACGGCGGATTGAACCCGTTACCGGAGCGTCTCTGTGTCAGACCTACATCTGAGACGCTGTTCTGCGATTTTTATAAAAATATTATTCACTCCTACCGTGACCTTCCGAAGGTATACAATCAGTGGTGCTCGGTGGTACGCTGGGAGAAGGAGACGAGACCGTTCCTCCGTTCCAGGGAATTCCTGTGGCAGGAGGGACACACCGCGCATGCGACCGCAGAGGAAGCCGAGCAGCGCACGATTCAGATGCTGAATCTGTACGCGGATTTCTGCGAGGAGGTACTGGCAATGCCGGTCATCCGCGGACGCAAGACCGAGAAGGAGAAGTTTGCGGGCGCGGAGGCTACCTATACGATTGAGGCGCTGATGCATGACGGAAAGGCACTGCAGTCCGGTACCAGCCACAACTTTGGCGACGGATTCGCAAAGGCGTTCGGTGTCCAGTATACCGATAAAGATAATAAGCTTCAGTATGTACATCAGACTTCCTGGGGTATGACCACACGTCTCATCGGTGCGATCATCATGGTACACGGCGATGATTCGGGTCTGGTTCTGCCGCCGAGAATTGCACCGGTACAGGCGATGGTGATTCCGATCCAGCAGTACAAAGACGGCGTCATGGATGCTGCAAAGAGCGTCTGCGAGCGCCTTGGAAAAGTATGCCGCGCGAAGCTGGATGACTCGGACAAGAGCCCGGGCTGGAAGTTCTCCGAGCAGGAGATGCGCGGAATTCCGGTTCGTATCGAACTTGGACCGAAGGACATCGAGGCAGGCAAGTGCGTGGTAGTGCGCAGAGATACCAGAGAGAAGATCGAGGTCGCACTGGAGGATCTGGAGCAGAAGATTCCGGAGATTTTAGAGACTATCCAGAAAGAGATGTTCGAGCGTGCAAAGGCACACCGCGACGCGCATATCTGGGATGCCCACAATTATGAAGAATTAAAGGACATCGCGGCAAACAAACCGGGATTTATCCGCGGTATGTGGTGCGAGGATCAGGCGTGCGAGGACAAGATCAAAGAGGAGCTTGCCGTGACATCCCGCTGTATCCCGTTCCATGATCAGGAGCAGATTTCCGGAACCTGCGTATGCTGCGGCAGACCGGCGCACAAGCTGGTATACTGGGGCAAGGCATATTAAGGAGAAGTGCGTGGATAAAAATGCAAAGATCAGCCTGCCTGCGAAGGTTGCGAGGATTCTGAATACCTTAGGCGAGCACGGATATGAAGCGTATGCGGTCGGAGGCTGCGTGCGCGATTCCCTGCTCGGGAGAACGCCGCAGGACTGGGACATTACGACCTCGGCGCGACCGGAGCAGGTCAAGGCTCTTTTCCGGCACACGATTGATACCGGGATCCAGCATGGGACGGTGACAGTCATGCTGGAGCATGAGGGGTTCGAGGTCACAACCTACCGGATTGACGGAGAATACGAGGATGCGAGGCATCCAAAGGAAGTAGCGTTTACCGCGAATCTTCTAGAGGATCTGAAACGCCGCGATTTTACGATCAATGCGATGGCCTACAATGAAGTGACCGGACTGGTGGATGCCTTTGACGGAATCGGCGATCTGGAGAGAGGCGTGATCCGCTGTGTGGGAAATGCCATGGAGCGGTTTTCGGAGGATGCCCTTCGCATGCTCCGGGCGGTCCGTTTTGCGGCGCAGCTTGGTTTTTCGATTGAACAGGAGACACAGGAAGCCATTGCCGGACTGGCGGGCAATATAAAAAAGGTCAGTGCGGAACGGATTCAGGTCGAACTGGTAAAGCTTTTGACTTCGCCGAATCCGGGAGAACTGAAAGTGGCGTATCGCACGGGGCTTACGGCTGTTTTTCTGCCGGAGTTTGACGTGATGATGGAGACGCCGCAGAACAATCCGCATCACTGCTGCAGTGTGGGAGAGCATACGCTAAAGGCGATCGAAGCGGTGCCGGCGGATAAGGTGCTCCGGCTTACGATGCTGCTGCATGACATTGCAAAGCCTGCCTGCAGGACGGCGGACAAAAAAGGCGTGGATCATTTTTACGGACATCCGGCGCGCGGAAGCGAGATAGCGCGTGGAATTCTGCGCCGGCTGAAATTCGATAACGATACCACCGACCGGGTGTGCCGGCTGGTGCACTGGCACGATGATAATCCGGAGCTTTCCGGGAAGGCGGTCCGCAGGGCGGTGCACAGGATCGGCGTGGAACAGTATCCGGCATTGTTTGCGGTCAAGCGCGCGGATATTCTGGCGCAGAGCGGGTATCGGCGCGCGGAAAAGCTGGCGTATGTGGACGCATATGAACAGATGTACCGGGAGTGCATGGAGAAAAAAGAGTGTCTTACGATCCGGGAACTGGCGGTTTCCGGTCAGGATCTGATTGCAGCCGGAATGCAGCCGGGAAAGCAGATCGGGGAGATGCTGAATGAACTGCTGGACCGGGTATTGGAAGATCCCGGGCTGAATACGAAGGAACAATTATTAAAAATTGTGACAGGAAAGATTTCTGATCAAAACAGGTCATGAAATAAAAACCCCTCACATATGATGAAGAGACACGGCAGAGCAGCCGCAGATCAATCATATGGAGGGGTTTTCGTGTATAATCGACCGGAGCAGGTATTGGAGCAGTACGACCTGGAAGTGAGAGCGGTTTCCAAAGGGCGTGAAAGTTATATTTGTGATACAACACAGGGGCAGTTACTTTTAAAAGAATACAAAGGCTCGGCGGAGCGGGCAGAGTTTCTCTCTGCCATACTCGGGCATCTGGGTGGACAGGGACTCTTAACGGAGCAGGTCGTGCGGACGAAGGAGGACGCCCCGATTGCCGTCGCGGAGGATGAGACAAAGTATATGGTATTGACGGCTGTTTCCGGGAGCGAGTGTGACACCAGAAACCGGGCGGACATGATCGCGGGGGCGGAAAAACTGGCAATGCTGCACAACGCGGCGGGAACTTATTCGGAGACGGTTCCGGAGTTTGTCTGCAACGACCCGAATGAGCTGCAGGAACTGTATGAGAAGCATAACCGGGAACTGGTCAAAGTCCGGAATTACATACGGTCCAAGAAGAAAAAGAATGATTTTGAAGTGCTCTTTTACGGGCAGTATGAGCGCTTTATGGAAAAAGCAAGGCAGGTGGCACAGGAACTTTCGGCGATAGGACAGGGCGGGCAGAGCGCCGGGTTTTGTCACGGTGACTATAACCAGCACAATATTCCGTTTTCCAAAAACGGAATCGGCATTGTCCATTTTGAGTGCTTTTCCTATCAGATACAGGTCAGCGATCTGGCGAATTACATGCGGAAAATGCTGGAAAAAAACAACTGGAACACCGGACTTGGCATGGATCTCATCTGTGCGTATGACCGTGTGCGCCGGCTGACTGCCGTGGAACTGAACTATCTGTATCTGTATATGGCATATCCGGAAAAATTCTGGAAAATTGCGAACCGCTACTATAACACACATAAGGCATGGGTGTCCGGACGCAATATTGAAAAGCTGGAAAAATTCATACGGCAGGAGGATGAGCGGGAACGA
>ERZ773136.3500-NODE-3500-length-11527-cov-12.368898_pt1 | contig 11527 bp, 13 predicted proteins | sample MGYA00580855_ERZ773136 | MGnify/ENA primary metagenome ERZ773136 (study PRJEB29015, sample SAMEA2737860) | human gut metagenome | biome: human gut; feature: human-associated habitat; material: faeces | place: China | collected 2012 ... | reverse complement strand
CCGACGATTTGGGATACCCGATGATATAGCCGATATAGAGTGTATCGCCGCTGTCGTTTTCCCGCCAGAAGGCTTCTTCGCCGATGCTGTTCAGAACCGTTTCGCCGTAGTACATGGTCAGCGTAGAGAGCTTCGGGCAGTTATAAAAGGCGTGCTTGCCAATGGTCGGCGCGAGCGGCAGCTCGGCGGTGGTCAGGTTGACGCAGCCCTCGAACCAGTACGCCAGATCCGGGATCGTCAGCGTTTCCACGTCCTCAAACCAGACCTCGGTGATCTGGTCGCGGACAGCCGCCCACGGCTGATCGTCTGCGCTTTGGAATACCGGCGCTTCGCCGCTGCCGGAGATGGTCAGCCAGCCCTTTTCATCCAGCGACCAGCGAATGCCGCTGTTCTGGATTGTGCCGGAGGTGGCGGCTTCGCTGGAAACCACGGGTTCTTCGTCAGGCGCGCTGTCATAGATCGTGTGTTCGTCCGCTTCGGCGGCAAACACTGAAATGCTCAAAGACAGCAGCATACAGAGGACAAGCAGAAGTGCTGTGATTTTTCTGAATTTCATAGCTTAACCCTCCATGACGGCGGCAATCGTGAAAATCACAGTTGCCGCATTGACGTTGGTCACGGCTTCACTCGCGGAAACCTTGGCTTTATAGCGGATGGCGAGATTTTTCTCGGCGGCAATCGCTGGAAATGCGCCATCCACAAGTGTCAGGCTGCCTGCACCTTTTGTGCTGCAACCGTTGATGTTCAAAGCAATGCTGTTTTTACTCGCCGAGAAATCGTCGTAGCTTCCGATTTCAAACGTGCCAGCCTGTACATCCACCTTGGTCACGCGAATTGCGCCGGTTTTACCGGTGTTGGTAATCATGGCATTATTGGCCGTCACGACGTAACCGTCGACCAGTGAAACCGGCAAACAAGCGGGAACCGTGCAAGAAATGGGCGATACAGTATTTACAATGGTCAAGGTAACGGGCACACGGGCCTCAGTAGTTTCTGCCGCCGACGCTGTGACAGGAAATGCAAAAATGAGTGCCAGCGCCAGAAGCAGCGCCGCCGCTTTCTGATAGGTTTTCACCATGTCACTGCACCTCCTTCGGCCAGAGGTACGCCGTGTGTAAGGTCAGCTCTGTGTTCAGCGTGCCGATCTGCTTGCCGTCACGATAAGCCGTAATTGTGACCGTGCAATCCACGTTGCCAAACTCCGGCGCTTCGAGAAGTGTAAGTGTAGAAATGCTCTTGCCCGCAGCCAGCTCAAAAGCGTCAGCAATCAGAGCATTGTCCTTGTTGCGGCGGATTTCCACCTTGTATGTGTCCGCTTTGCTGTTGTTGGTAAACTCGGCTTTCACGCTGGATTCTCCGACCAGAGCATATAGATGAACAGGAGCAGTAATATCAATCTGATTGTCTGCGACAATCGCGTTGAGCTGCTTCTGGGCTTCGCGCAATCCTGAAACGTCGTAAAAAATGACTTCTGTTTCCTTGTGCTGCTTCGCGCGCTCGGTAATGCGAACCTTGATTGTGTCAATGACCGCAAGGGTGGAATCCCTGTCATAAATGACCTTGACTGCATCATCCACACGCGCAACCACGACTTCCGGCATCTGTGTTCCGTTATTGCAGTACACGGCTTTTGTACCGCCGCCCCAAACGAGCAGACGCCCGGTAACTTGAACATTGTCCAGCGAAATTTTTCCATCCGCCGCGCCGCAGCCGATGATGAGATCGCCGTCTACGGTCATGTTCTGGAGCGTCACTTCGTCGGTGCGGATCAGGACGCTGCCTTTAATGTCCTTGTCATAAGTACCCTTGGACACAATGTAAGTGCCGATGATGTTGTAAAAAATCTGTGCAAATTCTGCGCGGGTGATGTTATCCAGCGGTGCAAGGACTTTGCCGCGGCCGTGGATATAATCCGCACCGACCATCGCGCGCACATAGGGCAGCGCCCAATTAGAAATCTCGCTGCGGTCGGAGAATGCGGACAGGTCCGTTTTCGCGTATGCGTCGTAGTCCAGTTCCAACGCTCTCGCCACAACGGTCATGGCTTCTTGCCGCGTGATGGGCGAATCTGGTGCCATAGACGAGTTGGAACGCCCGTTATAAGTACCAATCTGGACAGCGAGGGCTACATCTTTGTAGTACCACTTGGATTTTGCAACGTCCTTGTACTGCGAAATGTCAGCCGTTTTATAGCAGCCGAAAGACCTGTTGATGATCGCGGCCATCTCCGCGCGAGTCATTGCACCATTCGGGTCAATAATGGTGCTGGACTTGCCGTACAAAAGGCCATTATCCACGGCTGCGCTCACGGCTTCGGCATACCATGCGGTACGGTCATAGTCCTTGAAATCTGTTGCTTTGCGGGTAGTCGTGCCTGCCGCCGACGCGCTGACTGCCAGCGATAAGCACGATACTGCCGCAAGGAACAATGCGAGGATTCGTTTTTTCTTCACGTTGAATACCTCCTGTTAGATTTTAAGGGGAACGCTTGCGCGTTCCCCTGTGCGATAGGCGATTGAATTAGACCGCATCCCAAGCGATGATGAACAGGACGCTTGCGATGGCGGTGTTGGTCACAGCTTCGGAAACCGGGGTCACGATGGCGTCATAGGCAATGCCGATGCTGTTTGCGGAGGTATCGCCCACACCGGACATGAAGCAGCCTTCCACAGCAGCATCCAGAAGCGTCTGCTTGGAAGCGTTCTTGCTGTCGGTCAGCTTCTTTTCGCCGTTACCGAGTGCGAGGGAGAAACCGAACTTGTTGCTGTTGACCTTTTCGTGTGCGAGGGTGGCCTTGTCGCCGAACGCAGCCAGCGACCAGCCCTGCGCGGCTTCGATGCTCACGGAATTGACCTTGACTGCGCCGAAGGAATTGTTGACGATCTTCGCATCCGTTGCGGTGGAAACGGTGCCGTCGGTGCCGACAGCGATGGGCAGGACGGTCGGAACAGTGACGCTCATTTTGGTAGCTGCCGGGTCGCCGCCGATGCTGCCGTCCGCGGTGCTGGACAGGGTAACAGACGAAGTGCCAGTGCCGCCAGAAGCGTCCACGGTGTTGGCAGCGGAAGCGGAAATGGCGAGGGATGCGAGCATACAAATTGCGAGAACGAGGGAAATAATCTTCTTGGTGTTTTTCATAGTTAAAATCTCCTTATTTTTGATAATCAGTTTTTGATGGTAATGTTGATGATAGCACCGGCTGTGCCGATGATTTCGCCACTGACCGGATCAAGGTTGTGGAACATAGCCGTGCATTCGTATGTGCCAGCCGGAAGCTCCACATCGAGGGCAGCGCGTTCGATTTTGCTGCCCACGGGGATTGCTTTGCTCTGGTAGATCTGCTCGCCGGTATCGTTGCGGATGAACTCGACCTGCTGGGGGTAATTGTTTATAGCTTCATTCACGATCATGACATTGCCCTCCGCCGTGCCGTCCTCAAAATAGGGCGCAGTGTTCATGCTGATGTTGATCATGCCCTCCGCGACCTTTTCGTTCAGCTTCTCAGCAATTTCTTCCGGGCTGAGATTGTCCCAGCCGCCCTCGACGGCGCTGGAATCGTAGACGATACCGGTTTGACCACGAGCGTCTTCTTTGGTCAGCGGCTTGCTGACCAGACGGGTGATAAGAAAAATGCCCGCGCCAATGGCACAGACGAGAAATGCGACAGCAAGCACAACGCGGATATTGAGCCGTGCCTGTTTTGGATGATCCTGATATACTTCGTACATGGAAACAGCTCCTTTGTATTTTGTTTTGTATGCTAGGGCGGAATACGATAGCGACACAGCAGGCGATACAGGTCGTCTGCTGTGCATGGAATCTGATTTCCGGGCAATTCGATACCTCCTCCATCTGAATTTGGGTATAAAGAAACACGGCCTTATGAAAGGTCGTGTAACTTGTTTATATTTAATGCAATAATTCCGATATCCATATGTCAAGCACATGGCAGAAATCTCAGACCATCAAATTACAGATGATCTGAGATTCCTGCTTTTTTAGTTATGGAATCGATGATAAAATAGCCCGTTGAAATTGTTAGCGACTACCCCTATTCCTCGTTTGACGATAACTCAAGTTCGATTTCAGAATTCTCAATCTCAACCTCCATTGCAGTGCGAATAGGTTCGTATATGGGTACATTTTGCTCAATGGCTTCAAAGCTTACCACCAACGAATATTTGGCCTTGAACAATGAACCCCAGCCTTTGTGGCCTCTAACCGCGATGCAAAACGCATCACTTAACTCATTGGATTTAATAATGGTCCAGTCTTTTTGTAGAGTACCATTCTTATTTGAGAAATTATCTACCTGACCATGATTAGTTGCATCGCCAATTGTCCATATGAAATTTCCGTCGTCATTGGTACTCCTTCCAGTTTCATATATCCGCCTAGAAAAAGTTTCAAACGATTCACCTGAGCGGCTACAGCACCAATCAACCCATGTGGATAGATATCGCTTAACACTTCTGCGGGTTCTTCTAGGTTTTGCTGCATATGACAAAGTAACCTCGATTAAGATATCATTCTCTTCACCAACAGAACTGAGTTCTTCTGGAATGGGAATGCGGTAGACATGGGCTTCTCCCTCTCCAATTTCTCTCAATTCTTCGGTCAATAGTGTGATGCGGAATTCGTCATTTCTTGTTGCTCGAGTCGCATCTGGAATGCCATATCCCATTCTGCGTAACGCTTCAACATATTTTGTCGAATCATTTTTAACCCACTCTGGCCATCGTGCAGAATGGGCAACGAGAGCACGATATAATAATGCTGGAGCTTCTGGATACAAATATTCGATTTTTGCAGCAATACTGGTAACCTTGGGGGCGGCAAACGAAGTACCAACCTGGTCCTTTGAATACGCAGGACCCACAGGTGATTTCCTAACCAATTCAGGGCATACTTCTTTTGGCGTTGTGAAAGTAAGATGTCCTTCCTTTGGAACTACCATCGTTCCGCCATACTCTACTACATCAGGTTTCACAACATCCCAGATTCCTGGGCCGGAGCGCGAAAATGCAGAGATATGATCTTTCCCTCCAAGCGCCTCAGTATCTTCGGTCTGATAATCAGACAATGCAACAGAACCGACTGTAAGTGCTTGTAGACTTTGCCCTGGATCGCATATTCTACATAATTCGCGTTCTAGATAGTCCGGGTACGGATATCCCGCTTGTATATAGGCAGCAATCGTATCGGTGTCCACATTACCAGCTGCCTGCACAAACAACACATCGTTTTCGTAGCATTGAGCATCTATTGCAGCTGCCCAAGCAGACATATGTTTAAGTTCGCACGGTAGTTTTGAGCCAATTGATTGATTAAATATTTTACTTGGAGCTAAAGCACCGAGACGATATGTATGAACAATATCTTCGATTAGTTTGGGAGGCATCACATCCTCTGGCATTTCGTTGTTTGCATCCAACACTCTTACGTTTCGTATCCATGCAGATAACCGAATATCTCCCTGGCTAGGGATTTCAGTAGGATATAACACAGCGCCTGCCACTCTTGTTCCGTGCCCACCAATGGATACTTCATCCGCAACGCTGGGTGTATTAGGAAGATACGATTTGGAACTATCACTGAGTATAGCGGGAGCAATATATCGGTGTTCCTCTTGGATACCGCTATCTATGACACATATCTTAGGTGCATCTTCTAGGGGGGCGATTATTTGAACATCTACATTGTCAGCATCGTGGGATTCACAAGATTGTGGGCAGTTGATTGTCTCAACCTCACAGACTTCAAATATATACGGAAAGTTCAAGACAATATCTTTCAAGCCTTTTCCGCTTATTCGAATACGAGCGGTAAAGCTATCTGGTAATACTGTTAAGTTTACTGACCCATCGATAAATGTGGATATTTCTCCTTCATATGCTGCCACAAATTCTTCCAAAATAGATTCGCGTTTGGATTTTACTTCATCCCACTTGATATATGCGTCCCGGTATCTGGTTTTCCATCTTGCAAGCCTTTGAGCATAATGATCTTCCGACTCTCCATTTGTGTAGTCAGGTTTATCCGGGAGTTCTTGACCCCCTGTGCAGCTAACGCCAATATCAACGCAAATTTCTTCTTCTGGATTAAGATCCATCCACTTACGGAGAAGTGATTCCGATAGCACCCTTGAAACTCGGTCTGCGTCTTCACACAAGGCATATACCCTTGCGGGGGTATTACACCGAGTATTTATATTTGCTATAAAATTATCTACCTTTTGATTTAGGATGCTCATATCAACATCTTCAGTTGCTACAATAATATAACCACTGGGATTCTCGCTGATTATTTCAAATCCAAGCCCTTTAAGGAAACTCAAATCAGAATTGGGGTCGATTTCCAAAAGGATAGGGATTCCTATTTCAAAATGGGGCAAGTGGGCATCTGCTCTGCTTTGCTGTCGCTCTTTCCAAAATTGTGATAATTCAGAGGAACGCCGCTTTAAATTTCCACCATGAATAGTGCGGTTGGCTCTATTTTGATTTGTTCGATTAGATGGATGTACTCCACCCCGCAGCTTAGGCTTTCCGGATAAAACCAAAGGCAACGGAAGATGTTCAAAGTTATGATCCATCCTTTACCTCCTAAAACTTTGTAAGTTCTGCTAGTGCTTGCTCAAAATGTGCTGAAGACACATATTTCAAGCCAGAAAGGACCGCATACTTTGCTGCATTTTGTGCTGCACTTACCACATTGGCTGCTGAATAACCTTGAAGTTTCTTAGACAATCCTGTCAGATCCACCTTTGAATCCACCGGAACAGCTGAAAGAGTCATTTGAAGCAATTGAACAATCTCGATTTCGGATGGCATAGGAAGCTCAATAACGTCGTCAAATCTTCTGAAAAGAGCTTCATCTAAAGTAACTTTTAGATTGGTTGTGGCAATTACAAGGCCGGGAGCATCGTATTCGTCAAGAAGTGTTAATAACATGTTGACGATTCGTGGCACTTCACCAACATCCTGAGTTGCAATACGAGATTTTGCAATAAAATCACATTCATCTAAAAGCAAAACTACAGGCTCTTTTTTGCAATAGTCAAAGACCAAGCGCAGATTGGATGCTGACTCTCCAAAATATGATGAGATTAAAGAGTCAAACCGAACTTTTAATAAAGGCAACCCCAAATTCCATGCAATTCGTTCGGCGCTAAGCGTTTTTCCGCAACCGGGTGCACCATGTAACAGAATTTTCTTTTTGGGTTTCAAATTATACTTTTTTAAGCGCTCTTGAGCTGCATATTCTTTTTCTATTGCCAGCAATCTTTCTTCAATATTTCGCGGAAGCACCATATGATGTTTGAGTTGGTCACGATTAATGTAGGTGACAAGCTGCATATTGTTCCGTTTGCTCTTTGGTAAAGAAATCATGTCCGATTGCGCTGCGGTAGAAAATACACCTGCACTCTTCGGGCGCTCTGTGGCTGCAATTTTTTCGAGGTCATCCGCTAGTCGGTTGTGGCCTAGCCCTCGTTCAGATTGAATAATAGAATAAGCAATTTTCTTCAGTGATATTATATCTTCGGCATATATTGCACGGAAAAAGCGTTTATAGAGATCTGCTTTCATGTTTTGTCCTCCCAATACATTTAAGTCATACATACTCGTGGACTATAATCTCTGGTATTTTTGCTGTCCTGACGAGGATTTTTCCATTGGGGCAACATTAACATGCTCACTGTTAACATAGTTTAGAAAAAGCGTCCCAAGCAATAGTCTATCGCCACGTGAAATTCTATTCCATTCATATCCTTTAAAAAGATCTCGCACAATAAAAGTCTCACCTTTGTTAAGCCGGGCAGTTTCGTTTATTGCTTTCGATAACAAATCGTTGACATTCGGCATATTGACTTCCTTCTAAATATCAATGTTAATATCCTTATTATATATTTTACTGCAAGAAAGTCAAGATGACGAAGCGAATAAGATCTTGAGATGCGTTTTTTGACCTGTTTATAGCACAAAGATACTCAAAATTGAAACGTTTTTGCTATTTCAATCTACGCTGCCTGAGAAACTCCAGAAACAGGTCTTCAATTTCCTTGTCGCTTTTGAACTTGCTCAGGTATGGTGCAAAGCGCTTCCGGTCAAAGCTCAGCTTTTTCAGCGGTGCGGCTGCACGCTGTACTGCCTTTGCCCGCGCTTCCCGCCATGCGGCGTAAATTGCCTGCTGATTCGCTGACGGCGGCGGGCATTGTGCATGAATAAACGCGACGGTCTGCTTGTTCAGTGCGTAGCCTTCGATCTGGCACATCTCGATGAACGCCGTCTGCGCAGCCTCATCGTAATCTGCGATCAAGTCGGCGCAGGCCAGATTCAGCTTCTTGGGCGCATTCTCCACGATCTCAGCAAGCGGTAGGATCAGCTGTGCCAGCTTGACAGCTTTGCGGATTTCATACTCTGTCACACCGAAAAACTCAGCTACAATTTTTCGCGCGTTGTACCTTTGGCGATTGTCGCCAAAGGTTTCAACTGCCGCATTTCGCTGTCCGCAGCGGTTTCGTGCGTCCAGCAACGCTTTATACGCCTTGCCACGCTCAATGATCGTCAGATCCTGCCGCCGCAGAAGATTCGTTGCAATCGCAATGCTGATGGCACGCTGATCGTTGACGGTCATGACCGTTGCGGGGATATCCGTCCAGCCCGCCAGCTTTGCCGCCTCCGTGCGGTTATGCCCGGCCAGAATTTCAAATTCATCTGTTCCTGCGATGGGACGGACCAGAACCCTCTCATATAAACCGTTTTCCTTCAGTTCTTCTGCAAAGGCTTCCAGCTTGGCGCGAGGGTAGGGGTGAAAGCCGATATCGGCGGTAAAGAACGGGCGCAGCTTGCAGATCGGCACGTCACGAAATTGTGTTTCTGTCTGCGGCACCGGCATCTGAAAAATCTGTTCATACGCCGCGTCGCCGGTCTGCTGTTCGGATGCCTGCTGGGTCGCGCTCATGCGCTTGCGCAGCATCTCGTTCATGTTCGCTCTAGCCAAGCCGCAGCACCTCCGAAGCAAGATTCCGATAGGATTCTGCGGCGGGATTACCCGGCTCGTAGTCCAGAATACTCATGCCTGCCATGGGACACTCCGCAATGCGAATGGTGTACTCAATGGGGCGGTCAAAGACGTGCAAGTCGTCGCCGTAGACCTCTCGGACGCTCTGCTGTACGCTTTTGCAGAGCTGGGGGCGGGACTGGTACATTGTCAGCAGAATGCCGGCGATCTTCAAATCCGGATTGAAATGCTTCTGCACGGAACGTACCATGTCCAGCACATCCGGGATGCCCTCGGATGCGAGGAAGTGGGACTGCACCGGAATGATGCAGTAATCCGACGCGCTCAGCGCATTGACTGTCAAAAGCTCCTGCTTGAGTCCGCAGTCAATAATAATGTAGTCATAGGCGTCGCGCAGCGGTTCCAGTACCTGCGCAAGCATCTTTTCCGCGCAGCGTCCAGCATCATTCGCGGCGCTGTACTGCGAGATCTGCATGACCTGAAGCCGCGCAGCCGCATCCGATAAGCGCCGATTCGCGGGAACGAGATCTGGCTTACCGTCTGTGTGCAGGATGCAGCGCGGCAGATGAAGGCTCAGATCCTCCGGATAGTCGATGGCAGCAAGCAGAAGATTTGCCAGCGTATATTTCTGTTCGGCTGGGGTGTAGCCCATAGACGCGGTAAGGTTGCCCTGTGGGTCGTTGTCGATGAGAAGTACGCGCTTGTTTTTATCCGCCAGCGCGGATGCAAGGTTCAGAGCGGTGGTCGTTTTGCCGACTCCACCTTTTTGATTAGTGATTGCAAAAATTGTACTCATAATAAGCTCCAGAAATAAATATTCGAGTCAGCTTTCTGTACCTACTGCGCAAATCTCTGTTTGCAATTCGTTTGCAAATAGTGTGATATAACTTCAAAAAGAATAATAAGAAATGCGAAAATGCTTTTCTACGAAACATTTGCGATATGGTTCATTTTTTATTGTAATCTCAATAAAAAATAAACCCCCGACCTCTGGATTAAGAGTTACCTTAAAGGTAGCTCATAACCCGGAGGTCGGGGGTTCAAATCCCTCTCCCGCAACCATCAAGCTGAACCAAAAAAGATATCAGCGCGAAAAGCCCAGAAGTTTCAACGACTTTCGGGCTTTTTTGCGCCCATTTTTAGAGGCGTGACAAAAAGATACCAAAATGGGCTTTAGCAAATTCGATGGACCTGTACCTTTACCCAAGGCTTTTTGAGCCGTTTTTCCGAGAATTTTTCGGGAAAGCGGCTCGCTTTTGCTCTCGGCAAAACGTAGAATTTGAGCGGGCTTTTTTGTTGGTATTGCTGGATAGACATTCCGAGTGTATGTGCCATTGTGTTGACACGGGCAAAGCCCAAAACACACTACAACACCTTGGTGGAACGCTATGACAGACTGAAAGCGCAATACGATGAAGTCAGCACCGCAATTTCTGACAATGAAGCAAGGTATGAACAGATGGGCAGATTCATCACAGTCCTGAAAGACCAGGAAGGCGTTATCACAGAATTTGACGATGCCCTTTGGAGCAGTCTAGTGGAGAAAATTGTAGGAAAGAGCAAGGAAGATGTGACGGTGGTATTCAAAGACGGCACCGAAATGAAAGCAGAATAAGGTATGAAGCAGATACGACACTCAGGATTTATGTCCTGGGTGTTTTTGCTATGTGTACAAAGTGCAAATTTCGAGATGAGTAGATTGAAGTGAAAGCAAAGATGTGTTATAATATTATCCGATTAGTGTTATTTTACAAATTTCAGATGAGGTGATACGAATGCTGAAAAATAATATAGAAGTAGATGTAAAAATCAAGTGTATAGAAGCTGGAAAAACACAGGCACAGCTGGGAGAGATGATTGGTTCAACAGGACAATATGTAAATCGTATCATCAAAAAGGGCGATGGCGTTATTAATAAAACTTTTGTAGAGATGCTGGATGCTCTCGGTTATGATATTCAGCTCACATATGTAAAAAAGGAGAAGGCATAATCAATGGCATATGAGTCACCATTAACGATAGCAGAAGTCGTGAAGGATATTTCTGCTAATAAATATGTTCTCCCGTCAATTCAAAGAGAATTTGTATGGAGTACCGCACAAATTGAGAGACTTTTTGACAGTGTAATGCAAGACTATTGTTTTATCTTTTGGAGATACAAACGATGAGAGAATTGAAGAAGCAGTACTCTGATATTAATTCAAGAATGCCTCGGCATTCTTGCTGCGAGGTGCGCGTCATGCAATTGGATGACGCGCACCTCTGCAATCCTGCCGGAGGCTATATCAGCTGGGGGATTGACTCCCCCACTGATACAAGCTTGTTTCTCGCCACCTATAGAGGTGGGAGTCATCTCCCAGCTGATATATATAGTTAATAAAGAGAGGTGCATATGCTATGCCAGGTATACTCGTGGTTGAAGATGATGAAAATTTAAATCGTGGAATTACATTTTCACTGAAAAAATCCGGATATGAGGTTTTTTCAGCAGAATCAGTGAAAAAAG
>ERZ773136.3498-NODE-3498-length-11529-cov-2.926791_pt1 | contig 11529 bp, 5 predicted proteins | sample MGYA00580855_ERZ773136 | MGnify/ENA primary metagenome ERZ773136 (study PRJEB29015, sample SAMEA2737860) | human gut metagenome | biome: human gut; feature: human-associated habitat; material: faeces | place: China | collected 2012 ... | reverse complement strand
GGCGCTGGACGGCGTGGTGGAGGACTGCGTGAACCACGTGGGCGTAGACCTGAACACCGCCTCGTTCTCCCTGCTGTCCCACATCGCCGGCATCAACCAGACCATCGCCAAGAACATCGTGGCGTACCGGACGGAAAACGGCGCATTCACTGACCGGAAACAGCTGAAAAAGGTGGCAAAGCTGGGACCCAAGGCGTATGAACAGTGCGCCGGATTCCTCCGTGTGCCGGGCGCAAAGAATCCTCTGGACAACACCGCCGTGCATCCGGAAAGCTATAGCGCAGCGGAGCAGATTCTCCGGGAATGCGGCTTTCAGCTGGCGAACATTGCCGGACAGGACCGCAGCGAGATCACATCCATTGCCAAGCAGCACGGTATCGCAGCCATTGCGAAAAAAGCTGGCGTGGGTGAGCCAACGGTAAAGGATATCATCAAGGAGCTGGCAAAGCCGGGACGTGACCCTCGTGACGAACTGCCGCCGCCGCTGCTTCGGAGCGGTGACATCATGGAGCTGAAAGATCTGAAACCGGGTATGGAACTGGTGGGAACGGTGCGGAATGTCATCGACTTCGGCTGTTTTGTGGACATCGGCGTCCATGAGGACGGGCTGGTGCATATTTCCCAGATCTGCGACCGGTTTATCAAGCATCCGCTGGAGGCAGTCAAGGTCGGCGAAGTGGTAAAGGTCTGGGTGCTGGATGTGGACTTGAAACGCAAGCGCATTGCACTGACCATGAAACCGCCGAAGAAAGGATAAAGGAGAACATATGGGATTTGGAAAGAAACTGACTGCCCTGGTATTGGCGGCGGCAATGACGGCTGCGGCGTGCAGCTGCGGCACGGAAAGCGGCAAAAGCACCGCCGGAGAAGAGAGCAGCCAGGCAGAGGAAAAGCCGGACTTCCGCACGGAAATGCGGGACGATATGACCACAGGCGACATCGTGGCGGAAATGGGGCTGGGCATCAACCTGGGGAACACCCTGGAGGCGTGCGGCGACTGGATCGACAGCAGCGGCGGCGTGAACAGCTATGAGACCGCCTGGGGCAGCCCTACGGTGACTGAGAAAATGATCGCAGGCTATGCTGCCGCCGGGTTCGACTCGGTGCGCATCCCGGTGGCGTGGTCGAATCTGATGGGAGACGACTACACCATTGCGCCGGAACTGCTGGATCGTGTGGAGACCGTGGCGCAGTATGTGCTGGACAACGGGATGTACGCCGTGGTGAATCTCCACTGGGACAACGGCTGGATCGCCGGATTTTCTACCGACTATGACACCTGCATGGAGAAATACACCCGTATCTGGGAGCAGGTATCGGAGCGCTTTTCCGGTTACGGCGACCATCTCATTCTGGAATCCATGAACGAAGAGGGATGTTTCGACGACCTGTGGAATCACTACAGCGGTTCGGAGGACGGCAAGGCGGAGGCATACAGCATCGTCACCCGCATCAACCAGAAGTTCGTCGATCTGGTGCGCAGCTCCGGCGGCAACAACCCGGAGCGCCATCTGCTCATTGCCGGCTATGCCACAGACGTGGACATGACCTGTGACGAAATGTTCCAGATGCCGGAGGACAGCGCCGGACGGTGCGCCGTGTCGGTACATTATTATACGCCGTCTACGTTCTGCATCCTGGAAGAGGACGCCGACTGGGGCAAGGCAAAGACCACCTGGGGTTCGCCCAGAGACCAGCGGATACTGGAAAAGGACATGGAAAAGCTCCAGACCCGTTTCCTGGACAACGGCATCCCGGTCATCATCGGCGAATACGGCTGTTCCACCGGGAACAAGACCGAGGACGCCGTCCGGACATTTCTCACGGCGGTGGCACGTGCGGCGTATTCCCGTGGGATGTGTCCCATGCTGTGGGACATCACCGGGGTGTTCTATGACCGCAGCAGCTGTAAAATGATCGACAGCCAGCTGGAGCAGGAACTCCGGGATATTGCAGAGACGGCGAGAAACTGAAAAAATTGGTAAAGATGCGCTCTGAAAACTGCCGGAAAAAGGCGTCAGAGCGCATCAAAATAGCAAGTTGTTTTTCACGCAATTTTTCAGATTTAGAAGAATTGCACAAAAACAGAGGTTGCTTTTATTCGTGCTGTATAAAAATGTGTGGAAAATGAAAAAAACGCTTGCAAAAAATCTACAAATATGCTATGCTGGTATATGGAGAAGTAGGGTGCAGGAAAGCACTGGTATGGCTTCATGAAGATGTGCGCCGACTGTGCAATTGGAAAGCGGAAAGCACGCAAATCAATTTTTATAGGCTCTCCTAACAGGGCACCCGTTGGCTTGACTGAGGGGTTGATCCCCCTGTCAGCTTATGCTGACATCCCCCTTTTCAAGGGGGACTTTCTTAAAAATTGATTTGTGTGAGCGGAAAGGGGGCAGCAGACGACTGGCACGGCGGAGGTACGGAAACCAAGGGGCAGAAAAGCTTCTCTGCACACAACCAAGGCGGCGCTATGCCGCAGAAAATCAAGAAAGGAAGAATGATAAACATGAAGATGAAGAAGTTTCTTTCATCTCTGACTGCTGGTGTAATGGCGGCAACCACCGTATTCACCAGTGCGCTGGTAACACCGGTTATGTCGTTTATTGCGACTGCGGCTGATGCTGACGCAATCGGTACAGCATCTTTGATCGGTACACTCGGTAGCAATGCCTATTGGGGCGAAGGCAATAGTTCCAATAATGGTAATGCGCCCAGTACAGTAAGCATTTCCGGTGATGGAGAGTTTTCTCTTTCCTGGGAACTGTCTGAAGGTTCCAGCACGATTCAGTGGCTGGGTATTGTAATCAACCCGGCAGGAGAATCGAAGACCTTTACAACTGATACATTTAAGGATTTGAAGGTTTCTCTGAGTTCTCTGAAAATTGACGGCGTTGAAGTTGCAGATGCAGCTAACAATGCAACTGTAAACACAAAATACTATGGCGAAGACGGCAAGGGTGTAAGCAGAATCGAATTCGGCGGTGACTGGTCTGGTGCAACTGCTGTTAGCAAGAACACCGAAGTAAAGGGTACAATTAGTGCAACCTTTACTGTAGAGGGCACCGGCAAGACCACCACAACCACTACCAGCGAGACCACTGCGGAAACCACAGAGACCACCGTTTCTTCCGCAGTTTCTTCTGATGTTTCCAGCGAGACATCCGAATCTGTTGTAACCACTGCATCTGCATCCTCTGCCGAGACTGTGACAACCACAACTGCTCCGGCAATTAAGGACGTAGAGGCAAAGATCACCACCGGCACCCAGAAGGGTACAGACGGTGATATCCAGGCATATGCAGAATTTGACCCGAACGGCGCAAAGTCTGCAACACTGTATTATACCGTAACTTCCAAGGATACCGAGTCCAGCGGTGCTTTCGGCACATACAACGGCGATTGGTTCCAGGAAGAATTTAAGGCAAGCGTTGGCGCAAATGGTGCCTGCACAGCAGATTACACCATCCCGTCCAATGTTGGCAAGACCGTAAAGGCAATGATCTTTTATCCGGATGCAAGCAGCGTCAAGATCGACAAGGTGGTTCTCCACTATGATTCCGCTGTTACCACATCCGCAACAACCACCAGTGTCACCACAACCACTGAGGCAGCAAAGTACACCAAGGTACTGACTCCGAAGGCTGAGGAAGACAAGGGTACTGACGGCAAGGCAAGCAACACCAAGGTTGAGTTCGACCCGATGGGCGCTTACAAGGCAATCGCTTACTACACCGTAAAGACAAATGACACCAACACCAGCGGCGCTTTCGGCACATGGAACGACAGCCTGCCGGAGGGTGAAGAGTGGCAGAGCGAGGAATTCAAGGATCTGGCCGTTCCGGCAAACAAGCAGGTCGTTGTTTCCTACAACATTCCGAAGACTGTCGGCGAAACCGTGCAGTTCATGGTTTATTACCCGAAGTTCGGTGATGTGACCATCGACAAGATCGTTCTGTGCTTCGACGAAGATCCGGATGCAACAACAACCTCCGTTTCTTCCACCACAGAGATCAAGACCACTGCATCCAGCGTGTCCTCTGAGACAGAGACCACTGCATCTGCAACCACCAAGGGAACAGAGTCCAGTGCATCTGAGACCAAGACCAGCGCAACCTCTGCAACCACCAAGGAAACAGAGACCAGCGCATCTGCAACCACCAAGGATACAGAATCCAGCGCAACCTCTGCAACCACCAAGACTGACAAGGCAACAGAGACCAGCGCTACCGAAAAGGCAACCACTGTTACAAGCACCACCAAGCAGTCTGCAACCACAACTGCAACAGATGCACCGAAGGGCAAGGGCATTGTCATCGACATCGGCGAGGCTAACGCAGAGCCGGGCGAAGAGGGCGTTGAACTGCCGTTCTATCTGCAGAAGTATATCCCGTCTGAGGGCTTTAGCTTTGCAATTGATGTCCCGATGGTAACTGCAAAGATCCTGAGCATCAACAAGACCGAAGTTTCCAAGGACGGCGTGGATGAATATGTATCCGGTTCTGTCCGCAGAACTTCCAACACCGCAGGCTTTGAGGCATTCGGCGCTGACGAATCCGCAGCTCCGGAAGATCGCTGGATGTACTTCATGTGGACTGTTTCCGCCGGCACTGCAACCATCCCGGATGAAGAAAACGGCGCAAGCAACTTCATGAATATGTACTTCGACATCGCTGACAACGCAGCAGATGTTGCAGCAGAATACGGTCTGGAACTCCAGACAGATGCTGACGGCAATACCTACTACTTCTTCCCGATGAACTTTGCACAGTACCAGAAGGTAAACTGGGACTTCTCCGGCACAGCAGGCAGCGCATACATCATGCCGAACCAGCAGTTCCTGGACGACAGCAGCAATGACCTGGCTACCACAGACGTTACTTACTACAACGGCGGTTTCCGTGTATACACCGACAAGAAGGATGTCACCACATCTTCTACCGCTGATACAACCACATCCATCACAACCACAAAGACAACCGCAACCGACGAAAAGGATATGCCGATCAATCTGGATATCGATGAGGTTTATGTATATCCGCAGCCGGCTGGCGAAAACCCGGATTATGTTGGCATTGAAGAAGAACTGGGCGTAAAGGTTATTGCCAAGGAAGGCGTAGACACCAAGAGCTATGGTATCAGCGGTGCAGTCGCATTCCCGGATGCAACCGCAAAGCTGTTCACCATTCCGGACGGCATGGAGAGCAAATTCGCAGTCAACGACTTCGGCTCCAGCGGCAGACCGAACATGATCGACTTTGCTGCTTATAAGAACGGCACATCCACCATCACCGACGGCAGCGACCGCTGGATCCGCTTCATCGAAGCATTCTCCAACGACGGTCCGCAGGATCCGGCTGAGCTGGATCGTATCTTCCACCTGGTATTCGATGTACCGGATGCAGATACCGTACAGGCAATCGCAGACGAATATGGTCTGACACTTCAGACCGGCGAGTATGACGGCAAGACTGTTCAGTACTACGAGTTCCCGGTAACCTGGGCTCCGGACGGCATTGACCAGATGCCCAGCGGCGGCACCATTGTTGATGTTGAGCGCTTTAAGTATCTGAACGGCGAGGGCGTGACCGGTGAGGATATCTTCGACGACCAGGTTGGTCTGAAGGATGGTGCGATCCGTGTTATCATGAAGGAAGTGGAAGATACCACAACCACAACCACAACCACAACTGTAACAACTACCACTACTACAAAGGCATCCACAACCACAACAAAGGCATCTGCTACAACAACCACAAAGGCATCCACAACTTCTACAACAAAGGCATCTGTTACAACAACGACAAAGGAATCCACTACGACAACAAAGGCGTCTGCTACAACAACTACAAAGGCATCTACGACAACAACAGAAGAAGCGACTTCTACAACAACAACCGAAAAGACAACCGTTTCCGAGACTTCCGGAACAACAACTACAAAGGCAACGGAATCCGAGGCTCCGGTAAGCACAACTACTGTAGAATCGACTACCACAGAGAGAGGCACATTCACCAAGAAGACTACAACTGTGACAACGACTACAGAAGATGCAAACTACACCAAGGTCTCCAGACCGACCGGAACAACCACAACAGAAACCACAACTTCTGCTGAGAATACCACAACTTCCAGCGAGACAACCACAAGCACTGGTTCTTCCAGCGATACTGTTACTTCTACCACAACAACCGAGACTCAGCCTGCCGGCAAGCCGGATGTTAAGGTAAAGGAAGATGCAAACTTCTACCTGTCTGAGGACACTCGTGCATTCGACCCGGCAGATCTGGTAGAGAGCGCAACTCTGGACGGCGAGGACATTCTGAGCCAGCTGACCTTCGAGTACGCTTCTCCGAAGGATATGTACGATGCACTGCACGGCGATATCGCTTATGTTGCATCTGACTTGAAGGTTCTGTACAACGGCGAAGAAGTCGGCACTGCTAAGGTTTACATCGGCATCAAGGGTGATACGGACTTGAACGGTAAGGTTGAGGCAACTGATATGTTCTACAATATGTACTATCAGGCAAGACTGGGTGCCGGCATCAAGGAAGGCGTAACTCTGTTGGAGAACAACCAGGATGAGAATCTGGAGAAACTATCTTACTTCTTGACCGATATCGACACCGAGAGCAAGGAAGGCAAGAACACTGCCGACAAGTCCATCACTCCGACTGACCTGTTCTATCAGATGTACTACATCGCTCTGAAGGGCGCAGGCTACAAGGATACTGTTTGGACCGATGTTTGCCCGGATCTGAAGAACCTGCAGGGTTCCTGCTGGTATGAGGCAAAGTAAGCCAAACCGAAACAGAACGTGAAAACGTTTTTGACAGCCTGGATATGACATCATAAGAAAACCCGATGCGGGAGCAATCCCGTGTCGGGTTTTTGTTTTCAAGCGGAGGGTTGTATCTGTTTTGTTTTTCGGCGGTGATACTTTCCTTTTTTCAAATTCTGTTTTGTTGTGTAAAAAATCGCAAACAAAGCTTGCAAATTTGAGGAAAATCGGCTATACTGAATAGTGGAGTATTGTATGAGCGTGTTCTGCATCCGGCGGATTTTCCGGGAGGACAGAACAGGCTCCGGGAACAGCAGTTCGGGACGGTGCAGAAATGCAGCGCCGGACTGCCGTAGAAAGGGGCATGACATTGAAAGCGATTGACGAAGCACGCCGGCTGCTCAGCTCTGAGGCGTTTACAGAAACCGCAGTGCTGCTGAGCGGCGGCACAGATCTGGCAGAAGCATATCGGACACGTCTGCTGCGTGCCATTGATACATTTACACAGCATTTCGGCAGCGACCGGGAGATCGCCGTTTTTTCTGCGCCGGGACGGACAGAACTGGGCGGTAACCACACCGACCACCAGCGTGGTCATGTGCTGGCGGCAAGCATCAACCTGGATGTGATCGCCGTTGTGGCACGCCGCACCGACCGGACTATCTGCGTGAAGTCCGAGGGCTTTCCGGCAGATGTGATCTCTCTGGATGAGCTGGAGCCGGTGACAGACCAGAAACCCACCGCAGCCGAGCTTATCCGTGGTGCAGCTGCCTGGTTCCAGCAGTACGGATGTCCGTTGGATACCGGCTTTGATGCGTATACCACATCCCAGGTCATGCCGGGTTCGGGGCTGTCCTCTTCTGCGGCATTTGAGGTGCTGCTGGGGAATATCTGCAACGCCCTGTACGCCGACAACCGGTTCACTCCGGTGGAGCTGGCGCAAATGGGACAGTATGCGGAAAACGTCTATTTCCATAAGCCCTGCGGTCTGATGGATCAGATGGCGTCGTCTGTGGGCGGCGCAGTTGCCATCGACTTTGCGAATCCGGTAAAGCCGGTGGTGCATCCGGTGAAGTTCGACTTTTCTTCCACCGGTTATGCGCTGTGCATCGTGGACACCGGCGGGAATCACGCAGACCTCACAGAGGAATATGCGGCGATCCCCAGGGAAATGGGCGCTGTGGCGAAGTATTTCGGCAAGGATGTGCTTTCTGAGGTGAAGTCGGAACAAGTGCTGCGTTCGATTCCCGAACTGCGAAAGGCGTGCGGCGACCGTGCGGTGCTGCGTGCCATGCACTTCTACCGGGAGGACGGCAGAGCCCAGGGCGAATCGGATGCCCTGGAGCGTGGGGACTTCGAGGCGTTCCTGCACCTGGTGCAGAACTCCGGCGAATCCTCCTACTGCCTGCTGCAAAATGTTTACCCGTCCTCTGTGCCTGCGGAACAGCCGGTCTCCATCGCCATTGCAGTTGGCTCGGCAGTGCTGGGCGGACGTGGCGCCATCCGGGTACACGGCGGCGGTTTCGGCGGAACAGTGCAGGCATTTGTACCGTCTGTGCTGCTGTCCCAGTTCCGGGACGGCATGGAGGCTGTGCTGGGCGAGGGCTGCTGCCACGTGCTGCAGATTCGCCCCATCGGCGGCATGACAATTTTGATCTGACGAAGATAGAATTTGACAGAATTCGAAAGGAAGCGTAAGAAAACATGGGAAAAATTCTGGTCACAGGCGGTACGGGCTTTATTGGCAGCCATACCTGTGTGGCACTGACCAACGCCGGCTATCCGGTGGTGGTCATGGACAATCTGAGCAATTCAAAGGTCGAGGCAATCGCTCGCATCGAGATGATTACCGGAAAACACGTGCGGTTTTACCGGACGGATATGCGGGACGAGGCAGACCTGGAACAGATCTTTGAGGACAACAAGATCGACGCCGTGATACACTTCGCCGGAATGAAGGCAGTGGGCGAATCGGTGGAAAAGCCGCTGGAATACTACGAGAACAACGTGAGCGGCACACTGACGCTGCTGCGTGTGATGCGGAAGTACGGCTGCCGCACCATGATCTTTTCCTCCAGCGCCACGGTCTACGGCAGTCAGAATCCGGTGCCGTACCGGGAGGAGATGCCCACCTCTGCGACCAATCCCTATGGCTATACCAAGGTGATGATCGAACAGATCCTGCGGGATGTCTGTGCGGCTGACCCCAACTTCACGGCGGTGGCGCTGCGGTATTTCAACCCCATCGGCGCACACATGAGCGGTCTGCTGGGCGAGAACCCCAACGGCATCCCCAACAACCTGGTGCCGTATGTGGCACAGGTGGCATCCGGCAAGCTGGATCATGTCCAGGTCTACGGCGACGATTACGACACCCCGGACGGCACAGGTGTCCGGGATTACATCCACGTTATGGATCTGGCAGTGGGTCACGTGGCTGCGCTGGCATACGGTGCAAACCATCACGGATTTGAGGCGGTGAACCTGGGGACAGGTCACGGCAGCAGCGTGTTGGAAGTGATACACGCCTATGAGAAAGCCTGCGGCAGAAAGATTCCCGTGGAGATCACCGACCGCCGTGCCGGAGACGTTGCCGTTTCTTATGCGGATGTCTCCAAGGCGAAGGAACTGCTGGGCTGGGAGGCATCGGCAGACCTGCAGCAGATGTGCAGTGACAGCTGGCGCTTTACGCTGCAAAATCCAAACGGCTTATAATCGCTTGTGTCGGGAATCTGCGGAAACAGGTTCCCACAGAAAGGAATACATATGACAGGAAGATTTGGAAATGCGATCGACAATTTTCTGATTATCATGGTCGCAGTTGCCATTGTGCTGCTGCTGGTGGTGATGCTGGGTTCCCGGCAGAGTCCGTTCCGGCAGAAACTCAGCAAGCTCCTGGTGCAGAATCCCAATGCCGCAGACCGGCGGCAGCCGCTGGAATTCAACCGGGAATATTATATCACAGGAGAGAGACCTATGCGTAAACCAAATCGTGGAAAGAATCCGCCACGCACCGTGATCGCTGTGCTGGTGCAGAAGGTGGACGAACGCCGCCGCACCATGGATCCCAGCGGCACGATGAAGTTGTATAACGAGTACTACGAGCTGATCTTCAAGACGAGAAAGGGTGATGTCCTGCACATCGTGACCAGCAAGAAGGCGTACATCGAGACACCGTTCCACCAGCAGGGACAGCTGACGTTCCAGGGCGACCGTCTGATCCGGTTCCAGTATCCGGGCGGCGAGGTCAACGAGGATCAGGACGCTTTCACCAGCGCTATGCCGGCAGCACGCCGGGCGTAACAGGTACGCAGTACGTTGAGACAAAAGAAAAGGCATACCGTTTCCGAGCGAGACGGTATGCCTTTTGTGCGTTATGGAATTTTTACGGAATAATCATCACCGGTGTGTTGATGGTTACTTCGTCGTAGATCTTTTTGGCAACGTCCAGCGGCAGGTTGATGCAGCCGTGGGAGCCGTTGTTGATGTAGATGTCACCGCCGTATGCGCTGCGGTTCAGGTCGTGCAGACCAATGCCGGTATAGGTGACAGGCATCCAGTAGTTGACCCAGGTCTCATAGCCCTGTACGGCGTAAGTACCCAGCTTTCGGGGCGATTCTCTGGACCATACCTTGTATGCGCCCGGCGGTGTGGCACGTTCCGGATCGGATTCCTTACCGGTTACCACGTCGGACTCCAGGAAGAGTTCGCCGTTCACATAATACCACAGATGCTGGTGGCAGATGTCTACTTCAATGTAGGTGTTTCCGGTGTATTTCACGCCGGCGTTGGAGTTCATGCGGAATCCTTCTACCTTATAGACCGGTTCGATGGTGACCGCATCGCCTGCCTTGATGTAATCCACCAGCTTTTCCACCGTGGCAGTCACGTTGGTTTTCCAGCCGTAGATGCCGTCCACGCCGATGGGCAGGGTAATTTCGCCGTCCTCGGTTGCCTTGAACTTGAAGTTGTAGCCGGTCACCAGGGTGTCGTACTTGTCGGCGATATTTTCCTGTACCCAGGCAGTCGCCTTGTCCGTGTCTACGGTGATGTCGCCGCCGTCCGTGGTGATCCAGTCCATGATGGTGGCGTGATCCAGCTTTTCCGTGCCGACCGGATCGAAGATCTCTTCCCGGTCTGTCATGTCATAGGTAATTTCCACGGCGCCGATCTTGTTGTACAGCTCCAGAGTGGGTTTCAGACTCTCTGCGGTGACGGCTGCCTTTTTGTAGCAGTCGCTTTCCGCCATGTTGATGGTGTTGTTGCCCTCACGCATCTGCGCAATCGTGTAGTCGGACAATTTCTGGGTGTCCACCATGTTGCCGTCATCTTCCGGCTGGATGGTGAAAGAGCCGTCTTCGTTCTGGACAACCTTTGCGTCCGTAGGCGGCACATTGCCCCAGTCGTAGGCAGCAATCAGGCTGACCAGTGCGTCCTCGGAATAGGAGTCCTGGACTTTTACGGTGTACTCCGTCTTGGAGAATAGCTTTTTGAACCATGCGGCGTGGCTTTCGTCCGCCGGCGCTGCCAGGGCGTTGTCCGGCAGGGTGACGGTGCAGCCAAAGGAAGAACCCTTGAAGGTGATGGGGTCGCCGCTCTTCGGGATGAAGGTCAGCCCCATGTCCTGGGCTGTGCTGAGGACAGCATTCTGGGCATCTTCAACGTTCATGCCGCCGATGTCCACGCCGTTCACATAGGTTTTCGGCAGGAACTTTCCGTGATAGATCGCCAGCCCGGCAATGTAG
>ERZ773136.3494-NODE-3494-length-11549-cov-4.230294_pt1 | contig 11549 bp, 11 predicted proteins | sample MGYA00580855_ERZ773136 | MGnify/ENA primary metagenome ERZ773136 (study PRJEB29015, sample SAMEA2737860) | human gut metagenome | biome: human gut; feature: human-associated habitat; material: faeces | place: China | collected 2012 ... | reverse complement strand
GGGCTCGAACCTATGACCCTCTGCTTGTAAGGCAGATGCTCTCCCAGCTGAGCTATGATCCCATTAAACATGCTATATACAATTATAAATTGTAAACGACCCGGATGGGGTTCGAACCCACGACCTCCGCCGTGACAGGGCGGCGCTCTAACCAGCTGAGCCACCAGGCCATAACGAGTAGAACAAGTGGACCTTCGGGGACTCGAACCCAGGACCGACCGGTTATGAGCCGGTTGCTCTAACCAACTGAGCTAAAGGTCCAAAAAGCCGACTGTCGGAGTCGAACCAACAACCTGCTGATTACAAATCAGCTGCTCTGCCATTGAGCCACACCAGCGAATTGGTCGCTTTGAACTGAGTCGTTCAAGTGCCTGACGCGCTGTGCGCTTTCTCTTCGGCGCTCGCTCTCTCCCTGCGACGTGTGTTATTATATCACGATTCACAGGGTTTGTCAATAGATTTTTTTAAAAATAACAAGATTATTTTTCGACAATGTTTCAAACCGTCAAATTTGTGCTAAAACAGCGCCCGAACCGCTTCAAAAGCATCCACTAATGTATATTTGTCATCCGAAATCGGAAGCCCGGCTTTCTTTAAGCGCACTAAAACTTCGGTAACCTGCGGAATGTCAAGTCCCGAAGAGGTGAGAAGCGCATTTTGTGAAAAGACCTCCTTCGGCGTGCCGGAAACTAAGACTTTTCCGTGACTCATGGCGATGATCTCATCCGAATAAACGGCAATATCCTCCATGCTGTGGGAAATAATAACAAGGCTGTTGCCGCGTTTTTTGCGGTATTCGACAAGTCCGGATAATATTTCGTTTCGTCCGGAAGGGTCAAGTCCGGCTGCCGGCTCGTCAAGCACCAAAATTTCGGGATCCATGGCGACAACGCCTGCAATGGCGACACGGCGCTTTTGGCCGCCGGAAAGGTCAAACGGACTTTTTTCGAGCATGTCCGGCGTAAGACCGGTAAAATGCGCTGCATTTTTTACACGCTCGTCGATCTCTTCATCCGAAAGCCCCATATTGTGCGGCCCGTAGGCAATATCTTTGTAAACGGTTTCTTCAAACAGCTGATATTCCGGATATTGGAAAACAAGGCCCACTTTAAAGCGTACCGACGGCGTATTATAGTCCTTGGCGTTAATATCTTGGCCGTTTAAAAGAACTGTACCGGAGGTTGGTCTTAAAAGAGCGTTTGTCATTTGTGCAAGCGTGGATTTTCCCGAACCGGTATGTCCGATAAGGCCTGTCACTGCATTGTCCTTAATCGTAAAGGAAACGTGGTCCACCGCCGTCATTTCAAACGGTGTATTTTTGCCGTATACGTAGCTTACATCTTTAAATTCCAACATGGTGCTTCACATTTCCTTTTGCGTTAAGAGTGTTTTTGTGCTTTTTCAAGAGCTTCGAGAATGGCGTTTGCCGCATCGCTTGCGGTTAGCACGCCTTTTGTGCGGATGTCGATTCCGCTTTTCTTTAATTTCTGCACAAGAGCTGCCGCTTGCGGCGGCTCTAAGCGGTGCGCGGCGAGAAAATCGCCTTTATCAAAGATCTCATCGGGTGCGCCGGCGGAGATCACTTTTCCGTGATCGACCACAAGTACCTCGTCCGCCATGGCTGCTTCATTCATATAATGTGTGATGAGAACGACCGTAATGCCCTTGTCACGCAGCTTCAGAATGGTTTCCAAAATGTCCTTGCGGCCTTTTGGATCAAGCATGGCGGTCGATTCGTCAAAGATCACGCATTCCGGTTCCATGGCAAGCATGCCGGCAATGGCAACGCGCTGTTTCTGCCCGCCGGATAATTTATGCGTATCATGCGTGGCATACGCGGAAAGACCGACTGTGGCAAGCGCTTCATCCACTCTGTGGCGAATCTCTTTCGGTTCAAGTCCCAAATTTTCCGGTGCGAAGGCTACGTCGTCCTCAACAATGGTCGCAACGAGCTGATTGTCGGGATTTTGGAAAACCATGCCGACGGTTTTGCGTATCTCGAAATTCTTGCTTTCGTCTTTTGAATCCAATCCTTCGGCAGAGCCGACCTTGTAAACCGTCACCGAACCTTTATCGGGAAAGAGCATAGCGGAAAGGAGTTTGGCGAGCGTGGATTTTCCCGAACCGTTATGCCCGATGACCGCCGTAAATGTGCCGCGCTTGATATCGGCGCACAGACCGTCAAGCGCTGCATGGCTCTCTTCGGTGACGCCTTCTTCGGCCGGATATGCATAGTAAACGTCAAGCGCCTTTAAAATGATATCATGGTCTGTCATTCTAAAAAACTCCTTCCTTGACGGGTTCAGCGGTCATGTAAGATAAATCTTCGGCGATATCGGTAAGCCTTACTGTAAGAAAGCTGTTTTCGGCAATATCTGCTTGTACGCCGACTTTTACGTGTGTTTCGATATAATTGTCGGTGTAACCGACAGCAGTGCCATCTTCGATTTTTTCGACAAGCACCGAACGGACGCTTCCCAAAAATCCGGAAAGAACGCTTTTTCGCACATTAAGCATGACTGCCTTTAAACGCGCGGCACGTTCTTTTTTTACAGGCTCTGCAATTTTGTCCGTGCGCTCGGAGGCTTCCGTTCCGGCACGATCGGAGTAAGGAAAGATATGCGCAAATAAAAAGCGGCTGTCACGCACATATTGCTCGGTCTGCTTGAACATTTCCTCGGTTTCACCCGGAAAGCCGACGATGATGTCGGTCGTAAAGGTCACATCAGGAATATCGGCACGAAGCGTGTCCAAAACTTGCGAAAACATGCGTGTATTGTATTTGCGGCGCATGGCGGCAAGCACCGCGTCGCAGCCGCTCTGAAGCGAGAGGTGAAAATGGGGGCAGACATGCGCGCAGGCAGCAAGACGCGCGGCACTGTCCTCTTTGATGACAGTCGGCTCAAGCGAACCCATACGGATCCGTTCGGGCGCGTCGGACGCAGAATTTACCTTTTCAACAAGGGAGATCAGGTCGCTGTCCGGCAAGTCTCTGCCATAGGCAGCTGTTTCGATACCGGTTAAAACGACTTCTTTATACCCGGCACGAACAAGACCGGCAATTTCTTCGCACACTTCATTTTCCGGCTTGGAGCAAACTTTGCCGCGTGCTTTGGGGATGATACAGTATGAGCAATGATTTTCACAGCCGTCTGCAATCTTGACAAATGCGCGAACCTTGTCTGAGCCGGTTACATGCATATAATTTGACGCACAGGCTGTAGCGGCAGGAGGGATAAATTCCGGCGATAGACCGCGCCGCTTGGCAAGAAGCTTTACAGCGGCGTCGGCAAGAGCTGTTTTGTCACGGTTGCCGATAGCAAGGTCAAGACCATGAATCTCTGCCGCCTGTTCGGGACTTACTTCGACCATGCAGCCCATGGCAAGGACAAGCGCGTCGTTTCCGCCGACTTTACGGGCACGGCGGATGATCTGACGGCTTTTGCGGTCGCTTTCCGCTGTTACCGTGCAGGTGTTGATGACATAGACGTCGCATTTCTCATCAAAGGAACCGACGGTAAAGCCTTTGGCGATAAACGCTTCTTCAACGGCACGTGTTTCGTATTGATTGACCCGGCATCCGAGCGTATAAAATGCAACAGAGTAAGAAGAATTCTGCGGCATATGCGGCTTAGTGAAAGAAGAGCGGCAGCTTTTCGAGGTAGAGAATGTCCTTGCGGTCGGCTGCGTCGCCTTCGGCAAGAACGGCCGCGCGTCCGACAACAATGCCGCCGGCCTTGTGGATCAGTTCCTCCACAGCGGTGAGCGATTCGCCGGTGCTGATAACATCATCGACAATGACCATACGCTTGCCTTTGATAAGCTCGGCATCCTTGCTGTCGAGGTACAGCGTCTGCACCTTGGCCGTAGTAATGGAATGTACTTCAACGCTGATGGGGTCGGTCATGTAGGCTTTGACGCCCTTGCGTGCGACAAAATGCTTCTTTTCGCCGGCTTGGCGCGCCATTTCGTTGACAAGACCGATGGCCTTGGCTTCGGGTGCGATAAGATAGTCGTGCGGCGGAAGAATCTTGTTAAGCTCTCTTGCGCAGGCTTCGGTAAGCTCATAGTCGCCGAGCATGACAAAGCCGGCAATCGAAAGTTTGTCGTTCAAAGCGCAGATCGGCAGGTCGCGTTCAAGACCGGCCACTTTTATCTTATAGTATTCTTGCTTTTCGTTACTCATATTACTTCACTCTTTCTGTAAATATTCGGCACTTATGCCATTTTATCCGGCAGCTCTTGACCGCCTAAAATGTGGAAATGCAGGTGCATGACCGATTGTTTGGCATCCGGGCCGCAGTTGGATATGACACGGTAACCGTTGGTAATGCCGGCTTTTTTGGCAATATCACCGATTTTGACAAAGATCTTTGAAACGGCTTCGACGTTGCTTTCGTCTATATCGTCTACATTTGCAATGTGTTTCTTCGGAATGACAAGCACGTGAACCTTTGCCATGGGGTTGATATCGTGAAAGGCGAGCATATCGTCGTCTTCGTAAACTTTGTTTGACGGGATTTCACCGCGTGCGATCTTGCAGAAAATGCAGTCCATTATTTTTGCTCCTTTATAGGTTATGTCCTTAAAAACACCTCAACGGTCTGACGCAGTGCGCGTCAGACCGAGAGGATGGATTCTGTAAAACTTATCTTGCCAGTTCGTCGATTTCCTTGCGGACATCGGCAATAAACTTGTCGAGTGCTTCGGTACCCATGTCGCCGTTCTTTCTCGAACGAACCGCAATCGTTCCGCTTTCGCATTCCTTATCGCCCAGAACCAGCATATACGGCACTTTTTCAAGCTGCGCTTCGCGAATCTTGTAGCCGATCTTTTCGTTTCTCGTGTCGGTCTCCACACGAATCCCGGCTGCCGTTAACTTTTTTGCAACCTCGGCGGCGTAGTCGTGCTGACGGTCGCTGATGGGAAGAAGCTTTACTTGAACCGGTGCAAGCCAAGTCGGGAATGCGCCAGCAAAGTGTTCAATAAGAATACCGATGAAGCGTTCGATCGAACCAAAGCATACGCGGTGAATCATGATGGGACGGTGCTTTTCGCCGTCTGAGCCGGTGTATTCCGCTTCAAAACGCATCGGGAGTTGGAAGTCGAGCTGAATGGTGCCGCACTGCCAGGTTCTGCCGAGAGAATCCTCCAAGTGGAAGTCGATCTTCGGACCGTAGAAGGCGCCGTCGCCTTCATTGACTACGTACGGCATGTTCATCTCGTCGAGAGCCGCACGAAGACCGTTTGTTGCTGCCTCCCAATCCTCCAAAGAGCCGAGATGATCTTCCGGCATGGTGGAAAGCTCTACATGATACTTAAAACCGAATACGTTGTAAACTTCGTTGATAAGACGTACAACGCCCTTGATCTCGCTTGTAATCTGGTCCGGTGTCATGAAGATGTGCGCATCGTCTTGGGTAAAGCAGCGCACGCGCATAAGGCCGTGCATTTCACCGCTCTTTTCATGACGGTGAACAATACCGAGTTCGCCGAGACGCATCGGCAGGTCTTTATAAGAGCGCGGCTCAAGCTTATAGACAAGCATACCGCCTGGACAGTTCATCGGCTTGACAGCGAATTCGTTGTCGTCAATGGTGGTGGTGTACATGTTATTTTTGTAGTGATCCCAGTGTCCGGAGGTCTCCCACAGCTCGCGGCGAAGCATGATCGGCGTGCTGATCTCCTGATAGCCTTCACGGGTGTGTATCTTGCGCCAGTAATCAATAAGCGTGTTCTTGACGATCATACCCTTCGGGAGGAAGAACGGGAAACCCGGACCTTCTTCGAGAAGTGCGAAAATGCCGAGTTCCTTGCCAAGACGGCGATGGTCGCGCTTTTTGGCTTCTTCAATGCGTGCAAGATATTCGTCAAGCTCGCTCTGCTTAGGAAACGCAGTGCCGTAGACACGGGATAACATCTTATTCTTTTCATTGCCGCGCCAGTATGCACCGGTGCAGGAGGTGAGCTTGATAGCCTTTAATTTGCCGGTGGAGGCAAGGTGCGGGCCGGCGCATAAGTCGGTGAAATCGCCTTGGGTGTAGAACGAGACCACGCTGTCCTCCGGCAGGTCGTTGATAAGCTCTACCTTGTAAGGCTCACCCTTTTGCTCCATATATTTGACAGCTTCTTCACGCGGCTTTACCGAGCGTACGAGCGGAAGATCTTCCTTGATGATTTTTTTCATCTCGGCTTCCAATTTTTCGAGTACGTCAGCCGTAAAGGGAATCTCGGTATCGAAATCGTAGTAAAAGCCGTTGTCAATGGCAGGGCCGATGGCAAGCTTGGTGTTCGGATACAGACGCTTTACGGCCTGAGCAAGCACGTGCGACGCCGTATGACGGTAGACCTTTCTGCCATCCTCGTCCTCAAACGTTAAAAATTCGATTTTGCCGCCTTTGTCGGCCACATGGTTCATCTCAACGATCTCACCGTCAAGACGCGCTGCAAGGGATGCACGGGCAAGACCGGCGCTGATCTTCTGCGCGACCTCTTCGATTTTGCAGCCTTCGGGCATCTCGAGTTTGCTGCCGTCCTTTAAGATAAATTCCAGCATGATTTTAATACCTCCGGTATTTTAATAAAAGTTAATCTAAGATTATAACAGGTTATCCGGGAAAATAATAAAGCCCCGTACATGAAAACATGTACGGGGCGATCATAGCCGCGGTTCCACCCGTTTTGACGTTTGATGAAAACGTCCTTATTCTGTCATAACGCCGACACGCGCCGCAAATTGAATTCTGCGGAACTCACGGGCGGTAGCAAAAACCATTGTGCGCGCTTTCAGCCGCTGACGCGCTCTCTGAAAAAGGGAAAAACCCAAAAAAGCGGTTTTGCCGTGTCCCGGTCACAGTCGATAGTTGCATTATACTACCGTTTTTTCAATTTGTCAAGTCCGCACGGCACAAGTTTACGATTTTTTCGATTTTTACTGTTTTGTCGTGCTTTATCGGCCGAATTCAGTAAGACCTTTGACAATGCGGTAAGCAATTGCGGCGGCTTCTTCTCGCGTAACATAACTTCTGTAACGCATTTTTTCGTCGTTATCACCGCGAAGTATTCCGCGTTTTTCGCAGAATTCGCGTTCTTCCTTTGACCATTCTTCGGGTGGTTTGTCGGCGAGGCGGCGGAGATAATCTTCTAACATTTCATCGAATTTTTCCTGCGTCATATCTTCTTCCTCCTGAGTGTTGGGATTGTAGTAATAAACGCCGAGCGCGTTCGGAATACCGGTAAAATCGGCAATGTTTAAGCTTTCATAGGAAGTGCCCTTTGGACGCAACTCAAGATGCGTATGCGCTCCATAGCTGTGACCGGTGTTGCCCATAATGCCGAGCGCCTGTCCCTTGACGACGAACGCGCCGTTCGGCACAAGAAAACTTTTTAAGTGCATATAATAAACGCGTCTGCCGTCTTTCATGGTGACAACGACAAAATTTCCGGCTTCGTTGGCTTGAAAGCCGGTGCGAACTGTGCCGTCACTTATGGCATAAACGATGATATCGTCAAGTCCCACAAGGTCGAGTCCTTGATGAAACCGTGTCACGCCGTTTAAAGTGCGCATACCGTAAACGCTGGTCACACGAAATGAGCCTTTGAAGCAGCAAACCATATCGCACACTCCTTTTTGCGTTTTTAGACAGAAAACTCTGTCTTTGCAGTATATGCCGGAAGCAAGTAAAAGGTCATCGGAAGGAAGGCAAAATTCACAGTTGCGATTTATTTTCCGGTATATAAATTCAAGAATTCATGGTACACTAAATAAAATCTTTAAAAGCGATACCGTGATATCGACAAGATTGCAAATCGAAAGCTCTTTTTGTGAGAAAAACAAAAAGTTTTTTCTGCGTATAAGTCTGTAAATCTTGCCGATGTGGCAGGATTTTTTTCTTTGCACACGTATCTGAAGGAGTCCGAATGTCTGAAAACACCAAAATGACGCAGTCCTTTTCTGATATCCTGTCGCCGTTGGGAGAGAAGTATTTGCAGGCGGCCGGACGCTTTTTCGAAAAAACAGAGTTTTCTCATAACATACAGACAGCAAAAAAACTTGCTGTCTTGCCCGGTTTTTGCGACGTACATGTCCATTTGCGCGAACCGGGCTTTTCTTATAAAGAAACCATAAAGACCGGCACGCTTGCCGCTCGCGCCGGCGGTTACAGCGATGTTTGCTCTATGCCGAATCTAAATCCTGTCCCGGACAGCGTGCCGCATATGGAAAAACAGCTTGAAATTATCCGGCGCGACGCCTGCGTGCGCGTTCATCCATACGCTGCCATAACGGTCGGTGAAAAAGGTGAAACCCTTTCCGATATGGAAGATCTTGCACCTTTTTGCGTGGCGTTTTCGGATGACGGGCGCGGCGTACAATCGGAAGAAATGATGGAAAACGCCATGCGCCGTGCCAAAACGCTCGGAAAGATCATTGTAGCGCACTGTGAAGACAATTCGCTGCTTCGCGGCGGTTACATTCACGACGGCGTGTATGCCGCCCGTCACGGACATGCCGGAATCTGCTCTGAAAGCGAGTGGCGGCCTATCCGGCGCGACCTTGCGCTTGCCGCTAAAACCGGCGCGTCTTATCATGTCTGTCACATTTCCTGTGCCGAGAGTGTTGCACTTATCCGTGAAGCAAAAAAAGCCGGTATCGATGTAACATGCGAAACCGCGCCGCATTATCTGCTTCTTACTGAAAATGAGTTAGAAGAGGACGGACGCTTCAAGATGAATCCGCCGTTACGCTCCCAACGCGACGAGGAGGCCCTTTTGGAGGGAATCTGTGACGGAACGATCGATATGATAGCCACCGACCATGCTCCGCATTCGCCGGAGGAAAAGGCCAAAGGACTAAAGAACAGCCCGATGGGGGTGGTGGGACTGGAAACGGCTTTTCCGGTTTTGTATACCGGTTTAGTAAAGACGGAAATCATCTTGCTTGAGGATCTGGTAAGACTTTTAAGCACCGCGCCGCGCGAACGGTTCAGACTTTCCGAACCGGAAAATGAGTTCTGTCTTTGGGATTTGGACACGCTTTACACGATAGATCCAAATGAATTCCAAAGCAAAGGACGCGCTACGCCTTTTGCCGGAATGCAGGTATTCGGAAAACTTTTGTATAATCACATAAATATGACGGAGGAAGCATGAAGAAAGGAATTTATACCGTTCTTTCCAATCGGAAAATTGCAAAAAACACCTATGAAATGCTCCTGTCTGGCGACACGGGCGCTTTCACGCGGCCGGGACAGTTTTTGAATATCAAACTTGACGGCTTTTATCTGCGCCGCCCGATCTCGGTATGCGACTATACCGATGAAACTGTCACCATCATCTATAAGACCGTCGGGCATGGTACACAGGCCATGAGTGTACTTACAAAAGGCGCAAAGCTCGATATTCTCGTCGGCCTCGGCAACGGCTTTGATATCACAAAGTGCTCCGGTACACCGCTTCTTATCGGCGGAGGAGCAGGCGTTCCGCCCATGTTCAACCTTGCAAGACGCTTTCTTGAAAGCGGCGTAAAGCCGGTCGTTATACTTGGCTTCAACACGGCGGACGAGGTCTTTTATGAGGATGAGTTCCGCACGTTGGGTGCGGAGGTACATATTTCCACGGCTGACGGCTCACATGGCGAAAAAGGCTTTGTTACCGACGTGATGAAGCATGTAACATATGATTATTTTTACACCTGTGGGCCTATGCCGATGTTCCGGGCAATAGAAAAGATTGCCGCGACCGACGGCGAGTATTCGTTTGAAGAACGCATGGGTTGTGGCTTCGGCGCGTGCATGGGATGCTCGTGCAAGGTCTTGACCGGCGGATACAAGCGCATCTGCAAGGACGGCCCGGTTCTTGAACGAAAGGAGATTCTATGGACACAAGCGTAATTTTATCGGGACTTACCCTTTCGAATCCCATTATTCCGGCAAGCGGAACATTTGGCTATGGCTATGAGTTTGCCGAATGGTACGATATCAATATTCTCGGTTCGTTTTCCTTTAAAGGAACGACCAAAGAGCCGCGCTTCGGAAATCCCACACCGCGCATTGCCGAATGTGAAAGCGGCCTTATCAACGCGGTCGGACTTCAGAATCCGGGTGTGGAAAAGGTGATTTCCGAAGAATTGCCAAAACTTGCAAAATGCTTCTCTAAGCCGGTCGTTGCCAATGTCAGCGGCTTTTCGGTGGAGGAATATCAGTATACCTGTGAAAAACTCGATAAAGAAGAGCAAGTCGGACTTATCGAGGTCAATGTCAGCTGTCCGAATGTTCACGGCGGCGGTATGAGCTTCGGGACATCGCCCGAAAGTGCGGCAAAAGTTACACGAGCCGTCAAAGAAGTGACGAAAAAGCCGGTCTACATAAAGCTGTCGCCCAATGTGACTGATATTGTTGCTATCGCCAAAGCCTGTGAGGACGCCGGTGCGGACGGAATCTCGCTTATCAATACGCTGCTTGGCATGCGAATTGATCTTAAGACAAAAAAGCCGGTCATTGCCAACAAAATGGGCGGTTTTTCAGGGCCTGCCATTAAACCGGTGGCTTTGCGTATGGTTTACCAAGTCTATGAAGCTGTAAAAATTCCAATCATCGGCATGGGCGGCGTTTCGAACGCAGAGGACGTGCTTGAATTTATGCTTGCCGGCGCGACGGCTGTCGAGGTGGGAGCGGCCAATTTGATTGACCCGTTCGCGTGTAAGAAGATCGTTGAGGATTTGCCTTGCGTTATGGATAAATACGGGATAAACAAACTTACGGATATTATAGGAGGAGCGCATTAACATGGGAAAAGACGTTATTATTGCCTGCGATTTTGCAAGCGCTGCACAGACCTTTGCATTTTTGGATCTATTCGGTTCGCGCAAGCCGTTTGTCAAAATCGGTATGGAATTATTCTACGCAGAAGGACCTGAAATCGTGCGTGAAATTAAAAAACGCGGCCATAAGATCTTTTTGGACTTAAAGCTGCATGACATTCCCAACACCGTGAAAAAGAGCATGGCGGTGCTGTCGCGCCTTGATGTGGATATGTGCAACCTCCACGCAGCCGGTACCATTCCCATGATGCAGGCCGCGCTTGAGGGCTTGACAAGACCGGACGGCACGCGTCCGCTTTTAATTGCCGTAACTCAGCTGACCTCCACCGATTCGGAGCATTTGGAACAAGATCTGCTCATTCGCGAACCCATGGATAAGGTTGTTATGCACTACGCGCAAAATGCGGCAAAAGCAGGTCTTGACGGCGTCGTTTGCTCGCCGCTTGAGGCCGCTAAAGTTCACGGCGTGTGCGGTGAAAAGTTTCTCACCGTTACGCCCGGCGTTCGTTTTGCCGACGGCGAGCTTGGCGACCAAAAGCGCGTCATGACTCCGGCACAGGCGAAAATTGCCGGAAGCAACTATATCGTGGTCGGCCGTCCCATTACGGCGGCAAGCGACCCGGCAGCGGCTTATGAACGCTGCGTGGAAGAATTCTGTCTGTAAACGCTGTATCAGAAAGGAATATGATTATGGAAACCAAAAAACTCATCGCGTCCGACTTATTAAAAA
>ERZ773136.3483-NODE-3483-length-11596-cov-3.021315_pt1 | contig 11596 bp, 10 predicted proteins | sample MGYA00580855_ERZ773136 | MGnify/ENA primary metagenome ERZ773136 (study PRJEB29015, sample SAMEA2737860) | human gut metagenome | biome: human gut; feature: human-associated habitat; material: faeces | place: China | collected 2012 ... | reverse complement strand
TATTTCGTGTAAAACTGCTGTCTGTCTCCCACATATAACGTTTCTAATGTATTTTTCAATGGGCTAACATCCAGTTTCTTCAACGGACAATTAATGATAGAAAGTGTGGTCAGTGTTTTGTTGGATACTTCTTTCAAATTCAAAGATGTAATATAACAATTTGATATTGACAAACTAACAATCCCGGTATTCTTCAAAGGTAATAACGTTAATTTTTTGATCGGACAATTGTCAATATCTAACACATTCAATTTTGTTTTGCGAAGAGGTGCCATATCCAATTTACTAATTTTAGTTTTTTCAATTTCCAATCGATGTATTGTTATTCCCGACAAAAAGGATAAATTCATGTCTGTTACCTTTTTACCACTAATGAATAACGTTTCAATGTCTTGAAAGCCATCTAACGTACCAGATTTTCCAACATTTGTATCATACAAATAAATGTACTTCGCCTTCGGAAAACATTTTCCTAAAGAATAACTTTTTGTCGAGATATTTCCAGTGATATCTATTTCTTTAATGTTTGGCGCATACATTTTGCATACTACTTCTCCAGTTTTTAATATTTCATTTTCAAAAGAAATATCCAACGCTTCTAATGTATTAGATTCTCCACTAAGTTCAATTGATTTAGTTCCAAAAGAAACAATCGACAATTGCTTTACATGAGGAAAACATTGGAATAAATTAGATGCTTTATAATTCCAATATATTTCCTTTCCATTGACCTTACAGCCCAATTGCAGTCGAACTTTGGTGATTTTTGGGAAATTCTGCATTCCTGTAAAATCTATTAAATGGCTTCCATCTACCCCATATGCAGCTGCCGTATACCAATCCCATAATGCATAATCAACTATATTTCTTTCTTCATCAGACAAAACACCATCTTTATTGACGTCTTGTTCTTGTGCAAATTTGCGTACACATGAATCCGGAAATGTTGCTTCATCTATAGTTACTGTTGATGCATTTGCATGAATTTCCGGTAGATACAAAATTCCCAATGTAATTATCATACATGCCAATATTTTTTTTAGTTTATTCATAAGATCTCCTCCCATTCTACCATCATAGCACTAAATTTCTTTGTTACATTTCCAGTACACCATACATTTCTGCTTGCGTCAACGACCTTGGGGCAATCTTAATAATTCTTAAGAATTTGGACATACTCGTCATTCTTGCGACAAAGCATCTCGTAGGATACTGCCATGTCAGATAACTTTCCAAAGCAGTCACCATCCACCACATAAAAACGATCCACGGCGTAATGGTTGCCTTTGTCACAGGATAATATCTGATTTTTGGCATTCAACAATAACGGTTCTGTACTTGGATATTCTTCCCTTGAGATTCCATTCAGAAACACATATTGTTCTTTCGGATTTTTCTGAAGTAATTCCGCGATCGCACTATCTACTTCCTCTAATCCCGCAGCAGATACACGCTGTCCATCATTTATAAATCGAACACAAGCGCATCCCTTGGTGTTCTCTGGAAACACATACCGCGCAGTCCCTCTTATATCCACTTTATTCGCACTAATATTCCAATAATAGATTGATTTTTCAGAAGCAATAATCGTTTGCTGTCCATAGAAAGCAGGTAGATTTTCATCATCTACAGCACAATCCAAGAACCCTATAAATTTTTCATGTTCGTCTTCATATCCTTTCTCATCACGAATAATATTATTGATTGCTGTTTCTAAGACATTGGGTTCCTTATAATGTATTTTTGATGCATGTAGAACATAAGAGTCTTCCTGCGCCGAAATCTCTGTCGTCTCAAATTCTGTCGAAGTATATGCGAAAGGATTATTTGTTTTCTGCTTTTCCTGCTTTGCTTCAGAACAGCCGCCTAATAGAATCATACAGAAGGATAGTGATAATATAAATACGATTTTTTTCTTCATAGAACGTCTCCCCCTAAATCTATCATTCATCTTGTTCCACTCAATTAGCTATTCTCTATTCATCTATATAATCATATTACCATATTCTTTTCAAAAACCGTCATCTTTCTGTATGCATTTTTATATACTCAAACTTCGCACTTCAAAAGATTCTGTCAGGTCACATATTGCTTATTATGTCAAAGCATGCTAAGTGTTTTGCAGCCACAATAGCCTTTTGCCTGCACAAAACAGGCAAAAGGCTATTTCCTTATTAACAATTTCTTATGAGTTTTTAGAGGATCTGATTAGCCCGCAAATGGGATAACTGCTCCATCATATTTGTCTTCGATAAACTTCTTAATCTCATCAGATTTTAATACCTTTACCAAAGCTTTGATCGCATCGCTGTTCTCATTACCTTCCTTGACACCAATGATATTTACATAAGTCTTAGCAGCCTCAGAATCGGACTTCTCATATGCTAAAGCATCTTTACCAACGCTGTATCCTGCCTCTAATGCATAGTTACCGTTTAATACTACATAAGCAACCTCACCTTTTACTTTGGATACCTGTGCTGCTTCAAGCTCCTGGAATTTTAATTTCTTAGGATTGTCTTTAATGTCGTTGATGGTTGCTGTCAGGCTTGCACCGTCTTTAAGAGTCAATAAACCATTATCCTGCAAAAGTAATAATGCTCTCGCTTCGTTTGTTGTATCGTTTGGAATTGCAATGGTATCACCCTCTGCAACATCTTCGAGCTTTGTCTTAGTCCCACCGTAAATTCCAAATGGCTCATAGTGAATATCGCCGGCATCAACGATATGAGTACCATTCTCTTTGTTAAACTGCTCCATGTATGGCTTATGTTCTACATAGTTGGCATCAAATTCGCCACTCTCTACTACGTTATTTGGCTGTACATAATCATCAAATACTGTAACTTTCAGATCATATCCCTGTTTCTTTAAGGTCTTAGCGGCCTCTGCCAAAATCTCGGAATGTGGTGTCTGTGATGCAGCTACTGTAATTGTTTTGCTATCTGCTTTGTTATCGTCTTTCTTTGCATTACCGCAGCCTGTTACCAAACCTGCTGCCAATGTCAACGCTAATGTCAATGCTACTACTTTCTTCTTCATAATAAATTTTCCTCCAATTCTTTTTGTGTTCCAATCTTTCAATACGAAAGCTGGTATTTATTTTCTTCGATCAAGCTTTGCGGAGATCAACATGCCAATTCCCTGCAAAATTTGAACGAGGACAATCAAAATAACGATCGTTACGATCATGATATCCGGCTGATAACGATAATAACCATACCGAATTGCGATATTTCCCAAACCGCCGCCTCCGACAGCACCTGCCATCGCAGAGTATCCTAGGATCGTACCAAGTGCGATCGTCACACCGACGATCAAGGATGTTCTTGCTTCTACGAGCAATACTTTCCAAATGATCGTAAAGATGCCGGCGCCCATGCTCTGAGCAGCCTCGATCACGCCATGATCTACTTCCTTGAGCGATGATTCCACCATACGTCCAATAAAAGGGGCGGCAGCGATAACCAGTGGTACGACTGTAGCCGAAGACCCATAAGACTGCCCCACGATAAATCTGGTAAGCGGGATCACCAATATCAACAAAATAATAAACGGTATACTTCGCAGTACATTCGAAATCACATCCAGCACACGATATACAACCGGCTGTGGTCTGATTCCGGTTTTGTCGGTAACCGCAAGAGCGATTCCCAGTGGAAGCCCAAGCACATATCCCATAAAGGTTGACGCTAAGGTCATGTACAGCGTTTCCCAAATACCATTAATGATCATCTCCTGAACAACTGCATCAAAGTGAAACATCTGCTTCCACCTCCTTTACCGTCAGCTTACAATCACGTAAATATGTGATCATCTGCTTTGCAATATCTTCATCCTCCGGCAACTGCAAGATCATTTCTCCGGTTGCAATGCCGTTGATATCCTTGGTATCGGCATGCAATATATTAACCGGTGTCTTGTATCGAAGGATCATATTACCGATAACCGGTTCAAACGATGAATTTTCGCTAAAGACGATTCGCACCAGATGCTTTCCTTCCATCTTTGGAACACTGGTATCTTCACCAAAAATCATCTTCTTAGCGGCCGCAGATTCCGGATTGGCAAATATCTTGGAAACACTTCCCGTCTCCACCAAATGTCCCTTTTCTAAGATTGCAACTTTATTACATATCTTTTGTACCACGGACATTTCATGGGTGATCAGCACGATCGTGATACCGTAATCATGGTTGATCTGCTGCAACAATTCCAAGATAGACTGTGTCGTCTGCGGATCCAAAGCACTCGTTGCCTCGTCGCAAAGCAGGATATCCGGATTATTCGCTAATGCTCTGGCAATTGCCACACGCTGCTTCTGTCCACCGGACAATTGTCCCGGATATGCTTTTGCTTTATCAGCAAGTCCCACGATCTGAAGCAATTCCACAGCTCTCTTCTTTGCCTGTTTCTTGCTTACTCCGGCGATCACAAGCGGAAAACAAATATTGTCCAACACGTTCTTCTGCATCAACAGATTAAAATGCTGAAAGATCATTGCAATCTTCTGTCTCTCTTTGCGAAGCTGTCTGCCTTTCAAAGTCGATAAATCTTTGCCATGAATCTTGACAACACCGGCGGTGGGTTTCTCTAAGTAATTAAGACATCGTACTAATGTACTCTTACCCGCACCGGACATACCGATAATTCCATAAATATCTCCACTTGCAATTTCCAAATTAATCTGGTCGAGTGCTTTGACTTGATTACCAAAATCTTTCTCCACACCCTCAACCGTGATCAATGCATCCATGGAAGTATCACCTCCTACGATTCTTTTCCTTGTTTTCATATCATTTATATATGAATTGTATGTTATAATATAGCAGTCTCATCCATTTGTCAAGAACTTTTTTCATTTTTTTACTCAAACTTTCCATATCTTACATCAGAGACTTGAACAAATAAAGAGCCTGCACACGAATTTATTCGCGTGCAGGCTCCATGTTCAAATACCATTACAGTTCGTTATCAAGTTGCCGGATGCAGACAATTGTTCAATAAATATTCCACATCATCTGCTGTTACTGCCAGCAGTTTATCCGGTGCATCGCTCAGCTCCAACACCATGACAAACCGCTCCCCACAGTCATTAAAGGTAATACGTTTCAACACATTCTCTTCCTTATATCCTACGTACTTACTCTTGTTGATCTCGATCAGCTTATCATTCAATATGCCAAATCCATAGATCACTAACATGGTAGAAAACTGAAAGGTTAAACGCTTTGCAAAGTCTGTATTGATATTAAACACAGCCTGCATCTCGGTAATACCACCACGATCTGTCATTGCGGTACCCGGTATGGTACGAAACTTGCCGGGCGTAAAATAATCAGATAACTTTACCAGTTCCAGATCATTTACTTTCTCTGTTGTCATTACACTCCCCTCCTTTATCTGGGATTCATCTCTGTAAGAGATGACTTATTTCTTCGTTGTCTTATAGAAAAAAGTATAAGCGAGACCATCTGTATAATAACCTGTCAGAGATGGATCGATCAAGTCCTGATTGGATGGGCTGAATAATGGGCAGATAACCGTATCTTCGGATACTAAAATCTTTTCTGCTTCCATCAACTGTTTCTGACGACTTGCCTCATCTAGGTTCTTGTCAGATTCCTGAATCAGTTTATCATACTTCGCATTGCTCCACTTCACATCATTCTGTGCATTGCCGGTCTGGTACATCTTGAGCCAGCTGGTCGGATCATTGTAATCAGCGTACCACTGCATTCTTGCCATCTGCAGCTTACCGTTACGACGCTCATCAACGTATACTTCATATTCCATTGCCTCTAATTTTACATCTACTCCCAGTTTCTTCCACTGTGCCTGCAATACCTGTGCTACGTTTGCCTCATAACTCATTGCCGGATAAGTATATGTGATCGTTGGAAGGCCCTTGCCATCTTTGTAACCGGCCTCTGCCAAAAGCTCTTTTGCCTTTGCGAGATCTTCATCTAACAGATTTCCCTGTACTTCGCCCCATTTCTTTCCATCGGCTTTGCTCTTGTAATTCTTGCCAACGAAACTGGTACCCGGCTCGCAAGCCGTACCAACGACTGCTGCAATATCTTTACGATTCAATGCCAGTGAAAATGCCTGACGTACTTTAACATCATCAAATGGTTTTTCATTAATATTGAATAAGATGTAGTTTGTCTGTGGAACCTCTCGGATCGACAAGTCATCTTTGCCTTCATAAGATTCTGCGATCTCACTAGGTGCACCCTGCAGGATGTTGATCTCACCTGTCTGATATGCCGATGCTTTTGCCTGATCGTCATCCATAAACTTATCCGTAATCTTTAATACATTGGTGCTCTTTGCATCACGGTAATATTTATTCTTCTCAAAAGATACGTGATCTCCGTCCACATGCTCAGACAAATGATATGGTCCATTACCTAAGTTCTGTTCCGGATTCATATCCCAATCCTTATTATCATCTGTTGCATATTTGCAATTAGATGGCATATAGGTAGGCAGTTTACAAAGATCTAAGAAGTAAGAACATGGCTCTTCTAATGTAAACTTAATCGTCTTATCGTCGATACACTCGATGCCGACATCTTTGAAGTCGCATTTTCCATTAAAGCACTTCTCTGCATTCTTAATAACGAACAAGAAGTCAACGTACCAAGAACCATTGTCCGGCTCTAGCGCTCTCTTCATCGTATTTTCGAAGTCAGCACTTGTAACATCCGATCCATCGGACCACTTCTCATCGTCTCTAATATAGAAAGTATACTCTGTCGCATCATCATTGACATCCCAATGATCTGCTGCCGCAGGTACGATCTTTCCTTCCTTATCATAACTTACAAAACCTTCGTAACAGTTCGTCTGTACACTGAAGTACTCGTATGCAGCAGCTCCTGCAGGGTCATACTCACCACTTTCCGGCTGTACCGCATTGATCAGTTCTGCAATTTCTCCTTTGTCATTGGTACTTGTTGCACTGTTTCCTCCACCACAGCCGGTAAGACTCCCTATCACCATTGCCGCTGTAAGTAGTGCCGCCATAATTTTCTTTGTCTTTCTCATAAGCGTTCCCTCCTTGTGTCTCAAACATTGTGTCAGTTGCATTCCCATTACCCTAATCCATTCGCAGACAATGCACTTCGCACTATCTGACGTATGAGCGATGTTTCTAAAACATACTCATTATATCTAAAAGATCCTTAAAGATCTTTTAAGCAATAATTTGTTCAACAGTTTTGCCAACTGCCTTATACTGTGCCAAATTTTTTGGCGAATATAAGTTGCAGGCAACCTGTCTGTTATCATACATATATGTGTCCGGTTTTTTGGACTTACATTCCTCGGTTGCGTACTTACATCTTCCCGCAAACGGACATCCTTTTGGCGGATTGATCGGACTTGGTACCTCGCCCTCCAGGATGATTCGTTTCTTTTCTTTTGCCATCTTTGGATCAGCAATCGGTGCTGCGGAAATAAGTGCTCTCGTATACGGATGCAATGGTTTCTTGTAAACATCATCGGATGATCCAAGCTCTACCATATTTCCCAAATACATAACACCGATTTTATGGCTGATATGATGTACCATTTCCAGATCATGGGCAATGAAAAGATAGCTAAATCCTTTTTCACGCTGCAGCTTTTCAAGCAAGTTGATAACCTGCGCCTGAATTGATACATCCAACGCTGAGATCGGCTCATCACAAACGATAAACTCCGGACGAAGTGCTAATGTTCTGGCAATACCGATACGCTGTCTCTGTCCACCGGAGAACTCATGTGGATATCGTCTGATGTGATCCGGTTTTAATCCAACTGTCTCGATCAACTCCTGTACGATAACTTTACGCTCGTGTGCGGTACCCATATTGTGAATGATCATTGGCTCTTCAATAATCTCTCCAACGGTAAATCTTGGATTTAAGGATGCATAAGGATCCTGAAAGATCATCTGCATCTTTTTGCGATAAGGAAACATTTTACGGTTACTAAGTCCGGTAATGTCAACTCCATCAAAAATAATCTGACCACTCGTTGGTTCATGTACCTTTAGGATCGTACGTCCCATGGAACTTTTACCGCAGCCGGATTCTCCGACAATACCGAGTGTCTCGCCACGTTCCAGCTTAAAAGAAACTCCATTCACCGCATGTACTTTTTGGCCATGTGCTGCGGGAAAGTGCTTTGTTAAATTTTTTACCTCTAATAATGGTGTTGGTTCGTTACTCATGTGCATCCTCTCCCTTCATCACTTCCTGCCAGCGCTCCTTGCAGTGAAGCCAGCATTTGCATTTATGTGTCTCGCCAAATTCTGTCACAAGCGGTGTTGCCTTTGTACAGATTTCCATTGCCTCGCTGCATCGGGAAGCAAACGGACACTGATCACCAAGTTTTAACAGATCCGGCGGTGTACCGGGAATTGGCTTGAGTGGTTCTCTATGATCTGCATTGGAATTAGCAATACTATTTAACAGGCCTTTTGTATAAGGATGTTTTGGATCATAAAAGATTTCATCCGTCGTTCCTTCTTCCATAATATTACCACCATACATAATACTGATACGGTCACATAAGGAAGCAACTACGCCAAGATCATGTGTTATGATAATAACACCGGCATCACTTTCCTCGGTAATCTTGCGAAGCAGATCCAAAATCTGCGCCTGCACGGTTACGTCCAATGCTGTGGTCGGCTCATCCGCCACGATCAGCTTCGGATTACAGGCCAGTGCGATCGCAATAATAATACGCTGTCTCATACCACCGGAAAACTCAAACGGATACTGTTTCAATCTGGATTCCGGTGCCGGAATACCTACCATTTTCATCAGTTCTATGGCACGCTCTCTAGCTTCCTGCTTGCTGCATTTATCATGTGCCCGTATCCCCTCTGTCATCTGCTTTTCGATCGTTACGATCGGATTTAAGTATGACATAGGATCCTGAAAGATCATGCTGATGTCGTTACCCCGAATCGCGTTCATCTTCTTTTCATATTCTTTTTTCTCTTTCTTTGTCTTATATTTAACCGGAGAAATGTCTTCCCCGTCGAAGATCATTTCTCCGGCGGTTACGGTACCATTCGGTGCCAGTAGTCCCATCAGTGAAAGCATTCCCACACTCTTACCTGAACCGGACTCTCCTACGATTCCAAGGACTTCTCCTTTGTCAACGGTATAATCTATTCCCCGCAGTGCCTTTACTACGCCCTGCTCTGTCTGAAACTCTGTCTCTAATCCTCTGATCTCTAACAAACTCACATCCATCACCATGCCTTTCTCTCGTTTTTCTTCGCCGTCCAATGCTGTCCAAAATCTCGGACACGTTATATACTGTCCAACATATAGGACACCAGACAAATTGCTTAACGTTTTCTCTTAGGATCCAACGCCTTTTCTAATCCCTCACCAACGAAGTTGAACGAGAAGATCGTGATACAAATTGCAATCATTGGATATACCGTCTGCATCGGATATGTCATGATCAACTGTCTTGCATCCTGTGCTAAAGTACCCCAGCTTGCCATCGGTGCGGAAATGCCGACACCTAAGAAACTCAGCCAAGCCTCGGTAAAGATTGCCTGCGGCACCATCAAAGTTACCGTAACAATGATCTGTCCCATCGTATTGATCAGCAAATGTTTGATCAGGATACGACTTGGGCTTGCACCTAACACAAACGCTGCCATCGTAAATTCCTGTTCTTTCAAACTCTTGACCTGCTGCCTTACGATACGCGCCATATCGATCCAACAGGTGATCGATATACCAAGCATGATACTAATCACGCTTGCCCCAAAGATCAACATGATCAATACAATGTAAAGCATTGCCGGTACCGAATAAATAATATCTACGATTCGCATCATGACCATGTCGACCTTACCACCAACATATCCTGCGATACCACCATAGATCGTACCGACGATCAGATTGATCACGGCTGCCAAACAACCAACTGCTAAGCTGATCCTTGCACCGAATAAGATTCGTACAAAAATGTCTCTTCCCATTCGATCAGTACCAAACCAATGATCCATGCTGGGACTTGCATTTCTCAGTGACATATTCTGTTCGGCATAAGAATATTTACACATCATCGGTCCGAAAATCGCCATCAATACAACAATGATCAAAATGATCGCCCCAGCTACAGCTCTCTTATTTCCGGTAAAATCATGCCATACCGACTGAAGGAACGTTCTGCTCTCTACAGCAATAAACTCGTCGTTTTTTTCATCATCATCTAATTTACGAAATAATTTTGTTTCCATGGCATCCATACGCGTTCCCTCCTTTACAATGTTTTGCGGACTCTAGGATCAACGACCGCACAGATCAGATCGGATAACAAGTTACATATAATAATGATCGCACCGATAAAGATCGTAATTCCCATAACCACCGTATAATCATGGTTGGTGATCGCTGATACGAATTCTTTACCAATACCCGGTATTGTGTAGATCTGTTCGATAACGACGCTACCTGTTAATAAGAATGCAATCATCGGTCCCATATAGGTAATGACCGGAAGCATCGCATTTTTAAGAATGTGCCGGAACAATAATGTCCGTTTGCTGATTCCCTTCGCCTTTGCCATCGTTATGTAATCCTGCTTAACAACTTCTTCATAACTATTCTGTGTCTGTCTGGCAACTGCTGAGATCGGATACAATCCCTGGGCGATAGCCGGAAGCACATAATGCATTGGTGTTGTAAGACCAAGCACAGGGAACATCTTCAGTTCTACACCGAATATAATAAGAAGAAGCAATGCTACGATAAAGTTTGGAACACTGACACCAAAGGTCAATGCCGATAGCCAAACACCTTTTACTGCGTTACTCTTCGCTCGTGCCATCAGGATTCCCGAACTGACACCAACCACTAATACTAATACAAAAGTTACAATACCAAGCTGCAACGTTGGCATCATTGTCTGTGCGATGATCTCATTTACGGATTTACCAACCTTCTTATAAGAGGTTCCCATATCGCCATGCAGCAAGTTCTTACAATATATAATGAACTGTTCTACCGGCGGTTTGTCTAATCCATAAGTTGCTTCCATCTTTTTCAATACATCACCGGATATATTTTTGGATTGTAACGGACTTCCCGGCATAACCTTGGTCATTGCGAATGTGATCGCGATCAATACGAATAAGGTTAATATACCGAGCAGCACACGCTTTATTATGTATTTGACCATATACATCCACTCCTTTCTTTTGCAAAAAGAAAACGGCAAAGGGACTTTTTTGTCAGCGCCTTTGCCGTTATGATCTTACTATTAAATTTTTGCTTTGCATCTCTCACACAAGCACATTTTTATCATTTATCCAAAGCGGTGTCAACAAAAACTGACGTTTTTTGTAATTTTTACAAACAAACTTGTTCAGATTCCAAATTTTACGTATTTTTTTCAAATGGATTGACTTTTTTACAAACTTCTCTTATTCTTTCCCATATGATTTGCTATTGACTGAATTAATATGTTAATCAATCCAATATAATATACATTTGGATTTCACAAAAATGTATCCGCTGCTCATGCAAGTGGATATAAGGAATGGAGGCTTATTATGAAAGTTGTAGTTATC
>ERZ773136.3479-NODE-3479-length-11608-cov-3.775210_pt1 | contig 11608 bp, 9 predicted proteins | sample MGYA00580855_ERZ773136 | MGnify/ENA primary metagenome ERZ773136 (study PRJEB29015, sample SAMEA2737860) | human gut metagenome | biome: human gut; feature: human-associated habitat; material: faeces | place: China | collected 2012 ... | reverse complement strand
CGTCTTTGCCGGGAATATAGGCCTCCGGCTGATAGTAGTCGTAGTACGACACGAAAAATTCGACCGCGTTGTTCGGGAAAAACTCCTTGAATTCGCTGCAAAGCTGGGCAGCAAGCGTCTTGTTGTGCGCAAGCACCAGCGTCGGGCGGTTCACGCGCGCAATGATATTCGCCATGGTAAAGGTCTTGCCCGAGCCGGTCACGCCGAGTAACGTCTGATCCTTCATGCCGCACTCGATACCGGATACTAATTTTTCGATAGCCGCCGGTTGGTCGCCGGTCGGCTTATAGGGAGCAACAAGTTCAAAATGATCCACAGATAAACCTCTTTTTTGCAAATATAAATCGATTTTATTTTTTCAGATTCTCCTCGGCGCGGATGAGCATGGGCGCGGCATACGACGCAAAGCCGTGATTGCAGCTGGCGTAGTCGCCGGTGTTTTCCCAAAGCGTGCCGGTGCGCTCTGCCATATACAGGAAATAGTCCTTGGATTCTTCGATGAGCTTTTCGTATAAGCCGTTCTCATCTAACAGCATGAGCCGCAAATAGTTGCCGATAAAGGCGTTGGCCGGATAGATTTCGGGATAAAGTCCTTTTTCCGCACGCTTCGGGCCGAAATCGGTCATAAGCGTATGCCATAATTCCGGATAGGTCTCAGGCGTGGCTGTACCGGTGAAGAACGCGTAATACTGACAGGTCTCGGTGCGTTCGCCGGGAGAGACCGGCTCGCCGTCCCCGTTATACACCTCGTTATCGCGGAAGAACGTGCCGTCGAACGAGCGCGCGCGGATGACGTCGAATAAGGCATTCGCTTTGGCTTCAAGCGCTGCATCATCAAACATACACGCCGCGGCAAGCAAGGTTTTTGCATACAGCATATTGGACGGGAAATTGATGTCCTGCGTCAGCTCATTTGCCTTCGACCACTCCAAAAAGACCCATGCTTCCAGCTTTTCAAGCAATCCGTCCTTATTTTCATATTTTTTGAAGAAATCGAGTAACCGATACACTTTATCTTTGTAAGCCGCCGCAAAGGCTTTGTCGCCGGTGCGCTTTTCTCTGTCCTCCAACTCTAAAACAAACCACATCGCCCAGTTTGGAATGTAGTTGCCGTCATAGTGGTCGGACGGATAGCACATGGGAAGCATACCGTTCGGAACATTGGGATAGCGTTCGGCAAGCAAGAAGTTTTCAAGAAAGTTGTGTTCGATATCGTTTTGGCCGGTAAAGAACCGTTCGCTCCGTGCGGTAAAAAAGCTGTCGCATAACCAACCGGCACGCTCGCGCGTCGGGCAATCCATAAAAATATCCACACAGTTCTGCATGAACGACTGCTTGGCAGCCTCAAAGATCTTAGCGGTAGCCGGGTCAGAACCGGTATAGCTCGCCGTGATCTTTTCCGGGCAGACAATGGCGGTGAGGTTCACATCAAGCACATCGACTTTTCCCGAAACACAGGCGATTTTGAGGTACTGCATGCCGAACGGCTCGACCGTCTGAAAATCGTAGACGCCGGGTCTCATATCGATCCGAATCATGTTGCACCAATCGGCAATAGGACGAATATCGTCGCCGTGCAAAACCTCGCTGAACATAAAGCAGACCTCGGCGTTCTCATGGCAGACAAGCTTTGCACCCAAAAGTCCGGTATGCTCGCCGTCAAACCGAAACGCTTCGTATTTTCCGGCCGAGAGAGAGGTTTTTCCGGAATACGCCGTCACATCGTCGGTGCGCGTCGTGTAGCGGAAGCCTTGCGCTTCGTCCGAAAGATGTTCGTCAAGCTCGTTTTCCTCATAGCCTTCAAGCAGTCCGGCAGTCGGGTCGTGAAGCTTTATAAGCGAACGGTCTTTGTAGACCTCGCCCGCGACGCCGGTCACGAAATCGCCGTACCAAAGACGGCTTTTCGGAGAAATGACCGGATAATTTCCGATCGGGATGCGGCGTTCGACCAATTTTTTCGGTTCAGTCTCGCCGGGCGTGAAAGGCTCTGCATTCTTATCCGGATGTCCGACGCGCCATGCATGAATGTCGCCCTCAAAGCGGTACGCTTCGGCAAAATCACGCTGAAAGCTGTAACGCTGCACCTTGCGCACACGCTCATGAAGCATGTATGCGGCAAAACCGGTTTTGCCGGTAGCAGCGGCGACTGCGCCGTCGGCTGCGGCAATCTCCGCCTGAATAAATCCCTTTTGGCGAAGCTGACCGAAGCCGTTCAGATAGGAATTATTGACCTCCACAGCCACATAGTTTTCTTTTTCCGTGAGCGTAAGCGCAAGCTCATCCACGCGATAGAATTCGTGCGCACAGCGCGCCGGACCGAAATTGACAAACGCGCCGTTGACAAACAGGCGGTAAAATCCGCTGGTTGCGGCTTTAAACGTATATTTTCCGGCACGAAGCGGCTCGCTGCAAAGGCCGACCGTAATGTTTCTTTCATCGGTAAGGGAGGTATTCCAAACCGGAAGCGCTTTTTCAAAAAAATGCATAATTTTTTCCTCTCTTTGGAGATGTTCTATAGTATAGGTAACATATAGTTTATTCTACCCCAAAAGCGGCGTTTTGTCAATTGCCAAAAACGTATTTGCAGCAGAAGTTTATGTGCGTTTTTTGAAGGATTTTTTGAGAGGCCGGTTTTCTTCAAAAATAATTGCTTTTTAATCGCATTTGTTAACAGTTAGGTCGAATATAATTATTGATTTTTTTTGTCAGAATATGTATTATTAACTTAATTTGCAAAATGCAAAAATCTTGCCTTTAATCTGAATGTTGCACGAAGGTGAGAACAAAAGACGTTTCGGAAAAATCCCTTTCGGAGCGTCGGAAAGGCGCCGCACAGCAACACGGCGCGGAGGTGTGAGGATTGGACAAAAGTGTCATCGTTAGCTTGAAAGACATCGTCATGAATTTCGACGATGAGCAGGTTTTAAAGGGTATCAATCTTGATATCCACGACAAGGAATTTATTACCTTGCTTGGACCCTCCGGATGCGGAAAAACGACAACGTTGCGCATTATCGGCGGCTTTATCGAGCCGCATGAAGGACAGGTCTTCTTTGACGGAAAACTGATAAACAAAATACCGCCCTATAAACGGCAGGTCAACACGGTTTTCCAAAAGTACGCACTTTTCCCCCATTTGAACGTATTTGAAAACATTGCTTTCGGTCTGCGCTTAAAAAAGACGCCCGAAAAAGAGATAAAACAGCGCGTTCTCGCGATGCTTGAGCTTGTCAACCTAAAAGGCTACGGCGCAAAGAAAGTCGATTTCCTTTCCGGCGGCCAACAGCAGCGCGTCGCCATTGCAAGAGCGCTCATCAATCATCCGCGGATGCTGCTTCTCGACGAGCCGCTCGGTGCGCTCGACTTACAATTACGAAAAGAAATGCAGATCGAGTTAAAGCGCATGCAGCAGCAGCTCGGCATTACCTTCATTTACGTTACTCACGACCAAGAAGAAGCTCTCACCATGAGCGACCGCATTGTCGTCATGAATCTCGGACGTATCGACCAGATCGGCACGCCTGAGGACATCTACAACGAACCGGCCAACGCCTTTGTCGCGCGCTTTATCGGCGAAAGCAACATCGTTTCGGGCATTATGCACGACGACTATGACGTCGAATTTGCCGGCAAGCACTTTGTCTGTGTGGACAAGGGCTTTGATAAGATGGAGCCGGTGGACGTTGTCATCCGTCCCGAAGATATCCGCGTCAAAGAGCCGGACGGCACCACCATTGACGGCACGGTCGAGACTGTTACGTTTAAAGGCGTTCACTTTGAAATGATCGTGGACAGCTTCGGCACAAAGTGGAAGATACACTCCACCAAGGCCGCCGAGGTCGGCTCCTTTATCGGCATGGCGCTCACGCCGGAGGATATCCACATCATGCACAAGAGTTATGCTTCCGACGCGACAGACGCGGAGTACCTCGAAGGAGGTGCGGCAAATGAAGCGGGGCTCTAAAATTTCTGCGGTTCCCTACATCATCTGGATACTTCTCTTCACGATCATTCCGTTTATCTTAGTTATCTACTATGCTTTTTCGGACAATGCCACCGGCCGCTTTACGCTTGACAACATTGCCAATTCCAGCGCCTATCTGCCGGTACTGATCAAATCGTTATGCCTTGCGTTTGTCGCAACGCTTATCTGCCTTTTGATCGCCTATCCGCTGGCCTACATCATGAGCCGCAAATCGGCGGCTGTACAGCGGGCGTTTATGATGCTTGTCATGCTTCCGATGTGGATGAACTTTCTTCTTCGCACCTATGCGTGGATGACCCTTCTTGAGGACAACGGCATTATCAACAACATTCTTGCCTTTTTCGGACTGCCGGCAGCCAAGCTCATCAACACCTCGGGCGCGGTCATTTTAGGCATGGTCTACAACTATCTTCCGTTTATGATCCTGCCGCTTTTCTCGATCATGACAAAAATCGACCGGCACGTCATCGAAGCCGCCCAAGACCTTGGGTGCAGCATGCCGGTGGTTATCCGCAAAGTGGTCGTGCCGTTAAGCTTCCCGGGCATTGCAACCGGTATTACCATGACGTTTGTGCCGTGCGTGAGTACGTTTATCATTTCCCGACTCTTAGGCGGCAGCGACTGCTATCTCATCGGCGACCTCATCGAAGAACAGTTCAAGTTAAAGGGAACCGGCTTCCATGTCGGTTCGGCGACCTCCTTGGTTCTTATGATTGTGGTACTCATCAGCATGGGAATCCTCAACCAGTTTGACAGCGATGAAATGGAGGATTCGATCAAATGAAAAAAGCCTTTTCCCGGATATACACCGGCATTTGCTTCGCCTTTCTGTATATTCCGATTCTGATTTTAATCGTCTTTTCGTTCAACACCAGCAAAGGCGCTACCTGGACAGGCTTTACCACAAAGTGGTATGTGGAATTATTCCGCAATCAAGCCATTATCAGCGCTTTTATCAACACGCTTATCGTCGCGCTGGTCGCGTCGGTCTTTGCGACCATTTTAGGCACGACGGCGGCCTTCGGCATGAACAGCATGAAAAAGATGTCCAAGGGCGTTATGCGAACGCTCACCTACATTCAGATCCTCAATCCGGAGATCGTAACCGGTATTTCGCTCATGCTGCTTTTCGCCTACTTCAAATTCACATCCGGCTTTGCAACGCTGATTTTGGCGCACATCACGTTCTGTGTGCCGACGGTGGTTCTCAGCGTGCTGCCAAAATTACGGCAGTTAAACGTCAGTCTGTATGAAGCCGCCATGGATCTCGGCTGCAACCGCAGACAAGCGTTTTTCAAAGTGGTGATTCCCGAGATCATGCCGGGTATCGTTTCCGGTTTTCTTATGGCGCTCACCTACTCGATCGACGATTTCGTCATCAGCTATTTCACCTCCGGCACGACCTCGCAGACGCTTCCGGTGGTCATCTACAGCATGACAAAAAAACAGGTCACACCGACCATTTATGCGCTTTCTACCCTGCTTTTCGTGGGCGTGCTTGCCGTGCTTATCGTTTACAATCTCGTGGATATGCGGTTTGAAAACGAAAAGAACAAAGCGGCCGGTCTTGCCAAAAAAGCCTAAAACCATCACATATTATAAGGAGATAAATCAATGAAAAAAACCGTATTTTCCGTCTTGCTTGCCGTTTTGGCGGCAATGACCTTTAGCTTTGCCGCCTTTGCCGAGGTTGCCGTCGAGGACGAATCCTACTACGCCGCTTTCCGTGACAAAGGAATCACCCTAAACGTCTACAACTGGGGTGAATACATTTCCGACGGTTCGGACGACAGCGTCGATGTTATCAAGGAATTCGAGGAAATTTCCGGAATCAAGGTCAACTACACGCTGTTTGACACCAACGAGGATATGTATGCCAAGGTGGTTCACGGTGGTTCGCAGTACGACATCATCATCCCGTCCGACTACATGATTGCCCGTCTTATCGATGAGGATCGTCTGGAAAAGCTGGATTTTGACAAGATCCCGAACATCTCGCTCATTGACGACAAGTACCGCTTTACCGATTTCGATCCCGAAGGCGCTTACACCGTTCCCTACACCTGGGGCATGGTGGGACTTGTGTACAACACCAAATATGTGACTGCCGAAGAAGCAAGCACGTGGGACGTTCTGTGGAACGAAAAATTCAAGGGCAAGGTTCTCATGTTCGGCAACAGCCGCGACGCATTCGGTATCGCGCTTAAGAAGCTCGGTTACTCGCTCAACACGGAAAATCTCGAAGAGATCGACAAGGCCGCCGACGCGCTCAAAGCGCAGAAAGCCGTCAATCAGATGTATGCCATGGATCAGACCTTTGACAAAATGGCAAACGAAAACGCCTATGCCGCACCCTACTACGCCGGCGACTGCCTTACCATGATGGAGCGCAATGAAAACCTTGCGTTCTCCTACCCCAAAGAGGGCGTCAACCAGTTTATCGACTCGGTCTGCATTCCCAAAGGCACGACCAACAAGGACGCTGCCGAAGCCTTTATCAACTTTCTCTGCGAAACTGAGATCGCCGTTGCCAACTGCGAATTTATCTCGTACTTCACGCCGCAGACCAAAGCCATGGAAATTGTGGGCGTTGACGAACGCATCCAGCCAACCGAAGAAGCGCTTGAAAACTCCGAAACCTTCGTGATGTTAGGCGACGAAGCCAACAGCCACATGGAGGATCTTTGGCTTCAGATCCGCAGCACCTCCATGTTCGACAGCCCCATCTATCTGCTTGCGTTAATTCTTCTTCTTGCACTTGTCATTTTCATCATTTTGTATGTTGTGAGAAAGAAAAAGAATTCGAAGATCGATTATTAATAAATAAAGTAAAAAGAGGCTTCTCCGAGAATTCGGAGAAGCCTCTTTTTTGCTTGCCGCAACACTCATGTACATGAGTTATCTGTAAGGATACGTCCGATTTTCCCGGTATACCTTCGGCGGCACACCGAAATTCTGCTTAAAGCAGTGACTAAAAGAATACACATCCGAAAAGCCGCACCAAAGAGCAATTTCGGAAATGGATTTTGAGGTGTTCAAAAGCAATAGCTCCGCTTTATTCAAGCGAAAATCCCGCAAAAACTCATGCGGCGTCTTTTGATAGATGTCCCAAAACAGACGTCGGAAATGCTTGTCGCTGATACCGGTTATCTCCGCAAGCTCGCAGATCTTCAAATCCGGACGGCTGTAATTCTGGTTTAAATAATCAAGTGCAGTTTCAATTTTTCCTGCCATTTTGTAGTTGATGTTGTCAAAACGAAGGTCATTGTATAACATGCCGATCATCTGACACAAAATCCCATTGCATATCATCCGAGTTCCTGGCAGATTCAGGCTATACTCATTCACGGCTTTCTGAAACAGTTTTTCGTACAGATAGGCATTTTTATCGGAACAGACCGTTTTGAAAGGAAAACTGCCGCTTGAGGGCTGAACCTTTTTCTCAAAATTAAAATTGACCGCCATATAGGACACCGAATCACATTGGTACGCGAAGCTTTTATCGACCGAGCCTTTGGCGATGTAGGCGACCTGTCCCTCCTTTATGGGTACGGTCTTGCCGTCCTTCGTATATCCAAGTGTTCCGTTTGTAACAAACGCGAAGCTTTCGTGATTTCTGGACTCAAGCGCGATATATGGCCTATCCTTCGTTAATGTATCGCAAAAGAACCTTGCGTCATTTATGTACGGCATATCCGGAAATTCGAACTTCATTTTCAAACTCCTTTGAACATTTATCATTATCCCGTTGCTTTTTTTGCATTATAGCACAAACATTTGAAAATTTCAAGAGAAATGTCCTTTTCAAACAAAATTAATCCTTTACAAGCATTTACTTTTTTATAAATCGTTCTATAATCATAGTAGATCAAACGATAAAGGCAGGATGAAAATGAGAAAAGCATTAGTAACCGGCGCAAGCCGAGGAATCGGATATGCGATTGCAAAAAAGCTCGCGCAAAACGGCGATAAGGTCGTTATTACCGGAAGAAACCGCGAGACATTGGAACTCGTCTCACAAGAACTTGGAAAAAACGTGTTTCCCATGGTTTGGGATGCCGCGGAATTCGGCAAGGCTGATGAAAGAATACGGGAAGCAGCCGATATCCTTTGCGGCCTTGACATTGTGGTAAACAACGCCGGAATCTTTGCGCAAAGAAGCGAATGGGACAAAAAAAGTCTCTTACGAACAACGGCAAAAGAATGGCAGGATGTGATAGATGTCAACGCAAGCGCCGTCTTTTTCACCATGCAGGCAGCTGTCCGCTACATGCTTGAAAACGCTATAAAGGGCAATATTTTAAACATTACCTCGGTTGCCGGCGAAGAACCGGTCTTCGGCGCATACGGCGGCTCCAAAATTCTTGCGACAGGACTTACGCGCGGATGGGGCAAAATGTTTGCATCGGACGGAATCACCATAAACGGCATTGCGCCCGGACCGGTAGCAACCGAAATGAACAACTGGCACGAGGGCGATTCCATGAAGCATGACCGGATCCCTTACGGTCGGTTTGCTTCGATCGATGAGGTCGCCGCGCTTGCCATGTATCTTTTGGACGAAAAAGCAAGGATGATCTGCGGCGAAACCGTTATTATAGACGGCGCTTATTCCATCCGATAGCAAGAGGAGTGTGAGCAAAATGAAGGAAAGAATCGAAAAGTTAGTTGAAAAAACCGTTGCGGGACAAATGTTTGTTTATCCGGTAAAAACGGAATACGACCGGTGCGACCTGTTCTTGCCGCCGGTCAAGATGTCCGCAAAAAGAGTCTGCGAATATATTCGGAACCAAGAACCGCTCGTTGTTGAAGAATCCTGCTTTACCGGGTTATTGGCATTCGACGGCAGTGTGGAGGGCGATATTTTCAACCGGAACGGTCACCGCAACTTCGGGATCGCCTGCAAGAATTTTTATAACAAACCGGTAGACAATCTGCTTACCTTTGAGTGGCAGCATTCGGCAGGCGATTTCGGCAAGATCATTCGCGGCGGTATTATCGGCATCAAGGAAGAAATTCAAAAATCCATCCAAAATCACAGGGATGACCAAGAAGCGCTTCAGTTTTTGGAGACGCAAACGGATATTTGCGACGCTGTTATCGATTGGGCGCACAAATGCGCTGAAAAGGCAAGGCGCATTGCCGAAACGACCGCCAACGAAAGCTACAAAAGAAATTTAGAAAGGCTATCGAGGTCGTTAAAAAACGTGCCGGAAAGACCGGCGGAAAGCTTTTACGAGGCAATCCTCTCACTCTATGTCTGTTACGGCTTGATTCCCGACAGCATCGGGTTAATTGACCGGTATCTATATCCGTTTTACAAAGCCGATATCCAAAGCGGTGTTCTGACACAAGAGGAAGCGTCTGAATATTTGCAAGAGCTGTTTTTAATGCTGCAAGCGCGCATCCATAAGTCGTCCGACCGTTTTTATCGCGGCGGCGAATCGCACTTTTGTGTCGGCGGATACCTTGAAAACGGTGAGGACGGCTTCAACGAATTATCCAAGCTGATCGTTGATTCGCTTATGGAGCTGCCGACATGGATTCCGCAGATCTCACTGCGCTGGACAGCCAAAACGCCGCACGAAGTGCTTCGTTACATGATGAACTGCGAGCGGAACGATCCGAACAAACGCATTGCCTTTGTAAACGACGAACCGCGCATTAAGGGCTTGACCGAATATACCGGTTTCCCATACAGCAAAGCCGTAAATTATACCATGATCGGCTGCAATGAGATCGCGCTTCCCGGCGGCATTGTGTTCGGCTTCGATCCGATGAACATTGTGCGCTGTGTGCAGAATACGTTTTTTAACCGCAGCAGCGATATTCAGAACGTCCAAAGCTTCGACGAGTTTTACGCGGTATTTCAAGAGGAGCTGTACAAGGATCTGCACGAAGCCGACGAAATCGGAAAAGGCTTGCAGTCCATACGCAGCCGCGACTGCAATTTGGTGAGCAACATGTTTCTTGACGGCTGCATCCAAAACGCCAAAAGCGTTACACAAGGCGGCACGGATACCTATGTCGCCGTAGGCTTGCTTATCGGCATATCCAACGTCATCGATTCCCTTGCCGTGACAAAGCAGTTGGTCTTTGATGAAAAACGGATAACCATGAAGCAGCTTATCGAGGCGTTACAAAACAACTGGAACGGATACGGCGAATTACGGGAATACATCTTAAAAAAGGGAATGTTTTTCGGCAACGACGACGACCTTTCCAACGATATGGCGCACAGATTCTTTGAAAGCCTTTACAAGTGGAACACCGGCGATAACTATTTGCACAAAAAGCTTGTATTCGGAAATCTTGTCGGCTACAACGAGCATCACAAATTTTTCGGCGATCATACCAAAGCGACGCCCGACGGGCGCTTTGACGGCGATATGTTAAATTTCGGGATCGGTCAATCGGAGGGCAAGGACAGAAACGGACTTACGGCCCTGTTATCCTCTGTTGCAAAATGCGACCCTTATGCGATTTTGACAGGGCCAAGCGTTACAAATGTGCTGCTTGATGAGAAATTAGTAAAAAATGATGAAAACTTTGAAAAACTTGTTTACCTGTTTGAAACCTACTTTAAAATGGGCGGAACGCATTTTCAGCTTACCTATGTCTCCAAAGAAGACTTAGTCAATGCGAAGAAAACGCCGGACAAATACAAAAATCTGCGCGTCCGTGTCTCGGGCTTTTCCGACTATTTTGTGTTCTTGAATGAGGGCCTACAGGACGAGATCATACAAAGAACAACGCACACAAAATAGGTGGCAACCGCGATGAATACAGCAATTATTTTTGATATTCAAAGGAATTCGTTTGTGGACGGTCCGGGCATACGAACCACAGTCTTTTTCAAGGGTTGTAATCTGAAGTGCAAGTGGTGTCACAATCCCGAAAGTCAATCGCCCAAGCCGCAGATATTATTCTACAAGGACAAATGCACCGGCTGCGGCAGATGCAAAGGCATCACCGAAAAGGATACCGAATTTATCTGCTTTCATGACGCAAAGCAGATCTGCGGGAAGGAATATACGGTCGAAGAGGTTTTTGATACGATACAAAAAGACAGAACGTTTTACGAAGCCTCCGGCGGCGGTGTGACCTTTTCAGGCGGCGAATGCATGCTGCAAACCGATTTTCTGTGCGAGATCTTACAAAAGTGCAAGCAAGAGCACATCCATACCGCCATCGATACGGCAGGATTCGTTCCATGGGAATCCTTTGAGAGGGTGCTTCCTTATACCGACTTATTTCTGTATGACATAAAAACGTTGAAGGATGACATACATAAAGAATTTGTCGGTGTTTCCAACAAACCGATTTTAAGTAACCTGCGAAAACTCTCAGAAATTAAGGCAAACGTTTGGATACGAATTCCAGTCATTCCGAACATCAACGATTCAGCAGAAGAAATGAAAGGCATAAAAGCGTTTCTTGACGTCTGCAAGCCGGCAAAGATCGAGCTTTTGCCCTATCACAAAATGGGAGAACACAAATATACGGCGCTTGGGAGAAAAATGACGTCTTTTGCTGTTCCGCCCAAAGAAAAGCTGGACGAACTAAATAAAAACTTTCAAGGCAAATGAGAAACGAAAAAAGCGCTGTCCGGAAACCAATTCC
>ERZ773136.3477-NODE-3477-length-11618-cov-4.497795_pt1 | contig 11618 bp, 11 predicted proteins | sample MGYA00580855_ERZ773136 | MGnify/ENA primary metagenome ERZ773136 (study PRJEB29015, sample SAMEA2737860) | human gut metagenome | biome: human gut; feature: human-associated habitat; material: faeces | place: China | collected 2012 ... | reverse complement strand
ACGATATCTACGATATGCTCCATAAAGTCGAGGATGAAATGTTCCTGGAATTTAATGAAATCATGGATTTAATTGATGAGTATCCTGAGTTATCCTTTGGAATTGTTACCAACGGAACTGTTTGCAAGCAAAAGTTAATCGATTGGTTGAATGATAAGGGCAATATAACTCTCCAAATCAGTCTTGATGGATCAAATGAGCAGCAAAACAGTAAGACACGCGGCAAAGGCAACTTTGAAAAGACGCTTTCATTTGCGAGGCAAATACATAGTCGCTGCGAAAAGCCTCTTTTGAAAATGGTGATTTCGCAAAGCAACTTTGAGGATGTTGAGAATTTTTACAAACTTGCCGTTTCCATCGGCTTCACCCCGGAATTTGCTTTTATCTACCGTTCCGGCAACGGAGCCGACAAATGGGAGGACAAGCAACTGACGGCACAGCAAAAGTTACAGGTGCTGCGGTTAATAGACAAGCTTAATAAAGAGTATAACATGTCAGCGTTTCTTCCGTTATGTACAACGAAATGTCCATATGTTGAAAGCACCGAGGATTTGTCCTTGTGCATTAAAACAGACGGTTCGATGCAACCGTGCCAGACGCTTTACAGCGATGAATACTCAATTGGCAATATATTTCATTTTGATATGGATTATACTATGCGGCGTATAAATTGGCTGTCTGATATTGCGAAAAAACGATATGAAACAGACTATAACTGCAATCGTTGTTTATTAATGGAAGCTTGCGGAAAGGGCTGTATGGCGATGGCGGTAAATCTCTCTAATAATCCGCTCGCCGAGGATGGGGATTGCCAATTTCGAAAGCTGCAATTCATTGGATACAGTTTGAGGGGAGAAAAATAGGAATATGAAAAGCAGAGAAAAAATCTTAGAGTTGCTTGCAGAAGCCACTGGACATACGCTCACCGAGGTTTTAGCGGTTGATAAGGATACGCCCGTTAAAATGCTTGGTCTGGATTCTCTAAAATTCATTCAGATGATTGTTCGATTTGAGGAAACATTTGGTATTGAAGTTTATGACAGCGATCTTGTTATGTCAAACTTTGAAACGGTTGGTGCTTTGATTCTGACGTTTCAGAAATACTTGCCTGATGCCGCGCTAAAAAAAGTTTTGATTTGCGATTGCGACAATGTGTTGTGGAATGGTATTGCAGGAGAGGAAAGCATATTTATGGACGAAAGAAGTGTGCGGTTTCAGAATATGCTTATCGAACTTTATGACAAAGGGATTTTGCTGTGTCTTTGCAGCCGCAATCTGCAAGAGCATATTGACCGGGCTTTTGCCAATCTTAAAATGCCACTTGAAAAAGAGCATATCCTTATATCAAAAATAAATCTAAATAATAAAGCGGAGAATATCCAAGCAATTTCAAATGAGTTGAATTTATCGGTTGACAGCTTTGTGTTTGTTGATGACAGTGACTATGAGTTAGGGCTTATAAACAATCTGCTGCCGGAAGTTGAAACGGTTAAAGTGAATTATGATGATATGACGTGTTTAGAACAGATAAAAAGCTTATTTGGCGAACAACCTGTGCAGGACATAAACCGCACTCAGCTCTATATTCAGCAGAAAGAAAGAGAGAAAACCAAGCTGCATGTTTCTACTGTTGCGGAATATAACAACTCGCTGGAAACGAGGTGGGTATGTGCGGTTGATGATATTACTCAGGCTGAACGCATTGCAGAACTTTCGCAGAGAACCAATCAATTTAATTTGTCAGGAATAAGATATAGCAAAGAGCAAATTGTGGAATTCATTAATGATAAAAACACTCACATTATATCTCTTTCTGCCAGTGATAAATACGGTGATATGGGCATTATCGGCGCGGCTGTTGTGTCTGTTTTCGAGAACTCGGCGGTTATTGACAGCTTTTTTCTGTCCTGTCGCGCATTTGACCGAGAATTTGAAGGTGTATTGATGGAGGAAATCAAAAAGTATTGCAAAGATAAATCTTTGTCAGGAGTATACATACCTACCGGAAAAAATGCCCGATACGCCGATTTTTACAACAAAAACGGAGTCTTGCAACATGAATCAATATGAGAAAATTATTAACAGCGTTCGTTCTCTCGTAAAAGGTGAAAAGCCGGAAATAGACATCTCGTCGCTCCTTTATGAGCACAAATGCTTTTATTTGCTCTCAAAAACCGATAGAGCAAATGCATACAAAACAGAAATGGCGATGAATCAAATTTGTATTTCAGAGAGATATAAGGTCTGCCGGAGTATATTTGAAGCTTTTGAGGTAAACGAAATCCCTTATGCAGTCATTAAGGGCGCTGTGCTTTCCAAATCCGCATACGGAGATGTGAAGCTAAGAAAATCGGGCGATATTGATTTGCTTATCAGCCGCAAAAACATTGATGTTGTGAAAAAGATGATGCTTGACGATGGTTTTGTACAGGGCAGGGTAACAGATAACGGCATTGAGCCGTTTTCGCGCCGCGAACTTCTTTTTCAATCTGCTGCAAGTCATCAAGTTGCGCCTTTCATCAAAAAAAACGCCAATCCTTTGTGTCCGTATGTCAATGTCGATATCAATATGGATATCTTTTGGGGCGAAAGCGATCGAAAAGCCGATATGGATTTTTTACTGTCTTACACGGAAAACGAAGAAATATGCGGAAGTCGAATAAGAAAATTGACGGCGGAAACGGAGTTCATATCCCTGTGCTTGCATCACTACAAGGACATGAATTCCATTTATTTACTCTCACAAGGCAGCTTAAAGCTTTTTCTGTTTTATGATATATACTTTTATCTGCGAAACAACAAGCTTAGTCTGAATCAACTGAAAAAACTCTGCGAAAAGTTAGCAGTGAGCGAATATGTATATTATTGCATTTTTTACGCTAATGAGATATTTCAGGATGAATTGCTAAGTTTGTATTTAACTGTCTTGGACACAGAAAAGGCGCGGAAATTGCTCTATACCTTCGGACTTGCGGAGGACGAAATCAAAACCTGGAATATCAGCTTTTCAGAACGGCTTTTTATGGATTTTCCAAATGATGCTTTTTATTCGCTTTTAACAGAGAAGGATTTGAAAAAGATACGCTTAAATCGGGATTTGATGTGAACACTGTCATGGATATACTATCTTCGGATGTTGCTTTTCATACTGTTTCAAAATGGTGTCAAGTGCTTCCTGTTGCTTGCGTGTAAAATGATATTTTTCTATCATTTTCTCTTTTGTTTTCACCGTAATTGTGATATACACGACTTTTTCAGAGTTATCACCGCTTGCAGCCGTTTCCGTTCGGGAGGTTATCTCGTGCATATCCCAAAACACATTTTTGAGCTTTTGTTTTTTATCCTCCGTGATAACGACAACATCTTCGACCGTATCATCTTCCACACCCGCAACCTTTGTCGCAAATACGGCGAGTACCAAGTCCCAATTTGCCTGTTCACCGATAATTTCGCTGCGGTCTGCGGCTGCGGCATTTTCTATGTCATCGAGCTTGTTTGAAAGCTCCATATTGCACTCGGCAACGATCGCTGAAATTGGAATACTGTCATTGTCTGCCGCTTCATCTGAAATAAATATACCGAAAGGACTTGCAGCTATTGCCGCAACCACGATTACAATAATTAAAGCGACTAACAGTACCGCCCATCCACCGAGTGCGGCAAGCGTCGAAACAATGGCTTTTGCTGCCGCCGCTACCATTTGAGCGACTTTAACTGTGATTTTAACAGCCACTTTTGCGGTTGCCTTTGCGGCTTGTGCAGATTTCTGAGCAACCTCTTTCGCTTGCTTGGCAGCTTGCTTTGCCGCTTTTTTCGTGATTTCTTTCTGCGTCTTTGCCGCCCGTTTTGCCGTTTTAACGGTCTTTTTCTTTGTAGCTTTGCCTACATAGGAATTGCCCGTTTTCACGGCTTTGTTTGTACCTTTCAAAAGACTGTCTTTTGTTTTAACCGCCTTTTTTGCACCTGTCGATACATTGCGGGTAACGGTATGAGTATTTTTCTTTGGCATTGTTTTTGCTCTCTCCGGTGTTTTTATGAGGTTGGACGGAGCTTTGCCGTGCAAGCGTATGTAGCTTTCCCTTGTTTTCGGCATGGATTTTGAGGGTAAAGAAGTATCAAGCATATTTTCGGAATTGACATTTGGTGCTGACATATCACTTTTGATAAGCTCCGCATTTGTTTTTGGCAAATTCCCGTTATGTATCGGTATATCCGAAGTATGATTTTGCCGTGCTGCTTTTTCAGCTTCAGCTTTTGTTTTCAGTTTCTCCGAAACATATTTTTTTCGTGCGTCCTTTATGGCTTGCTCTTTGGTTTTTGAAGTGGGAGCAGAGGAAACAGAGGTATTCACTCTTGTTTTTGGAGCAATTTCGCTTGACTTTTGCTTGATACCGTCCTTAACTTCGGCGGTTTTGTGCTGTTTTATGTAATTAGCCTTTGTTTTAACCGTGTCAGCTGATTTTTCCGACATATCCGCTTTCTGCGACTTTATATATGCTTCTTTGGTCTTAACCTGTGCGGTAGATTTGCTTTGCACCTTTGGAGCATTTTCGTGTGCAGATGTTTTATGCTCGGCTTGTATGCTCTCTTTTGTTTTCGGAGCATTGTCAAGCTGCTTGGGTGTGTTCTGCACCTCTGAAATATCATTGTTTTGCAGTGTATCAACATTTTGCTTTTGCCGTGTTTTCACTTGCTGGCGATGTTGCATTAACTTGTTTTCTGCAAAATGTTTGCCTTTTTGGTAAATCGTATCAACGGCAGAATAATATGTATTTTCCACCTGTTCGGTCGCCTCAACCTCGGCTCTCTGCGGTTGCTCTGACTGCCGTGTATCAAGCTGTTTGTCTATGGCATTTTTGATAAGCACATCTTTTGACACGGTTTTTATATCCTTGACTGCTTCTTTTGCAAAGCGGTCTGCGGCTTTCGGAGCGTTCTGAACAGCCTTAGTTGTTGTTTTCGGCTTTGTCTTTATATCTTTTTCGCTCAAAGTATATCACCTCCGGCGTTATTTTTTACTCTTTTTATCCATATACATCTTCTCATCAGCACGGCAGATTATATCGTCAATAACTTTACTGTATTTTTCGTGAAATCTTGAATAGCCTATTGAAACAGATAGGTTATACAGCTTTTCATTGTTGATAAAGTATATAGTATCCTTAAATTGCGATATATACGGCAGCACATTGCTTTCGGATATACATACAAATTCATCACCGCCTATACGGAAAATGTCAGCCTTTAATCCGATAGTATCCCGGAGAGCCTTTGCAACGGTCTTTATTGCGTCATCACCGCAAAAATGCCCGTAGCTGTCGTTTATCTCTTTCAAGCCGTTTACATCGACAACAATAACCGTAATGCGTGAAATGTTTGCGTTAGGCTTTCGGAGCTTTTTCAAGCGTTCCTCATAAGCGTTACGGTTTTGCACTTCGGTCATACTGTCGGTATAGGCAAGCTCAAATAATTTTTCTGTCATTTTGTTTTTCATAGCGTCCTCCTAAAAGATAACGGCGGATCTCCGTTTGGAAAATCCGCCGTGTATAATGTTAAATATTTTGTTTTATTAACCCTCGCCGGGCTTGGTGCTCATCAATTTATATAATTCCGTATCGGTCGGAAACTCGTTGATGAACGGCACAATGGAACCGCCGACCTTTATAAGTCCCCGTCCAGCTCCGGCATTGGTGATGTAGCTCATCTGCGTATCGGATATGGATAAAAGCTCCGATAAGTCTTTTCTGTCCGACGGTGCCTGATTTAACAGGAGCAGAAATTCACTGTTGGATAACATTCCTCGTGCCGTTTCATTCAGCAGGCAGTCGGAAATGTTCTGCGTGATGCCCGTGAGCAGTCCGCCGTATTTTCTAAACCGTTTCCAGCACTTCAAAAGGAAATCCGCACTGTACGGATTTTTGAAATACAAATGTGCTTCATCGACATAAACACGGGTGTATTTGCCACGCCGCCTGTTTGCCATAACTCGGTTAAATATATTATCAAGCATAATCAGAAGCCCGATAGACTTCATCTGTTCGCCAAGCTCCAAAATATCATAAGCAACAATACGGTTGTTCGTATTGACATCGCTCTGATGTGCAAATGCGTCAAGCGAGCCTGTTGTAAATATTTCAAGCGATAATGCAAGGTCTTGTGCTTCGTCCTCCGGCTGACGGAGTAATTCGTTGCGGAAGTCAACCAAAGTAGGCATATATTCCGATTTGCCGCTTAAATATTCGCCGTAAACCTTAATTGCACAGCGGTCAATGATAGATTTATCCTTTGCACCGACACCGCCGCCGAGCCTTGAATCGTTGCTTTTTAATAATTGGTCGAACAGAGATATTAAAAATTCCGATTTTATCGACACGGGGTTTTCGTCCATATCAATATCGTTGTTTATTTCAAGTGCATTGATATGGTTTTTCGATGAAGCTGAAAGCGTGATAACTTCACCGCCGAGATTTCGTATAAGCGAGCCATACTCACGCTCAACATCTATGACGATAATATCATCATTAGAAAACAGAGCCGACATCAGAATTTCCATTTTTGCCGCAAATGATTTACCCGACCCGGACACACCGAGAATAAAGCCGTTTCCGTTCAGCAGTAATTTCCTGTTGCACATCAAAAGGTTATGGGAGATAGCGTTTATTCCATAATACAAACCGCCTTTGTCTATAATCTCCTGTGTCTTATACGGGGATAATACCGCCGTACTTTCGGTCGTGAGTGTCCGCATTGCCTTTATATTCAGCGTTCCGAAAGGTAATACCGTCTGCATACCGTCCTCCTGCTGATATTTGAGCGTTGCAAAGTTACAAAGGTGCTTTCTGCCTATTGACATCAGCGTTTCGGTATCGTTATCGAGTTGCTCCAAACTATCGGCTATGTGCAAAAGCGTTACCGTTACAAACATCATTCGCTGGTCACGGGTGGTGAGGTCATCTAAAAACTCTTTGATTTCCTTTCGCATTTGCTCCATTTCATACGGAATATTGGCAGAAAAATTGTTGTTTTCATTCTGTTTCTGCTGCCATTTGGTAATATCCGTTTCGATGGCAAGCAGCTTTTTCTGAACGATTTTAACCGCTTCATCGGTAGGGATAGGCTGAATAGTGATAGATAACATCATACTCCTTGAAAAGTCGGTTAATTCCGAAATCATACTGTCCTTTAAGAAAGATGGGTATTCTTTCAAAAATACCGTTCGGGCGTATTTATCGCCGATTTTGATATAATCTTTCTTAAATTCCAAGCTATCGGGGGCAATATAATCTTTGAAATCGGCACCCTTTGCCATAGCTTTTTTAAGGTCAAAATCAAATTCTTCGTTTTCTCCCGTCTTAAAAAAGTCATTAAAAATGCGAAGCCTGTCCTTGTAACCAAGCTCCGCTATTTTTGATGATATTTTCGCATAATCGGCAGTTAAATCGTTGCCGACACGGGTAAAGAATGTCCGAGCCTCCTCGATGTTTTTCTTTTCGGTTGCGACCGTGATATATTTTTCGTGAACAATGTTATTGCTCTCCGACATCTTATCGCACAGTATGCCGTTTAGCTCCTGTGTGTATTTCCTGTAATTCGGGTTATCCGACGGTGTTGTGATTTGCTCAAACACCTTATTGTGAAGCTGTCGGTTATATATCGTGATTTCCGCCATTGCGTCTGTCGGAAGTCCGTTTAATATCGCAGAATGGGCAAGAAACATTTGCAGCTGGTCATCGTCCGACGCCACGGCATAGTTTATGTCCGAAAATCTCCACGACTTTGAAAAGAGCCGTCCTGTCCGAAATATGCCGTCCTTGTATATCGCATCAATCGGTATCGACTGCTGAACGGTCTTTGCAATTTTTCTCTTTTGCTTTTTTATTCGGTTTTTTCCGAACAGATTTAGCATTGCCACTTTCAAGTTCCTCCTTTATCATTTCATATAGGTAGTTGGTGCTTTCAAACTTCCGCACTCCGGCAGCCAAAAATTCCGAACGAAACCACGCACCGACAAATTCTTCAAAATTCATACCGTTGTATTTGAAAAAGCCGGCAACGGCGATAGGCGCTGCTGCCACAATGCAGAGCCACGATACGGTTTCCTTGTCGATGTAGTTTTTTAGCCCGAAATATATCCCGACCGCCGCACCGACAGCGGCAACCGAACAGATAAACTGCCGTGTTGAAAGCCCGAAAAACAGACTTTCGTGATAGTCTTTTATCTCCTTGTTAATTCGTATTTCCAAAATTGATTACCTCCTCATCTTTCCGGCTCAGTCTTTCTTGGTTCTTTTGGTTGTAAATCGGTCGGTTTTTCTCCATTTTCGGGTTTTATGAAATCTATCCGATTTGCCGCATAAAAGGCATTATGATTAAGCTGCCTTTGCCAAGCCTTATCGCTCGGAGCCCACCGAAAACCGTTTGCTTTGAGCGTTGCCCTTTGTTCATCATTAGGCTTTTCATCAAATATTAGCTGCAAACGGTTTTTATCCTCATTTATGACAGCTTCGCCGCCGTTAAATTTCCAACCGACAAACTCCGTATTCTGCGTTGTCGTAAGGCTTTCGATACGCTTTTTCAAGCGGCGTATTTCGGCATTGTTATTTGTAAGGCGGTACGACGGAAACGGCTGCTTATCCCACGAATACGCCTGTTTTATATTTTCATCAAGCTTTGCCGCAAGCTCGTCCGAAACACCCTCACAGCCTACGCAAGTTCCGTTTTTCTTGTAGTAGACATTTACCTTTTTCATAAATTCCTGTTCTGTTTCGCATTTATGCAGTTTTTCAGTCAGCTTTTCGATTGCTTTCGGATCGTCGCTGCTGATAGCGTTATTTTTGTAACTCATATAAAAATCCTCCCTTATGTTCCGAATAATTCTTTTACAATTCTGTCTGCTCCTTTGATTAAACCTACCAAAACGAGCATATTAAAAATGACCTCTCCAATGTATTTCCATATCATTGTGACGGTTGTAATGCTTGTGTCTATGGTCGGCGTGCTGCTTGACGCAAATGCCGAAAAGATGATACACGAAAGCACAATAACCGCACCCTCCATACAAACTCCGACATACGATTTCAAAAACGATTTCCCCATAAACGATGTTGTTTCCCCGGCGAATGACGAAAGGGGAACGGGAGCTATCGCCGTGTAGATATATAGCTTAAAAAATCTGCCGTACACGGTCATAATCATTATGAATGACAGTACCGTAATAAACAGGCTTCCCAAAATCGTTACAAGCCAAAGCGGAATACTCGCCCAAAAGCCTGTGTCCTCCACGGCTTGCTCAATAGCCGCCGGGAGCGTAACCGACGCACCGCCGATACCGCCGAGAGAGCCTGCGATTTGTTCCACGATTCCGCCGCAAATGGTGTATATCGCCGTCATTAAATCCATTGCATAAGTAATCGCCACCTTCGCCGCACAAAAGCGGATAAAATGCTTTAAGGCATATTCCGGTCGCTGAAAATCACGAAACGACGCCGTTGACTTAAATATGCTCATAGCAAAAAAGAGGACCAACAAGCCAAGTCCTATGGCTTGAAGTCCGCCGTTTATGCCGGATATAACGCCCCATATAGCACCGCCTTTGAAGCTTTGCGGCGAGGTTGTAATAAGCGACCATATTTCGGTCATTTTATCGTTCCAAGTGGAAAACGCATTTTCGAGGTTGGCTACAATCCAATTATCGCTCAAAGGTAATTCACCTCCTGTTCCAAAACGCAAAAACAGCCATAACCGCTTTTATGCAGCTATGACTGTCCTTGTTCTGATATTAAATTTTACAAATCAAAATAATTTCTGCAAGCCTCTAAAATCTTTTCCTTTGTAGCATCATCAGTTATCATTCCGACTTTATTATTTAATCTGTTGTGTGATATGGTGCGTATTTGCTGCACCATTGCAACAGATAATTTCGGAAGTCCCGTAATATCCGTGGGCAGCAAAATTTCTGTCGGATATATTTTTTCATTACCTTTAATGCTGGACAAAGGAAGCACCGTAGACACGGTAAGATTATGATTTACACTATCTGTGGATATAATAAGAACGGGGCGTGTTCCACGCTGTTCACTCCCTTGTGTGGGGTCGAGATTACAGAAATATATTTCCCATTTGTTTACCATTCGCCCTGCACCTCACTGTCCGAAAAGCTGAAATCTTCCGCACATTTCATTGTTCTTTCCATAAAAGATTTGTCTTTTGCGGCTTTTTTCATCATCTCATCATATTCACGCCTTTTAGCTTGCTTCAGGTATTCGTCAAGAGCCTGCCTGATAGCAAAATTTACAGACGGTATCTGTTGTGCCTTTGCAAGCTGTTTAAGCTCATCAATATAATCCGATGGAAGTGTGGCAGTATAGCGTACTGTTTTTGTTGTGTTTAACATCGTTCATCACCTCACTAATATTATATACTGAAACATCAGTTTTGTCAATATATTATGATGCGATTCTTGATGTTATTTTATTCATCATTTTTGTTCTATAATATCATATCCAAAATATCCTTCGCAAATGCAATGATGACGCCGCCGAAGAAGGTCAGAAATCCGTTTGCTCTCTGCGATGCGTCGTGCGATTTAAGCGACAGACCTATCTGCACAACACCGAAGCCGAGCAGGATTAGTCCAATAGCCTTAATTGCCGAGAAGATAAAATCCGAAAGGCTGTTTATTGTTCCGAGCGGATCTGCTGCAAAAACTGTTCCCGTGAGGGCGGTCATCATAACCGCAAGCGCCGTAAGTACAAGCTTAGCCTTGCGGAGAATTTTCTGTGCTTTCGCTATTCTCTGAATTGTGTTCTGATTTTTCATTGTCTGTTACCTCCAAAATTTCAGTTTGTTTTGTTTGTGGGTTTGCAAAATCGAATGTTTTTACATTGTCCCCGTCAACCTCCAATAGCTTGATATTTGATAAATCCTCGTTTATGGTAAAGGATAAATCATTTCGTAAATATTTTTCCGACTTGCTGTGCTTGTACGGCACAGCTTTTCCGTCTGCGGTTTTTGCAATATTCGGGTGCGACAGTATATCGAATTTTTTATCAATTAACGGTCGCTCACCACGGATAAAGATAAGGGCGTTGCTGTTGTCCAAAAGACGCACCTCATCGAGCGTTAAAAGCTCACGCCCGGCATTTTGGTAATTGGTGTTGCTGCTGCCGTGCTGACCTTTTGTAATACCTCTTGTGCGTGTGTCAATGGTTTCTTTTCCGAGCATTTTTGAAATATACTCGTGTGTTGACTGCTCGTTGCCGCCGAGATAAAGCAGCGTATCACAGTTACCTGTGATGTTTTCCCAGCTATCCTTGAATAATGCTTTTAACTGTGCCATATTCTGAATAATAATTGATACCGAAATACGACGTGACCGCATTGTTGCAAGTATTCTTTCAAAGTTATCGGGCAGAGCGACATTGGCGAACTCGTCCATTACGATATGCACGGGGATAGGCAGCTCGCCGCCGTGATTATTGTCCGCATTGAAATACAACGCTTGAAAGGCTTGCGTATATAACATTCCGACAAGATAATTAAAGGAATTGTCATTGTCGGGAATAACGCAAAATATGGCTCGCTTGCGTTCGCCGAGAGTGCCTATATCAAGATTATCG
>ERZ773136.3473-NODE-3473-length-11644-cov-11.134179_pt1 | contig 11644 bp, 16 predicted proteins | sample MGYA00580855_ERZ773136 | MGnify/ENA primary metagenome ERZ773136 (study PRJEB29015, sample SAMEA2737860) | human gut metagenome | biome: human gut; feature: human-associated habitat; material: faeces | place: China | collected 2012 ... | reverse complement strand
TCCTGATTATGCTCCATGCTCCGCCTCCATCCGTTCTGTGAGTGCGTCATAGACCTCCTGCGGGATCTGGCAGTCGAAGCCGCGTTCGAGCGCCTTGGCCTTGCGGGCCTTTTTCAGGCAATCCACGTTCGGGCAGACATATGCGCCGCGCCCGGGCGCCTTGCCCTTGAAATCCAGCGTGATCTCGCCCTCCGGGGATTTGACGACGCGCACCAGCTCGCGCTTGGGCCGCATCTCGCGGCAGCCGACGCACTGCCGCTGGGGGATGGACTTGGGCATGGGTGACTGCCTCCTTTCGCATTATGCCTCGCTCTCGGGCTTGATATCGATCTTATAGCCGGTGAGCTTGGCGGCCAGACGGGCGTTCTGCCCTTCCTTGCCGATGGCGAGCGAGAGCTGGTTATCCGGCACGATAACGCGGCAGCTCTTGCCCTCGTCGAGCAGCGTCACTTCCAGCACCTCGGACGGTGCCAGCGCGGCCGCAATGAATTCCTCCGGCACTTCGCTGTACTTGACGATGTCGATCTTCTCGCCGCCGAGCTCGTTGACGACGCTCGCAACGCGGCCGCCCTTCGGGCCGACGCACGCGCCGATCGGGTCGATGACCGGATCTTCCGCCCAGACGGCCATCTTCGTGCGGCTGCCGGCCTCGCGGGCGATGGACTTGATCTCGACCGTGCCGTCAAAGATCTCCGGCACCTCGAGCTCGAACAGGCGCTTGACCAGCCCCGGATGCGTCCGGCTGATGAGCACCTGCGGGCCGCGCGTACTGTTGCGCACCTCGACCACGTAGACCTTGATGCGGTCACCCTCATGCAGCACCTCGCCGCGGATGCACTCCGCCGGGGCGAGCATGGCCTCGGTATAGTCCGAGTTGGAGCTGATCTTCAAAAACGCGCAGCCGGTGCGCGGGTCGATCTTATTGACGACGCCGGTGAGGATCTCGTGCTCTTTGGAGTTGAACTCCTCGTAGATCATGCCGCGCTCCGCCTCGCGGATGCCCTGAATGATGACCTGCTTGGCCGCCTGCGCCGCGATGCGGCCGAACTGCTTGGTCTCGACCGGGACGCTGACCACGTCGCCGATCTTGGCGCGCTTGCTGATGCGGTGCGCCGCTTCCTCACTGATCTCCACATACGGATCGATCACGCGCGCGACAACCGTCTTCTTGACGACCATTTCGATCTTCTTTTTTGCCTCATCGAGAATGACCTCCACGTTGTCCTCGCAATCGGGCGTGTCCTTGCGGAACGCCGTCAGCATGGCCTGACGGATCTTCTCGTACATATATTCGCGCGGAATACCTTTTTCTTTTTCGATATCTGCAACTGCGTCAAAAAATTCTGCGTTCATGGTCGAATTCCCTTTCCTTATATGGTCAGGTGCAGGCGCACCTGTGCGATGGCGGATTTTTGAAAAACACGGCTGGTCTTGCCGTCGGAGACGGTCACGTCCCCGTTGTCATACTGCTCGAGCGTGCCGATGTGCACCTTGCTGCCGTCAACCGGCTGGTAGAGCCGCACCTCGACCTGCGCGCCGAGAAAGCGCGCGAAATCGCCCGGGCGCTTGAGCTGCCGCTCCGCCCCCGCGGACGACACCTCGAAAACATAGCTGTCGGGAATGGGGTCGGCCTCATCGAGGATCGGATCGAGCGCACGGCTGAAATCCTCGCAGTCCTGGATCGACACACCGTCCGGCTTGTCGATATACACACGCAGGTAGCGGCTGCCCGCTTCCTTGACGTACTCCACGTCCCAGATCTCGCACCCCTGCTGCGCGGCCACAGGCTCGGCCAGCGCCAGGACGGCGTCTGTCAATTTGCTCATAGATCACCATTCCATTTTCTGACACTTCGAAAGACCTCAAGAAAAAGAGTGGGCGGGTGCCCACTCTGTCAGATCCTGCTTCCTTCGTACGGCAATATCATACCATCCCGTTCCGGACAATGCAAGCCTTTTTTTGCGCTGGCGAACACTTACTGGTACAGCGCCACGAATTCCTCCAGGCAGAGGTTGTGCTCGGTCATGAACCGCGCCGCCGCGTCACCGACATAGCGCACGTGCCATGGCTCGTTGCGTCCGGTGATGCTGACCTTGTCCGACGGGTAGCGGATGACGAAGCCATAGTCCGCGCAGTTGTCGGCAAGCCAGCTCAGAAAGCGCGCGTTGACCGTGTCCACGCTCAGCGAGGAATAGTACTGATCGACGATGTCCGCGCCGAGGCCGGTCTGATGGTCGCTCGTGCCGGGGGGCGCGGCGACGCGCGCTGCAGCCGTCTCGGCCTCGTCGCGGGTATCGCCCTTGCGCATGTTTTCGCTGACCTGATCCTCGTACTGCTGCTTCTGCGTGAGGTACGGGCGGTAGGCGCAGTAGATATACGGGCTCCAGCCGGCGTCCTTTGCCGCTTTGAGCAGCGCGTTGAGCGCGTCGACAGCACGGGAATCGAACGTAGACTGCGAACCGCTGATCTTGCTCACATCCGGAACATAGTCACTGATATTATGCGCCTGGCTCGCGATGAGATACTCCCAGGAGGAAATATCCACATTCGGCAGGTCGTCGTACTTTTTCACATCGGGCTTTGCCGTCGTCTGGATGTCCGGCGGGAGGATGAGATCCGTCGGCGCAGCGGGCGCGGCGTTGCTGCGCGCCTCATTGACGCGCGAGAGGATGAGCATGGCGCACACGACGACCAGCACCGTCAGCGCCACCGACAGCCAGAGACGTTTCTTCTTCATGCAGATCCCTCCCGGATAAAAACAAAACCGTTATTTGCTCAAAATAGAAGAAGGAGAGAGAGCTACTTGATGCAGCTCTCCTTCTTCTATTTTTCGCTCTATGCCCGTCAAGAAAATCGCCTGCAGGCACTGGATTTTATACATACAGCACATTACTTTTTAAATCGGTTTCCCGTATTCATATAAATCACACCGAACAAAACAACGAGCATAAACAAGCATAGCCCAATCCACAGCAAAGCCATTGTTTTGAAAAGCTCGCTTGATGCAATAACCATCCAGCACACAGCCAAAGCAAACATGAGTTTAGACATGTATTTACAAAGCTTTTTTACATCATATTCTGCCTTTTTCTCCGCAGGTAATGTGTTGTATCCCGCAATCAAATCTGCACCTTTGCCGAAATGAAAAAGGATTCCCAGCAGGATAAGCACTACTATCATTATCAGATGTACAACCAATAACATAGGGCATTCTCCTTTTCAAATACGGATAATGTAAAAAGCTTTTGCATACTACTCATTCTCCAAAATACGACGCAATAAAGCAGAAACAAATTATGATTAATCTCTCAATCCTGTTTTCCAAAGAGCCGACTGAGCCAGCTTCTCTTTTCGGATTCCTGCGATTGCTCCGGAGCCGGATCGGCGGCTCCCTCAATAAACTGCTGCTGGATTGTCCCGGCGTGAAGTGTCTGCGCAGCCTGTGCCGTCTGCTGTGCCATTACCAGCGCCGAGCTGACCTCCGCAAGCCTTGCGTTCAGATCTTCGATCTGCTTGTTTTTTATCTCCAATTCTTTCCGCAGCATCTCAATAACTGCAAATGAAAAGCAACTCGCAAAAGCTACTTTTCACAATAGCATATTTTTCGCGTTCCGGCAAGTCCCCGTCACAGATCGACCCGCTCGTAGTTTTTGGCTGCCTTCCGGTATGCCAGCCATGACAGCAGCGCAAACGCCGCCAGCCCCACGGCCAGCACCGGCAGCTGCCGCACCTGACCGGCCGCGTCGGTCGCATCGAGATACGGCCCGACGACCGGGAAATGGGACAGCGCCTCGACGAGCGCCATGAGCACCGTCATCGGGATGACCGCCAGCAAAAATGCCCGCCCGGCGCGGATGGTTGTCTTATAAAACACGGGCAGAAACACGACGTTGAATACGCCGTAGATCAGCAGCACACAGCCGAACAGCGCCACGTTCGCATCGATCCCAGCAAGGTTCGTGCCATTGGGATTGATGCGCACGGAGAGCCACGCAAACGGGATCGCAATCACGAGCTCCGTCAGCTCGACCGCCACGACCATCCATGTGCGGGCGCGCACCTGCTCGCGCTTCGTGACCGGCAGCACGGCGCAGTAATAGACATCCTTATTCTCGCGGCCGTTGAGAAAGGTAAAGAAAATACCCAGCAGGCCATAGAAAAACACGACCGTATACGGATAGTTCGGGATGATGAGCATGGCGCCGAAGAGCGCAAATACGTACATCATCGGGTGCGCCGCGAGCCGCAGATCCTTAGAGAAAATCTTCGCTGTCATAGCTTCTCCTTTCCACGCGCACTAGAATGTCCTCGAGCGACATCTGCCCGTCGCCGAACTGCGCGCGATAGCGCGCGAGGAAACCGTCGCGCGTGTCGCTGCACAGGATTTGCCCGTCCTTGATCATTGTGATGTGTGAGGCGCACTTTTCGAGGTCGGACGTGATGTGCGTCGAAAACAGGATGCTGCGCTCGCCGCTTTTGACCACGCCGCGAAACAGCTCCATGAGCTCGTCGCGCGACACGGGATCGAGTCCGCTCGTTGGCTCGTCGAGGATGAGCAGGCGCGCATCGTGCGACAGCGCCAGCGCGAGCATATATTTCACGCGCATACCGGACGAGAGCTGGGAGACCTTCTTCGTCTCGTCGAGTGCGAACAGCTGCAGGTAGTGCCGGCATTTGTTCTCGTCCCAGCGGTCGTAAAACGTGCGCGTCACGTTCGTGATGGAGCGCAGCTTTTTGTTCGGGTAAAAATCCACGCCGCCGAGCACCACGCCCAGCTGCTGCTTGCAGGCAGGCTCATTGGCGTAAAAATCCTGGCCGAACATGGTCACGCGGCCGCTGTCCGGATGCACGAGGTTGAGCATGGACTTGATAGTCGTGCTCTTGCCGGCACCGTTACGGCCGATGAAGCCCATGATGGCCCCCGGCTCCACCACAAACGACACGTCGCGCAGCCGGAACGCCGGATAGGTCTTGCACAGGCCCTCCACTTCCAGAATGTTCACTCGCCGTCCCCCCTTTTCAGCTCCTGCTCCAGCGCGGAAGCAAACACCTGCGTCTCCGCCTCGGGCACGCCGGGTGCCGCCGCTTTCGCGCCGTTATCGAACACCGCGCGCACAAACGAATCATAATACCGGCTGCTCTGCAGCGCGATGCCGCGCTCACGGTCGGCCAGCAGGATGAGCGAGTCCCCCGGTTCGAGCCCGAACATCGCGCGCACCTCCTTCGGGATCACGATCTGCCCCTTCGGGCCGATGCGCACCGTGGTCATGAATTTGTCCTGCATGGATTCCATGTGATCCGCCTCCTGTAAGAATCGTATTACTTTTCTTACTTTGTACCACAAGTTGAACAAATTGTCAATCCGCTTTTTCGTTTTTTGTGCAAGTCAAAAGTTATGTAAACCAAAACGGGCAAAAAAACGATCCCCTGCCGCCCGGCAGGGGATCTGTTGCATATGAGATAACTTAGAGCGCCTCGACGTCCTTGATGAAAGCCTGGATGGCATCTTCCGGAACGAGCTTCTTGCTGCGAACGAGATCGACGATGTCACCGACGGTCTTCTTGTAGAAGAGCTTCAGGGGATACTTGGTCAGAGACGGAACCGTCTTCATCATGACCTCTTTGCCGTTCATGTCCTCGATAAACGTCTTAACACTCAGCGTTTTGTAATCCATGATATGTTCTCCTTTCAATTTTGAGCACACCGGCCATTTTTCAATCTGGAATGGCCTTCTGTTCAAAGATTAACGCTTTTTGGTGATTTTGTCAAGTATAACGTGTAATTTTCTCGGTCTAGCCGTCATTTTTTATTCAATAGTCAACACAACGTTGTGTAATATTTGCGCATATCCAAAAAATTGTGTGACAGGCAAGTGTACTTGCAGCCGCCGAATAGAATAACTCCAGGCAGAAACGGAGGGCTGAAAATGCTGTACAGTACCCTGATGCTGATGATGAGCAGTGCATTTCTGATGCTGCGCCTGACCCCCGGCGGCTCCTTCCCGCGCCCGCTGAGCGAGGCCGAGGAGCGCAAATATCTCGACGCCTGGCTGCAGGGCGACCTGGAGGCGCGCAACGTGCTCATTGAACGCAACCTACGGCTGGTGGCGCACATCATCAAAAAATACTACACGCACTATGACGACACGGACGACCTGATCTCCATCGGTACGATCGGGCTCATTAAGGGCATCAACACCTACCGGCCCGACAAAGGCGTGCGGCTGGCGACATATGCCAGCAAATGCGCCGAAAACGAGATCCTGATGTATTTCCGCAGTACGCGCAAGAATGCATCGGAAATGCTGCTCTCGGACGTGCTCGACACGGACGGCGACGGCAACAGCCTGTCGCTGATCGACATTCTATCCGAGGACGACGACATGGACGAACAGCTCCAGGCGGACGAGGTCAGTCTGGAGCTGCGGCGCTGCATCGACAATGTGCTCGATGCACGCGAGGCGGAGATCATCCGCCTGCGCTACGCCATCGGCGGCGGCGAGGCAATGACGCAGCGCGAGACCGCACAGCGCTGCGGCATCAGCCGGTCGTATGTTTCACGCATCGAGAAAAAGGCCATTGAAAAGCTGCGTGCCGCACTGCAGGCCGACGGTTACTGACCGCCCGCAGCCGTGTTTGCATTGACAAAGGGCGCGAAACACGGTAAAATTGCGGCGAAATGACAGGAGATGATACCATGGCGGAACAGGATCCCAACACGCTGGTGCACACGCACGTGGACGAGAACGGCAACGTCATCACCCACTGCCACAGCGGCGAGGGGCACACACACGCGCACCCGCACACCCACACGCAGACCAAGGCGGTCATCAATCGCCTGGCCCGCGCGATCGGCCACCTGGAGTCGGTCAAGCGCATGGTAGAGGACGGGCGCGACTGCGCTGAGGTGCTCATCCAGCTTGCGGCCGTGCGCTCGGCGCTCAATAACACCGCAAAGATCATCCTGAAAGACCACATCGACCACTGCCTGGCCGACGCCGTGGAGACCGGTGACCAGCAGGCCATCGATGAGCTGAATCAGGCGATCGAAAAATTCATGAATTGACGCATAGCAGCGCATCCCTCCGCTTATCCGGCGGGGGGATGCGTTTATTCTGCTTTCTATCACAAAGGACGCCCGAACGGGCGTCCTTTTGCGTAATTACAAGGTTTACGTTTTGTCTACCGAGAGGACCGCGCCGGTCTGCTGATCGACGATCACGACATAATGCGGGTGGAAGTAGTACACCGTCGTGAGCGTTACGCGGTAAACCGGTTGTGCGCCGCTCTCGTCGAGCTGGACATCCCACGCGGCAAGGTCACTCTCCGAGATGCCGGCCGCCGCAATGGCGATCTTCAGCGCCTGCTCCTGTGTGACCGGGCCCGCAGGCGGGGTCGGCGTCGGAGTGGGCGTCGGTGTCGGTGTCGGGGTAGGCGTCGGCGTCGGGGTGGGCGTCGGCGTCGGAGTGGGCGTCGGTGTCGGGGTGGGCGTCGGTGTCGGGGTGGGCGTGGGCGTCGGCGTCGGGGTGGGCGTCGGCGTCACAGGCAAGTTCGGATTGGGCTGAACCGTCGGCGGCACCAGGATGATCTCCGTTTCCTCCGGCTGCTTCGGCTCGTCCCCCGTCAGGCGGCAGATCTCCGCCGTCTCGGCATCGACACTGCACACATAGTTCCGCTCGCCATCCGAGAGTGCGAACTCCATGACCATTTCCCCGTCGATGAGTGTGAAGCGCATACTGGCCTGCGTGACATCGTCCGCAGTCAGGCCGCAGCGCTCCAGCGCCGCCTGCAGCGCCTCGTCATACGGAATGTAGGCGCCGGTGCTGGCAGCACCGATCGACGCCATACCGGAAAATGCCACGTCATTGGAGGCCGCCAGAATGTTCAGATCGTTGATCGGCAGGCTGACCAGCTCCTCGCCGGAAAGGTCCTGCACCTGGTCGCTGATCTGCCGGATCAGCATTGCCTTGCCGGCGCTGACACCCGCGGCAGAGGCATAAGCCTCCAGCTCCGGATCCACCTCCAGCACCTGAGCAAGGACCGCAGGATCCATGCCGCAGTCCGTCTGGGCGCTTTCCACGGCCGCAGCCAGCCGGTCGCGCAGACGCGCATCGCCCTTGCCGGCCTCGACCGTCACGAGGACGGAGTTCGTATCTGCCGATAGATAGCCATCTGTCTGCATTGCGGCGACGATCTCGTCCGCCGCCGTCTGCAGGGACTGATTGCGCAGTTCCAGATCGTCGAGTACGAACTGGGCGTCCGGGTTGCACGCGCGTGCAGACAGGACGCGGCCGAGCTTGTTGACCGTCAGCTCGATGCTGGGGTTGGCATCGAGCGTAGCGACGCCGCCGGGCACCTGCGTGACATACAGTCCGCCGCCGAGCACGGCCAGGAAGAACACCGCCGCCGCTGCGACCCAGCGCTTCCACGCGCCGCGGCGACGTCCGCGCTCCGGCATCGGGACGATCTTCTCCTCCTCCGGCTGCTGCGCCGGGGCCTGCACACGCGCCAAGATGGCGCTCCAGCAATCCGGCGTCTCGGCAACGACCTCGGTCCGCAGCTGTTCCAGCAATTCCTTATCGGTCAAGATCGTCACCTCCCATCGAATTGCGCAGCTTTCCAAGCGCACGGTTATAGCGAGAAATGGCTGTTGCCTGCGGGATCCCCAGCAGGTCAGCAACTTCTCTGTGCTTGAGCCCGGACAATGCGTGCAGCATCACGATCTGCCGCTCGCTGTCCGTGAGTGTATGCAGCACTTTCTCAAGCACCATATGATTCTCTGTCACCTGATAGGCATCATGCGTATCTTCCACATGAAACAGCTCATCAAAAGACAGGTTCTTGTTTTCCGCCTTGCGCAGGCGCATCAACGCCAGGTTGCGCGCAATCGTCAGCAGCCACGCCATCGGTTTGCCCGACGGCTGATAGCCCGGTGCCGACTGCATCACGCTCACAAACGTGTCCTGCATCACATCCTCAGCCGCCGTCGGTTCCCGAAGGATGGACAGCGCAAAACCGTAAATGGACGCGGACGTCTGGCGATACAGCGTTTCCAGCGCAGCGGTGTCACCCCGCGCGATGCGCAGGATGAGCGCATCATCCGGCGGTCGGCCATCGGCCACACATACACCGGAGACGTGCTTGTCGTCATTTCGCATATTTGATTACCCCACATGAGAATAATGCCTGAAAACGAAATTTAATGCATAAAAAACTACTTTCCGCAAATTTTCCCCTCAAAAAAATCGTTCCCGGGCCACACAATCTTCTTAACGGAATAGTTTACGTGAAAATAACCGGTTTGTAAAGTGATTTACCACAATTTGCGTCTTTCCCGGCAAAATTTACACCTTCGCATCCGGCGGCGCCGTTGCCTCAAGCGCGTGATTAAGCACCACGCCCAAAATGAGCAGCAATCCGAACGCCTGGAACCAGAACAGCAGGATCACGACCGAGGCGAGAGATCCATACACAAGTGAATATTTTGTGCTGCGGCCGATCAGCCACGACAGCAGGATACTCATGCACACGATCGCCACGGCGGAAAACACCGCCCCCGGGAGCACCCGGTGCTGCGGCCGGCGCGGCGTTGTGAGCCGGTAGAGGATGAGGATCATCATCAGCAGGATGGCAAACAGGATCAAAAACCGCAGCCACGTCCACGACCAGACGATGCTCACATGCGGCAGCAGCGCATCGAGCCAGAGCAGGAAATGCTTTCCGGTCAGCATGAGCAGGATGCACAGGTACAGTACCAGCAGAAACGCCACGGAAAAAATCACGCTCACGATCGTACTGCGCACAATGCCGAAGCGCTTGGCGCCGTGGATCTCGCCGACGATGGCGGCCATGGCGCGGAAAGCGGCCGACGCGCTCGTGATCATGACCAGCAGGGCGGCAAAGAACATGACCTCGCTCGTGTTGCCGGACACGTAGGTCAGAAACTCCGACACGAGCGTCTGCGTCTCGCGCGGGAGCACGAGCGTCTCGACGATGCGCAGCACGGCAGTCGGATCACGCAGGATGAGCGCGAGCAGGTCGTACATGCAGATAATGGCCGGGAACAGCGCCATGACCATGTAGTAGGCGAGCTCGGCCGCCGAGCGCGTCACGCGCCGGGCGAGAAACGTGTCCGCCATGGACATCAGAACTCGGGTAATGCGCCAGTTTTTCAAGCGGCTGCCTCCTCCGGTGGAATGCAAAAACCGCCTTCACAGGAGCGAAGGCGGTTTTTATCAAAATGTGTCGAATTACTTGGAATTGAAGATCTTAAAGATGCTGTCAAACGGATCTTCCTCCGCGGGAGCGGCAGTGTCCGCAGCCGGGGCAGCGGCCGGGGCCGGCGTCACCGGAGCGGCCGGGGCAGCCGGAGCGGCAGCCTTGGCAGCGGTGGAAGCGGCCGTGTAGAGACCGGCGGCGGGAGCCTGCGCCGGAGCGGCGGTCTGCTCGGCCTGCGCCTTGCCCGGCTCGTCGAAGCCGGTGGCGATGACGGACACACGGATCTCGTCGTCGAGCGAGGGATCGAAGCTCGCGCCGAAGATGATGTTGGCGTCCGGGTGCGCAGCCTCCTGAACGAGGTTTGCAGCCGTCTCGACATCCTCCAGACCCATATCCTCGGAGCCGGTGATGTTGATGAGCACGCCGCGCGCGCCGTTGATAGACGTCTCCATGAGCGGGCTCGCCACGGCCATGCGGGCAGCGTCTTCCGCCTTGCCCTTGCCGGCGGCGCGGCCAACGCCCATGTGGGCGAAGCCGGCGTCCTTCATGACGCAGGTGACGTCCGCAAAGTCGAGATTGATGAAACCGGTGTTCTTAATGAGGTCCGAGATGCTCACGACGGCCTGACGCAGGACATCATCCGCGATCTCGAAAGCGTTGGCCAGCGTGACCTTCTGGTCGGTGGCAAACTTCAGCCGGTCGTTCGGGATGATGAGCAGAGAGTCGACCTTGCCCAGCAGCTCGTTGATACCGACCATAGCCTGATCCATGCGACGCTTGCCCTCGAACTTGAAGGGCTTGGTGACGACGCCGACGGTCAGGATGCCGGCCTCGCGGGCGATGTCCGCGATCGTGGGCGCCGCGCCCGTGCCGGTGCCGCCGCCCATGCCGGCGGTGATAAAGACCATCTGCGCACCCTTCAGCGCGTTGGTGATCTCGTCCTTGCTCTCCTCGGCGGCGCGCTGGCCAATCTCCGGGTCAGCACCGGCACCGCGGCCCTTGGTCAGCTTTGCGCCAAGCTGAACCTTCTGGGTAGCCTTGGAGTTGACCAGTGCCTGCTGGTCGGTATTCATTGCTACAAATTCAACGCCATTCAGGCCAGCTTCAACCATGCGGTTCACAGCATTGCCGCCGCCGCCGCCAACACCGATAACCTTAATGTTGGTTACATTCTGCATCTCTTCATCGAGAACGAACGCCATAAGTGTATCCCCCTAAAGAATATAAAATTGCAAATGCAACAGGGCCGGATTTCCGCCAGCGGACACACTGACCCCCATAAAGGAAGCGCCGCCCCACACCCCAAACTTTGCTTACGCGCGTTGCGGTGCAGCCAGCTCTTCCTAAGATATCGCATATAACTGTTTATAAGAATAACAAATTTTGCAAATAATTTCAATACCCACACGCTAAAAAGCCAAAAAAT
>ERZ773136.3471-NODE-3471-length-11649-cov-2.718561_pt1 | contig 11649 bp, 9 predicted proteins | sample MGYA00580855_ERZ773136 | MGnify/ENA primary metagenome ERZ773136 (study PRJEB29015, sample SAMEA2737860) | human gut metagenome | biome: human gut; feature: human-associated habitat; material: faeces | place: China | collected 2012 ... | reverse complement strand
TTCGCAAGCATTCAAAAGATGGAAAAGATGGTTGAAATTGTATTAAAAATTGTTGAGTAGGAGGTTATCATGGATTACGCAAAGGAAGCTTTAAGATTACATGCGAAGTGGAATGGTAAATTGGAAACTGTTCCTAAAATGAAGATTGAAAACAAAGATGATTTATCAATTGCCTATACACCAGGTGTTGCTGCACCATGCTTAGAAATTGAAAAAGATAAAAAAAATAGTTACGTATATACGGGAAGATCTCATACGGTTGCCGTTATTAGTGATGGTAGTGCTGTTTTGGGACTAGGAAATATTGGTCCTGAAGCAGGTATGCCTGTTATGGAAGGCAAATGTGTACTCTTTAAAGAATTCGGCGGTGTAGATGCGATTCCGCTCTGCGTCCGCTCCAAGAATGTGGACGAGATCGTGGAGACAGTTCGCCTCATCGCCGGCAGTTTCGGCGGCGTGAACCTGGAGGACATCTCCGCACCACGCTGCTTTGAAATCGAACGCCGCCTGAAGGAATGCTGCGACATTCCGATTTTCCACGATGACCAGCACGGCACAGCAGTCGTTACGCTGGCAGCGATGCTCAACGCATTGAAACTGGTGGGCAAGGATATCCACGATATCCGTGTGGTTACCAGCGGCGCAGGCGCTGCCGGTCTGGCAATCATCCGCCTGCTGATCGCTATGGGTCTGGATCCGCACCATGTGATCCTCTGCGACCGCCACGGTGCGATCTATGAGGGCAGAGACGATCTGAACCCCCAGAAGGAAGAAATGGCGAAGATCACCAACAGCGGTCACAAGGCTGGTACGCTGGCAGAGATGCTGGTGGATGCCGACGTATTCATCGGCGTATCCGCACCGCACTGCGTGACACCGGAAATGGTGAAGTCTATGGCGAAGGATCCGATCATCTTTGCCATGGCAAACCCCACGCCGGAGATCATGCCGGACGAGGCGCTGGCGGCTGGTGCAGCCGTTATGGGTACCGGACGCAGCGACTTCCCGAACCAGATCAACAACGTTCTGGCATTCCCGGGCATCTTCCGTGGCGCACTGGACGTTCGTGCAAGCGACATCAACGACGCTATGAAGATCGCTGCCGCAAAGGCAATCGCTGACTTCGTAACGCCCGAAAAGCTGTCTGCGGAATATATCATTCCCAGCCCGCTGGAAGAGGGTGTCAGCGCCGCTGTTGCAAAGGCAGTTGCACAGGCTGCCAAGGACACCGGCGTAGCCAGAGTGTAACTTCTGACAGCACAAAAAGAAAATCTTGGGACAGGGGATATTGTGGTCTCCTGTCCTTTTTTGTGGATAATGTCAAATCAAACTGACTGTACAAAAGAATATTAAGTGAATTTCCCGTTTGACAATTGGAAATTTGGGAATTTGTTTCAGATAGAAAAAAACACAAAAACCACTTGCAGATTTGTGTGAAATGTGCTAAAATAGACAATGGACTTTGAATCTGATTTCGAAGTCCCATACAGCGATGACGCATCTCGTCTCGCAAAGCAGGAAAGATTGTCTATGAAACGAAAATTACCCAAGTGGTCGGGCGTCGCAGCCCTGGTTCTGCTTGCCGGTGCGCTGGGCGTACTGGCGTGGCAGGGCAGCCGGCATCTTACCGCAGCGTCCGGGAACACACCGGCTCGTCTGGCAGCTGTCTCCGAAACAGTTACCGACATCGGCACGCTCCCGGCAGAGGAATCCCAGCCCTGTCCGCAGACGGCGGCTGTGACCCGGCAGACTGAAACGTCTGTGACATCTGACAGCTCGCCGCAAACTGCAGTGACGTTCCCTCTGGAACTGAACGCTGCCGGAGCGGCGGAACTGGAACAGCTGCCGGGGATCGGCGCAGTTCTGGCGCAGCGCATCGTGGCATACCGTACACAGATCGGCGGCTTTTCCAACCGGGAACAGCTGCTGGAGGTGGAGGGCATCGGTGCGGCAACGCTGGAAGGACTGAACGGCTGGATTTTCGTGGAAAACGAGACGGCGCTTTCGGCAGAGCCGGAACAGCCCTTGCCGGAGGAGACCCCACCGCCGCAGCCGGCGGAAGAATCGGCGTTGCCGGAGACTTCGGCAGAGACCACGCCGCTGATGCCGCTGCCCCTGGATCTCAACCGGGCGGGGGAAGAGGATCTGATGCAGCTGCCGGATATGCAGCCGGCGCTGGCAGCAGAAATTGTGGCATTCCGGGAACGGATCACCGCATTCTCTTCGGTGTATGAACTGCTTTATGTGGACGGCATGACGGAGGCCTATTTCACGGAAATTCGGGATTCTGTGCAAATTTACGGGGACATTGCCCCGGAATAACGCTTTTTTGAGCAAACTCCATACTTTAACCATTTTGTAACCTTTTTCGGAATGATTCGAAATTTCTGACATATTGCACAAAAAATCGGAGCAAAATTTGTATAGTACCACTGAAAAAAATAAAAGAATGGTTTAAGCCATTGACATTCGTTGCGAATTGTTGTATATTAGGCTTATCACAAGAATTGTTCTCTGGCACAGTTTTGTGCATTTTCACAGAGGACAGCATCGGTGTGCAGTGAAATGCAAGTTTGCTGCACGAAAAAAGTTTATTGCACTGCTATGCCAAAACCGGCACAACGTGTGATATATATATTTAAGGAGGAAATTTCCAATGAACAAGTTGAAAAGAACACTGGCTCTGATGGCTGCTCTGGCTATGACTGCAACTGCATTCGTAGGATGCGGCGGCAATGACAGCTCCAGCACTTCTGAGTCTAAGGCTGAGTCTTCTGCTGAAGAAAGCAGCGAAGCAGCTGAGGGCGAAGAATCTTCTGCTGCTGAAGAAGAATCTTCTGTTGAGTCCGCAGCTGGCTACACCAACGTTGATGTTCCGGCTCTGGGCGAACCGGACGGCTCCCTGAAGGACGGCGGCAAGCAGCTGACTATCCTGTGCTGGAACGATGATGACCTGAAGTACATGTACGACATCGTTGCTGATGCAACCGGCATGGACAAGAGCATGATCAACTACAAGAACGTTGGTTCTAACGGTACTGATGCTAACGAACAGTACGCACAGGTATTCCTGTCTGGCGACGACGTTGACCTGTACTTCTGCGACGCTGACTGGAACATGGCTTATCAGAACAACGATGAGTATTCTGCTCCGCTGTCTGCAGTAGGTATCTCTGAAGACATGTATGCAAATGCTTATGACTACACTGTAGCCATGGGCAAGGACAAGAACGGCGTCCTGAAGGGTGCTTCTTGGCAGGCTGCAGCAGGCGGCTATGCATACCGTGCAGATCTGGCTGAAGAATATCTGGGCGTAACTTCTCCGGAAGATATGCAGGCACAGGTCGGCAGCTGGGATGACTTCTGGAAGACCGCAGCTACCGTATATGAGAAGTCTGGCAACACCACTGCTATGGCTGACTCTCTGGGCGGCGTATGGAGAGCTTACTCCAACGGTAACAGAACCAAGTCTTGGGTAAACGACGGCAAGCTGGATCCTTCTTCCGTAGGTGATTTCATCTCTATGGCTAAGGAGAACTTCGACAAGGGTTACATCTCTGGTGCAACTCAGTGGAATGATGACTGGCTCCCGCAGGGTATGTCTGACGGTGCTCAGGCTAACAAGACCTTCGGCTTCTTCTTCCCGACTTGGGCAATCGCTAAGGGCGGTTCTCTGGAACAGGCTGAAGGCGGCGAAGGCGGCTCTACATACGGCAAGTATGCACTGTGCGAAGGCCCGACATCCTGGTTCTGGGGCGGCACATGGATCTGCGTATATCCGAAGACCGATAACGCTAAGGAAGCTGGCCAGTTCATCTACACTATGACTGCTGATGCAGATGCAATGCAGAAGTATGTAGACGCTCGTGGTGACTTCGTAAACAACAAGGGCGTAATGTCTGCTACAACTGAAGCTGGCACAAACAGCAACCCGCTGTTCGGTGGTCAGGATCAGTTCCAGATCCTGTTCAACTCTGCTGACAAGATCGACATGAGCATTGCTTCTGAGTATGATGCAAAGATCAACACTGACCTGCAGAACGCAGTTCAGGATTACTGCAATGGCGTAACCGCTTCTGAGGATGACTGCCTGAACGCATTCCTGGATGCAATTGCAGCTGATGTAACTGACATCACTGTTGAATAAGCTTCGGCTTCTCAACGCTTTTTGAATGATTGAACGTACAGCCTATAGGATAATTGCGTCCTATAGGCGTATGTTTATCTTTTCTCTTACTATTCTACTGAATTTTTGAAAGGGTGTGTGCAAATGGCATCCGCTGCACAACGTCGTATTAAGTCGATTAGCTATGCGAAATATGGCTATATGTTCATTGCCCCGTTCTTTCTTGTGTATTGTTTCTTCCAGATCTGGCCGCTGATCCAGACCTTTATCCTGAGCATTCAGGGTAACGGTGCAGATGCGGGCACATTTGTCGGCTTCGACAACTATGCTACCATTCTGTTCGGTTCCGGTGAAGGAATGGGTCGTCGTGCAAAGGCAATGCAGGAGCTGTTTTTGACTTCGTTCAAAAACACGATCATTCTGTGGTTTGGTAACTTTATTCCGCAGATCCTGCTGTCTCTGCTGCTGGCAGTCTGGTTCACAGATTCGAAACTGCACATTCCGGGCGTGGGCTTCTTTAAGGTCGTTATGTACCTGCCGAATATCATCACCGCTGCATCTGTTGCAGCTCTGTTCATGCGTTTTATTTCCAACAGTCAGCTGTCCGCAATCAACACACTGCTGATGAATGCAGGCAGCGATCCGGTAAGCTTCGAAGCATCTGCTGTTTGGAGCCGCGGCATCGTTATGTTTATTCAGACATGGCTATGGTTTGGTAATACCATGATCATGATGATGTCTGGTATCATGGGTATCAACCCCTCTCTGTTCGAAGCTGCTGCGATCGATGGTGCTTCCAGTGGTCAGGTGCTCCGTAAGGTAACCCTGCCGCTGCTGCGACCGATGGTTGTTTATACCCTGATCACTTCCATGATCGGTGGTTTGCAGATGTTCGATATTCCGTATCTGTATCACACAGGTGCAGGTAAAATCAACGTAAACCTGCGTACCGTTGCGGTATTCGTTTATGAACAGTTCCGTGCCGGTGCAAAGGTTCACCAGCCTGACTACGGCATTGCCGGTGCCGCTTCCGTAATTCTGTTTATCATCACTGCGGCTCTGGGTATTCTCGTATTCCGTATGAACCGTGATGAAGACGAGCATCGGAAGAAGCAGGAGCGTAAGGCTCTGGTCAAGGAATACAAGAAACAGCAGAAGCTGGCTAAGAATGGAGGTCTGGGTGCATAATGGAAAACGTTGGTGTTAAGGACAATTACATTCTGGTGCAAAGGCTGAAATCGGCTGGCTGCTTCATTGTCTGCATTCTGCTGGCACTGATCTGCTTGGTTCCGCTGTACATCATGGTCATGAACGCAACCCACGGGGACGCTGCACTGCGTTCTCAGCCGCTGCAGTTCCTGCCGGGCGGTGACTTGATGACCAATATCAAGAATATTGCCGGCGGTGAATTCCCGCAGTCCCCGAACTTTAACGTTTGGCTGGGCTACCGGAACTCCCTGATCATTGCAGGCTGTACCACAGTTCTGACCGTATTCTTCTCCGCACTGACCTCTTATGGTCTGACCGTTTACGATTTCAAGATCCGTGACGGTGCATATACGTTTATTCTGGCAGTTATGATGATCCCGATCCAGGTTACATCTACCGGTTTCGTAAAGTTCATGGTAGGTACTCTGGGTCTGGCAAACAGCTACATTCCGCTGATCATTCCTGCAATCGCAGCACCTGCCGTTGTATTCTATATGCGTCAGTATATGAAGTCTTCCTTCCCGCTGGACATCGTAGAAGCTGCCCGTATCGACGGAAGCGGCGAGTTCCGCACCTTCCTGACCATTGCAATTCCGATGTGCAAACCGGCAATTGCAGTACAGGCGATCTTCGCGTTTGTACAGAACTGGAACAACTTCTATACACAGAATATGATCATTATTTCCAACGAAAAGCGTTTCACGATGCCGATCATGATCCAGAGTGTTCTGGGTCAGGATAAGCATCCGGATCTGGGCGCACAGTACGCTGCAGTTGCACTGTCTGTTATCCCGATCATCGTGATCTATCTGATCCTGTCCAGATTCATCGTTGCTGGTGTAGCACTGGGCGGCGTAAAGGAATAATCGCATTTCAACAGAATGTTTGTTCTTTTCAAAAGAGTCATTGCCTTCGGGCAGTGGCTCTTTTTCTATTTCCCGTGGATGTTTCCGGGCAAAAGAACAGCCCTCCGGTCGCTGCACCAGAGGGCTGTTTGGTGTTTTCATTTCAGTGTGTGCTTATTTCTGTTTCAGTTCCGCAGCACGGAGGGTGTTTTTCATCAGCATGGTGATGGTCATAGGACCAACGCCGCCGGGAACCGGTGTGATAAAGCTTGCCTTCGGCTCGACCTCGGCGAATTCCACGTCGCCGCAGAGCTTGCCGTTTTCGTCGTGGTTCATGCCCACGTCAATGACAACTGCGCCCTCTTTCACCATGTCGGCGGTGATGAAGTGCGCTCTGCCAACGGCGCTCACCAGAACGTCCGCAGCTGCGCAGACTTCCTTGAGGTTCTTGGTGTGGGAGTGGCAGATGGCGACGGTTGCGTTCCGGTGGAGGAGCAGCATCGCCATGGGCTTTCCCACGATATTGCTTCTGCCCACGACCACGCAGTTCTTGCCGTCCAGGTCAGTGCCGGTGCTGTCGATGAGTTCCATCACACCTGCCGGAGTGCAGGGGAGAAAGTCGTAGTCGCCGATCATAATTTTGCCCACGTTGATGGGGTGGAATGCGTCCACATCCTTCAGCGGCGAAATGCTGTAGATGACCTTCTGCTCGTCAATGTGTTCCGGCAGCGGCAGCTGCACCAGAATGCCGTGTACCTTGTTGTCCTTGTTCAGAACGCCGATCAGATCGAGGAGCTGTTCCTCGGTGGAATTTTCATTGAGCCGGTATTCAAATGCGTGAAAGCCCACTTCCTCGCAGGCTCTCTGCTTGTTGCGCACGTAGATCTGGGATGCCGGGTCGTTTCCCACCAGAATGACCGCCAGTCCCGGCTGGATGCCGCTGTGTTCCCGCAGCGCCTGCGCCTCTTCCTTGATTTTTTGGCGAATCTGGGCGGAAACTTCCTTGCCCGAAATCAACTTTGCCATATTGCGTTACTCCTTTTCGTTCTCATTCTCACAATTTTCTGTTGCAGTATCATCATTGTCCGCAGATGCGTCCGATGCGTCAGCCTCTGTGGTAGTATCTGTAGTATCGTCTGTGCTTTCCGTCTCGTTGGATTCGCTGTCCTCTGCGGTGTCTGCGCCGGTCTTGCCAGCCTCATATTCCGCCAGCATCCGCTTGGATTCCGCCGTGTCCTTGTACATATGATAGTCCACGCCCATGCGCTTGACCTTTGTACCGATGGCAATTTGCAGGATAACGGAAACCACTACGCAGCAGATTGCCAGAATCTGGGACACACGCACGTTGCCGATCACCAGGCTGTCTGTGCGGAGACCTTCCACCACGGCACGTTCTGCGCCGTACCAGCAGATATAGATGAGGAAGATCTGTCCGTCATAGCGGCGAATTTTCTTGGCGAAAAGCGCCAGCAGTACAAAGCCCAGCAGGCACCAGACGGATTCGTACAGGAAACAGGGGTGAACCGGCTGAGACGCATCCAGCGCCGTGCCGAAGTTGGCGAAATAGGTGGTGGAGGGATACTGGTCGGTGATCCACTCCTGAATTCTGCCGCCGGACATTCCGAAGATGCTGTTGGTGTTGCAGCCGAACGCCTCCTGGTTGAAGAAGTTGCCCCAGCGTCCGATGCCCTGTCCCAGCAGGAATCCGATGCCGACAATATCCAGCAGGGGCAGAATCTTCACCTTGCGTATCTTTGCCACCAAAAGTCCTGCCAGTAAGCTGCCGATGATGCCGCCGTAAATGGCGAGTCCGCCTTCCCGGATGTTGAGGATGCTTTTCCAGTCGCCGGCGTAGTTGTTCCAGTTCAGCAGAACGTAATAGGCACGTGCGCCCACCACGCCGCCGATGATGCCGCCGATGATGCAGTCCATGACACGGTCGGGGTTCAGCCCGTACTTTTTCACCTGGGTGAAAGCGTAGACCATCGCCAGCACCAGCCCCAGGGTGATGAGGATGCCGTACCACTGGATGTCCAGACCGCCGATGGAAAAGGCGGTGCTGTCCAGGTGCAGGTCGATCCCCAGTTTCGGAAAGGTAATTTCGTTATGATCCAGTCTTCCGATTGTTTCTGTTGTCATATGTTTCCCGGGATCTCAAAGGAGATCCCTGCCTCCTTTGGGTTATTTTGCCGGTGCAATGATGGAGAGCGTCATGCGCTCCACATCCACTTCCTCCCGGAGGAAACAGTTGCAGTCCTCCAGGGTCATCTCAGACAGCACCTGCATGGTGTCGTAGAGACCGCAGCCAGCCATGTGGGATGCCACCAGCGCATTGGTCACTGCGGAGACGTTGTTCTGCTCCCGCACCAGATTGCCGTAGGTGGTCTTTTTGCACTCGGTGAACATGGTCTCATCCAGCCCGTTTTTCTGTGCATCCAGAATGGCAGCGGTGATCTTTTCCCGGACTGCCTTGGGGTCACGGGATTCGCCGCCGAAGATCATGGTGAAGAAACCGTCGCCGTTGAACACTTCGCTGGAAAAGCTTTCGTTCACCAGTCCGCTCTGGAGCATTTCCTGGTACAGGAGAGACGAGCTGCCGGACAGGGTCAGCATAGCGATGTGCGCCTGCATCTCTGCACGCAGATTGTCCATGCCGCTCCGGGGCTGGCACTTGATGCCCAGATTGAACAGCGGCTGTCCCACTGCGGCAGTCTCCACCGTCTCCGGACGAACGATGTCCAGGGTCTCTTCCGGGAAAACGGTCTCCAGTTTCTGGTCGTCGCAGGGTTTCAGCAGACGGTCTGCCACTTCCAGTACCTCATCCACAGTGCAGTTTCCGGCAACCGCCAGCACCATGTTGTGGAGATTGTAGAAGGTGCGGTAGCAGCGGTACAGCAGATCGTCTGTGATCTGGGCAATGCTCTCGATGGTGCCGGCGATGTCGATGCGTACCGGGTGTTTCTGGTACAGACCGCACAGCATATTGAAGAACACACGCCAGCCCGGATCGTCGTCGCACATCCGGATCTCCTGCCCGATGATGCCCTGTTCCTTGGCGACGCTTTCCGGTGTGAAGTACGGGGACTGGACAAAGGAAAGCAGGATCTCCAGGGATGCCTTGAAGTTGTCGGAGCAGCTGAAGAAATAGCAGGTCTTGTCGAAGGAGGTGAACGCATTGGCGTTTGCGCCGGTCTTGGCGTACAGGTCAAAGACATCGCAGTCCTCGTTCTCGAACAGCTTGTGTTCCAGGAAGTGGGCGATGCCCTCCGGAACGGTGCAGTAGTCTTTGTCGGCAGCGGTCTTGAACTGGGTGTTGATTGACCCGTACTTCGTGCCGAACATTGCCTCTGTGGTGCTGAACCCTTCCATCTCGCAGACCAGGATCTCCAGACCGCTCTTGTGATGGATGTGGGTGTATTTGTCACCGGTGTTCGGGGAACTGATGGTGGTCATTGTGGTCTCTGCCATGTTACTCCGCCTCCTGTTCTTTGCATTCCATAATATAAATGGTATCCAGCTGCATGGACTTTGCCGCCGCCATCAGATCTTCCTTGGTGACCTTGCGGTAGTTCTCTTCCTCTTCCGCCGGCGTCAGCTTTGTGCCACGGCAGAACTGTCCGAAGTACCAGGAGATATAGCTGGTCGCCGTGTCACCGATGCCGCAGAGGGTGTTGTGAATGGTCATCATGGTGCTGTCCATCTCTGCATCCGTGATGTCGCCCTTGCAGATGGCATCCAGCTGTGCGGCGATGGCATCCTGTGCGGTGTCCAGGTTCTCGGTCTCAATGCCGCTGTCCACCTGCATGAAGTACTTTGCCTCGTTGTAGTTTGCGGCGCAGTAATAGCACAGGCTCATCTTTTCCCGGACGTTGGCGAACAGCTTGGAGCTGGGTGTGCCGCCCAGGAGCATTGCCATCATCTTCAGCGCATAGCGGTCGGGATAGGTGGTTTTCCAGCCCATGACCATTTTGCACTGGTTCACCGGAAGTGCCTCCCGTACCACAGCCGGTTCTGCCTTGCAGGGGCTGGGGTTGAGGAACTGCACCGGTGTCACGCTGCGGTTTTCGATGGCGGCGAAAGCCTGTTTCAGGGTGTCAGCCAGCTGCGGCACAGCTGCCGGACCCACAAAGTAGATTTCGATCTGTGCAGTGCGGAGCAGTTCCTGGAATGCCGCATAAGCGGCTGCCGGTGTCAGAGCCTCTGCGGCGCTGCGGCTGCCGTAGCAGGAGAACGCTGCCGGTTCGCCGGCGAAGGCAGTCTTATAGGTCTGAGAAATGGCATACTGCCGCTTTTCGTTGATCTCTGCGTCAATGCTGTCCAGCAGGTTCATCTGCTGGATGCGGAACTCGGTGTCGTCGAAAGCGCCGTCCGTCACATTGGGCTGGAAAATGCAGCCCAGCACGATCTCCAGCAGCTCTGCGAAAACAGATTCGCCGTCCAGCGCATAGCGGTCAGCGATGGCGGAAGAGCGCAGGGTGATGGACTGGACATCGCCCTGTTTGGCAATGGTGCAGCTCAGATCAGCCCCGTAGAGCAGATGCAGCTTGCGGTTCATTGCCGCATTGGAGGGATAGGCTTTGCTGCTGGAAACCACAAGGCTCCCGGCGAGGGCGCAGGCAGCGGCAGTCTGTTCCGACAGAGGCTGCAAAAACTGGATGCGCAGGTGATTGGTCTTTAGTTTGGAGTCCAGGATCTCAGAAAACGCAATGTTGTCCGAGAGCGGGATCCGCTGATAACTGGTTGTCATAACATCGTCCTTTCCAAAGGATTGCGGCGCTGTAACAGCGTCTGAAAAGTTGTTTCCCATACATAGTACACATCTGCGTGTCAATATGGATTCTGGCGTATCCCTGCTTTTGCAGGCATACAAATTTATTATACCACATTTCGCTGCGGATTGCTACGGTTTTTTTGAAATTCTCAGAAATATTTTCCGCAGAGAATTTCCGGGCGCTTTTTGCGATGGTTTACAATTTGTTGTTGAAAAGAAAACGTTTTTTTAGTATAATAAAATATGAGAACCTATCGAAGGATTCCTGCACCGGAAAAAGGGTGCAGAAAGATATCATCTCCAACAGGAGGAAAAGCAAGATGAAAACAATTACAGTACACGCCAGCCAGACCTATCCCATCTGGATCGGCAGGGGACTGCTGGGACAGTGCGGCAGCTATCTGAAACAGCAGACCAAGGCACAGACGGCGGCGGTCATCACCGACGACCATGTGGACAAATATTACGGCGACATCGTGACGAGTTCCCTGGAGGCGAGCGGATTCCGCACGCTGAAGTTTGTCTTTCCCCACGGCGAGGCATCCAAGTGCAGCAGGACGCTGAACCAGATCTATGACTTTCTCTGCGAGAACAACATCACCCGGACGGACTGCCTGGTAGCCCTGGGCGGCGGCGTGGTGGGAGACATCACCGGTTTTGCGGCGGCGACCTATCTCCGTGGACTGGACTATCTC
>ERZ773136.3469-NODE-3469-length-11661-cov-4.234103_pt1 | contig 11661 bp, 10 predicted proteins | sample MGYA00580855_ERZ773136 | MGnify/ENA primary metagenome ERZ773136 (study PRJEB29015, sample SAMEA2737860) | human gut metagenome | biome: human gut; feature: human-associated habitat; material: faeces | place: China | collected 2012 ... | reverse complement strand
GGGGATGAAATCCCCGGCCGGTTTTTGTTATGCGCAGTGCAGCCAAATATCACATTAGCGGCGCGATAAGTTTTAACAGTCCGCCATACAGCCGCCGAAGCAGATTCGGCTTTTTTAGATCGGATACGCGGATCTCCCGGCAGACCTCAAAGGTCTTTTCAAAGTCCTTATAAATCTCATCTACCACTGGTGCGCCGTAAAAATAAGCCGCGCATTCAAAATGCAGATACAGACTGCGGTAGTCAAGATTGATCGTCCCGGCCGCTGCCTTTTTGCCGTCGCTGACAAATACCTTGGAATGCACGAAACCGGGCGTGAACTCGTATATCTTTACGCCGGACGGGATAAGCTCGGCACTGTGAATTTTGGCAAGCGCAAAAGCAAGCTTATGGTCCGGTACGGCCGGCAGAACGATGCGCACGTCTACGCCGCGCTTCGCGGCATTCTGAAGAGCCGTCGTCATTTCGTTGTCCAAAATGAGATACGGCGTAAAAATGTACACATAGTCGCGCGCGGTGTTTATCATGTCCATATACACCGTTTCGCCGACCTTTTCACCGTCAAGCGGACTGTCGGCATACGGGATCACATAGCCTTTTGTTTCGGAAGCATCCGATACCGACGCGGACAGATACTTTTCATAGTTTTCCTCGTCCGTTTTCCGCGGAATGTTCCACATCTGAAGAAACATGAGCGTAAAGCTGCGCACAGCTTCGCCGTCCACACGCACGGCGCTGTCTTTCCAATAACCGAAACGGTTTTTGCGGTTGATGTATTCGTCGGCAAGGTTAGCGCCGCCTGTGTAGGCGGTCTTTCCGTCAATAACGGCGATCTTGCGATGATCGCGGTTGTTGTAATGCGTCGAAACAAACGGCCGAAGCGGTGCGAACATGCGGCATTTTATGCCCATTCCGGAAAGTGTTTTCGGATAGCCGTAAGGCAGCAGCGTGATAGCGCATGTGCCGTCATACAGCACGCGAATCTCCACGCCGCTTTCCGCTTTCCGCTTCAATACCTCAAGGATCCGTCCCCACATTTCACCCTCTTCGACGATGAAATATTCGAGAAAAATGAATTCTTCGGCCTTTTCCAGCGCGTCTAATAAATCGAACCAAAAGGCCTCACCGTCCGGAAAATAGCGGCAGTATCCGGCGCGATAGACCGGATAGCCGGCCTTTTCGCCAGCATAGCGGGCCATATTGGCAAGAGCCTTGTCGCTTTTTTCAAGCTCTGAGACCAACTTCGGGTCAGACGAGGTGAACCGGCGCGTGCTGTCGAGCACCCTTTGCAGCCGACGGTGCATAAAATGATGCCCGAATTCCTTATCGACAAACAAATATAGCAGCGTTCCAAACACCGGAAAGGTCATGATAAGCACGATCCACGACAGCTTGATAGCCGGATTGGAGGCAGAGCTTACCACATATATCGCCATGATCAGCGAAATGACCGCAAAGCCGCCATAGGCGAGCGATATGTACCGCTCGAAATAGGCAAATATCCCGAAAAGTCCGGCAAATTGCAGAACGAGAAGCAGTATAATGACCGTCGTGCGGCCGAACAGAACGTGGAAAAAGCCGCGTTTGCTCTTTTTCCACAGTTCGCTGTCGGCAAGCTTTTCGGTTTTCTTGTCCGTGTTTTTTTCGTTTGCAGCCATTTTAATTTAAGAAATTGTTGTTATCGTTGTCGATAAACCAGCTCTCGATAGGATAGCTTTCTCTGATGTGCTTTTTGACGCAGGCATACGAAATAAAGTTTTCGATACCGTCCACGATGAGCGCCGCACCGTAGAAGATCATAAGCACGCTTGCGCCCTCAAACGGATTGATAACGAGCGCAGCGCCGAGAATTACGCCGACGACAGCCGTCAAAAGCACGATCCACCACGAGCCAAGTCCCGAGCGCTTGGCGTCAAACGCCAGCTGTAATTTGACAAGGCTGTCCACCACCAACAAAAAGCCCATGATAAACGGTAAGATAGACGCGGCAATACCCGGACGAGAAAGCAAAATGCCGCCTAAGATCACGTCAAGCACGCCAAAGGCAAGCTCACCCGGCAGCGGAAAGCCGAAATATTCGCCGCGGAAGAAGAATACAATCTTCAAAATCCCTAATACGACGATCAATACACCGAACAGCATGCCGAGTACCTCTGCAGAGGTTCCCGGAAACATTACAAAGCAAAGACCGAGAAGAATGCATGCGGCCGAAAGAATAAAAAAGCTCCATTTTGCCTGTTTTGACAGTTTCATAAGAATTTTCCTTTCCTTATATTATGGATTTTTTCCTTAAGGGCAGTATAGCACATTTTTCCGGTCTTGTCAATCGAGGAAAAAGGCAAATCTTACAAATCGGGAAAATTGATAAAGAACGATATGCGCCGAAAAGCGGCAATCGAGTGAAAAAGTTGAAATTCCAAATGAAAAAGTTGTAGAAAAAAACGGATTTCTGTTTTATAATAAGCCTATACACGGATATTTATGCAATACACGGAGGAAGTATCATGCATTTTAATGTAAAGGAAGAAATTATCGCGCTTACGCCCCAATGGAAGGGTGAGCGCTTTGATGACGGCAGACCTAAGGTCGCCGATAAATATTTAAAGGCGCTTCGGAATCTGACGCTTGAAGAGGTTTGGAAGCCGATCTTCGTCAAAGACTATGAAAACCAGTTTGAAGGACGGCTCCAAACGCTGCACGACGACGGCAGAAAGCTCATCGGCCGCGCCGTGACGGCGACCTTTGCGCCGACGCGTCCCGACCTTCATGAAACCATGTTCGCCGTCGGCATGGAGGAAGGCCGCAAGGGCAACTACAATCAATGGGTCATCGACAGTCTGGTCGAGGGCGATGTGGTGGTCGCGGATATGTACGACAAGATCTATAAGGGCACATTTTTGGGCGGCAACCTGACGACGGCCATCAAGACCAAGACCAAAACGGGCGGCGGCGTCATCTGGGGCGGCGTACGCGACGTGGAGCAGATGAAAAAGGTCGAGGGCGTACAGGTATACTATCGTGGCATCGACCCGACGCCTATCCGCGATTTCGTTATGACCGGCTTCAACACAGCCACCCGTATCGGAAACGCCATTGTGCTGCCGGGCGATATCGTATTCGGCGCAGGCGGCGGCGTGCTGTTCATTCCGGCGCATTTGGTGGCCGAGGTCGTGGACGGCGCGTCCAAAACGCAGGTCAAGGACTTGTTCGGCTTTGAAATGATCGCCCAGAATAAATTCACCACCGCGCAGATCGACAAGAACACCTGGACAAAGGATATGCTTGATCTATTAATGGATTTCATCGAAAAGGATGAACGTGCCAAGGATTACCGCGGTCTGGATTGGTCGGTCGAATACGATCTTGCGATCCACGGCGACCCGAACGATACGCAGACGGCTCTTTAAGAGCTTTAAGGACTTTTATTTTAAGAAAGGAATTGTTTTCATGACACAGAATTTTGCGCAAACCACGATTTATCAGCTGTTTCCGCGTGCCTTTACGCGTGAGGGCACACTTGCGGCGGCAAGTGCCCACCTTGCGGATATCGCGTCGCTCGGTGTGGACTATGTTTATCTTTGCCCGGTTTTTCTGTCGGATGACGGCATGGATAAAACCTATTGGAGCGAACGGCAGATCGCTTCCGGCTTTGAGAATCCGAAAAATCCGTATCGCATGAAGGATTATTTTGCGGTCGATCCGGAATACGGCACCAAAGAAGATTTAATCAACTTTGTAAAACGTGCGCATGAGCTTGGGTTAAAGGTTTTATTCGACCTTGTGTACTACCACTGCGGACCGAACGCCGTGTTTCTAAAGGAACATCCGGATTTCATCCAAAGGACCCCGGACGGTTCGCCGTTTACCGGCGAATGGGCGTTTCCGCGCTTAAATTTTGAAAACAAAGCCCTTCGCGAATATTTGTATGACAATATGTTATACTGGATCAAGACGTGCGATGTGGACGGTTATCGGTGTGATGTCGGTTCGCTGTGTCCGATGGACTTTTGGAAAGAAGGCATTCGGCGGTGCAGAGAATTAAAAAAAGACTTTTTCATGGTGGATGAGTGCCCTCCGGACGGCGACGAGCATACCGGCTTTGACGCTTTTTACAATTTCGACTGGTCAACCGACACACAGGCGATTCTGCGCGGCAAAAAGAACGCCGATGCGCTTCCGGCACGGTATCAGAGCGATATCGACGGCGCGCCGTATCATCCGCTGTTATTACGTGCGCTCGACAATCATGATTACGCCAACGACTGCATGGAAACGCGCTACGAAGTCGATCCCGGCACGCACGGCGTAAACGCAGCGTTAGTGCTTGACGCACTGATGGACGGCGTATTCTTCCTTTACGGCGGAACGGAGGCCTGCGATGTCCACCGCAACAGCATTTTTTACAGTCGCGAGCATTCGGCCGGGCGTGATTGCACCGTCACCTGGGATACCTATTTGACCGAAAACGCCGTGCGCCGCCGGGCGCTTATCCGCGCGCTTATTTCGCTTCGCAAGAGCGAGCCGGCCTTAGCCGGAAAGGACACCGCATTCGTACATGTCGGCGAAAAGACGCTCGTGTTCACACGCGGCGCGGGAGAGGGCAAGCTCACGGTCGGCGTGAATCTGTCGGATAAAGAGGAGACCGTGCCGGTCACGCTTGCCGGAAAGCCGGTGCTTCTTATGCGTAACGCTGCGTTCGGTGAAGAAACCAAGCTCGGAAGCTACGGCTATTTCGTTTGTAAAGATTGATTTGAAACGAAACGGGCGATCTACCCAATAATTGATACACTAAAAAAGGGCGACCACCTGTCGCCCGGCAAATACAGGTAAGATAAAGGAGATCTATCATGGAAACAACTTCCAAGGAACGCCGCGAAAAGGTGTTTGCGACCTATAACCGCCACAAGGACTATGCCGAGGATTACATCAAGAACGGCATCGAAAACAACCGCAAGGGCTTCGGCCGCATAATCGTCAAGGACGCCGACGGCAAGCCGGTAAAAGGCGCGACGGTAAAGCTTATCCAAAAATCGCATACCTTCAAATTCGGCTGCAATATTTTCATGCTCGACGAATTCGAAAACGAGGAAAAGAACGCGAAGTACCGCGAAATTTTCCACAAATATTTCAACTACGCCACCGTTCCGTTTTATTGGAGCGACCTTGAACCGGTCTACGGCAAGCCGCGCTATGCCAAGGATTCGCCTAAAGTCTACCGCCGTCCCGCGCCCGACCTCTGCGTCGAATACTGCAGAGAGCACGGCATGCGCATGAAAGGACATTGTCTTGCTTACGACACGTCGAAATTCCATCCGGATTATCTGCCGCGCGACGTGCGTGAAGCAAAAATTATGTACGACAAGCATTTTGCCGAGATCGGCGCGCGCTATGCCGACGTCATCGAGGATTTCGATGTGACCAACGAGCTGCTCTGCCGCCGCTTTTTCAGCAAGGAACAGCCGGCGCTGATCAATGAGTACGACTATCTCGAATGGGTATTTGAGGTCGCGAAAAAATATTTCCCGTACAACGGACGCATCATCAACGAAGCGGCCGGCCTTGGCGATGGTGAACTCAACGTCAACCGCACGCCGTACTATATGATGATCGAGAGAATGCTCCGCAACGGCGCGCCCTGCAACAAGGTAAGCTTCCAAGCGCATTCATTCTGGCGGCGCGAGGACGAACCGAACTGCGCCTCCTACCGTTACAATCCGATTTTTACTATTGAACAAATGCGCTTGTACCACGATTTTAATTTGCCGATGCAGGTTTCCGAGGTCACGCTCCCGGCTTACAGCCTTGACACCGGCGACGAGGAAATTCAGGCGGAGATCTTAAATCTCATGTACCGCTTGTGGTTCGCCGCGCCCGGCATGGAGGGTATCGTGTACTGGAATTTTGTGGACGGTTATGCCGCTTGGGCGCCGCAGGGAACGCTTGAGGGCGAAAACTACTTCTGCGGCGGCATGCTTCGCTACGATATGACCGAAAAGCCGATCTTGAAGGCGTATAAGTCGCTCATCGACAGCTGGCACACCGAAACGACCGTAATCACCGATTGCGGCGGCGAAGCGGTATTCAAAGGCTTTTACGGCGATTACGACGCCGTCGTTACCACCGAAAAGGGCGAAAGCACGCATTCGTTCAAGCTCGATACGCATTACGAGCGCCCGTACGATATCAAACTGTAAGAACCGAGGTCGAAACCATGAAAAAAGCACTTATTACCGGCGCAGGGCGCGGAATCGGACGTGCGACAGCGCTGGCGCTTGCCGGAATGGGCTATGAGATTTATGCAAACTATGTCGGAAACACGCAGGCTGCCGAAGAAACCAAGGCGTTGATCGAGAAAAACGGCGGCGTATGCACGCTTGTAAAGTACGACCTGTGCAAGACCGACTGCGCCGAAAAGCTGTACGAAATAACGGGCGACGTGGACGCGCTTGTTCTCAACGCTTCGATCCAGTTTCGCAAAAAGTGGATCGAGATCACGCCCGAAGAATACGAAACGCAGATGAACTGCAATTTCCGCGCCAATCTGTTTCTCATGCAGAAATATGCGCCCGGCATGGTAAAAAAGGGATTCGGCCGCATTGTGACAGTTGGCAGCGTGCAGGAAGCCAAGCCGCATCCGGATATGCTTGTGTATTCGTCGAGCAAGGCGGCGCTTACGCTTATGGCGCGTTCGTTATCTTTACAGCTTGCAGGCACAGGCGTTACGGTCAACAGCGTCGCGCCGGGCGTAGTAGCGACCGATCGCAATGCTGAGGCACTTGCCGACGAGGAATACCGCAAAACGGTGCTTTCCAAGATCCCGGTGGGATTCTGCGCGTCGCCCGACAAGATTGCCGGTGCAATTGCCTTCCTGTGCTCGGAGGACGCGGCCTACATCACGGGTCAGAATCTGTTTGTCGACGGCGGCATGTCGGTCAAATAAACGAATAAAAACGGATTTCATGTTTAAAATAACGGTGAGAATTTTTATTCTCGCCGTATTTTTTATAATTTTTCCTGTCAAAAACTTCTTGTTTTGCGCAAATTTTCTCTTATTCTGACCGGTTTTGAGATATTTTGCACAAACGAGCAGAGCTTGTTTTGTGCAAAGTGCGCATATTCCACATTTTTTCCGGTCAAACTGAATAAGAAATCATACATTTTACATAAAAATCTCTATTCTAATTTTCGTCCATTTATCCTATAATAATGACAACGACAAGAGGTCGGAAACATTTCAAAACAATTCTAATTTTCAGGAGGAATTAAAAAATGAAAGCCAAAAAAATTTTTGCTCTTCTTCTTGCGCTCGCATGCGTATTCAGTTTTGCTGCCTGCAGCGGCGGCAATGCCGGTTCGGATTCGTCCGACGGTGAAGTTTCCGTATTCTACTACACCTTCAGCGACACCTACATCTCCAGCGTTCGTTCTGCTATGGACAAGCTGCTCAGCGACAGCGGCGTCAAGTACAACAACTACGACGCCAACGGCAACCAGACCACCCAGACCGAACAGGTCACGACCGCTATCGCAAAAGGCTCTAAACTTTTGATTGTCAACGTAGTTGACACCGGTTCGAACGACGCCGCTCAAAACATTGTCGATATGGCAAAGGCTCAGAACATTCCGGTCATCTTCTTCAACCGTTCGGTTGACGAATCGGTCGTAAGCAGCTATGACAAATGCGTTTTCGTCGGCACCGACTACGAAATGGCCGGCCACATGCAGGGCGAAATGATCGGCGAATACGTTCTCGCCAACTACGATAAGCTCGACCTTAACGGCGACGGCAAGATCAGCTACGTTATGTTCAAGGGTCAGGAGGGCAACATGGAAGCCATTGCCCGCACCCAGTATGGCGTAGAGGACTGCAACAAGGTTCTTACCGAAGCCGGCAAGCCGGAGATCGAATTCTATGACGCCAACAACTCCAACAAGTATCTTGTTGACCAGAACGGCACATGGGCATCTCAGGCTGCTACCGAATATATGAGCACCATTCTTGCCCAATACAGCGAAGCCGGCAACAACATGATCGAGCTTGTTATCGCCAACAACGACGATATGGCGCTCGGCGCTATCTCCGGTCTCCAGAGCGCCGGTTACAACAACGGCACCGGCAAGACCATCCCGGTATTCGGCGTTGACGCAACCGACGCTGCCAAGGCTGCCATCAAGGACGGCACCATGGTCGGTACCATTAAGCAGGACGCAGACGGTATGGCAAGCACCATCACCACCATCACCGGCAACTACCTGAACGGCAAAACCGCTTTCGACGGCGTTGACGCAGACTCGGTAGTCGGTACCTGGCGTGTAAACATTCCTTATGCAACCTATATCGGCGAATAAGTGAATGTAGACGATATGTTTTCCTCTCTTGTGAGCAGCCGGCAGCCTTTTTTGAGAGCCGGCTGCTCTCCAAATCCATGGAAAACACGAAAACACCAAAGCAAATAAAAGGATAGGTTCTTATGAGTAATGAAGCAAAGGTTCTCTTAAAAATGGAGAACATCGAAAAAGCTTTCCCGGGCGTCAAGGCGCTTGACGGCGCGAATCTTACGGTCAAAGCGGGAAGCGTTCATGCGCTCATGGGTGAAAACGGAGCCGGAAAATCAACGCTTATGAAGTGTCTTTTCGGCGTATACGGCAAGGACAGCGGAACAATAACGCTTGACGGACGGGAGGTCGAATTCCGGCACCCTAAGGAAGCGCTTGAAAACGGCGTCGCCATGGTTCATCAAGAGTTGAATCAGGCGCTTAAGCGCAGCGTTATGGATAACATGTGGCTTGGCCGCTTTCCGACCATCATCAAAGGGCTTCCGTTTACCGATGAGGGCAAAATGTACCGGGCGACCAAGGCGGTTTTCGATGAACTGGAAATTGATGTCGATCCCAAAGCCATTATGAGCACGCTCCCGGTTGCCAAGCGGCAGATCGTGGAGATCGCCAAGGCGGTATCGTATAACGCGAAGATCATCGTGTTCGATGAGCCGACCTCGTCGTTAACCGAGACCGAGGTCGAACATCTCTTCCGCATTATCAATATGCTTCGCGACAAGGGCTGCGGCATTATCTATATTTCCCACAAGATGTCGGAAATCTTACGCATTTCCGATGAAGTGACCATCATGCGCGACGGCAAGTGGATCGCAACGCGCGACGCAGCCGACCTTACCACCGATGAGATCATCCGGCTTATGGTCGGACGTGAGCTTACCAACCGCTATCCGCCCAAAAATACGGTCATCGGCGACGAGCTTTTGCGCGTCGAGCATTTGACCGGCGAGTACGTCAAATTGAAGGACGTGTCGTTTACGGCGCGAAAGGGCGAGATCTTAGGCATTGCGGGTCTTGACGGCTCCGGACGCACCTCTCTTCTTTCGGTCTTGTTCGGTACAGCCACCAAAAGATGCGGCGACGTGTATTTGGACGGCAAAAAGGTGCTTAACCGCAAGCCCGGCGAATCCATTAAAAACGGTTTTGCATATCTTACCGAGGAACGCCGTGCGACCGGTATTTTCGGGATTCTCGATATCTGCGAAAACACCACCATTTCCAGTCTGGACAAGGACAAGGTCGGGCCGTTTTTAAGTAAGAAAAAAATGAAAGAAAGCACCGATTGGTGCATAAAATCCATGCGCGTCAAAACGCCGAATCAAAAAACAAAGATTCGCTCACTTTCGGGCGGCAACCAACAGAAGGTCATTTTAGGACGCTGGCTGCTCACCGACCCGACGGTTCTTCTCCTCGACGAACCGACCAGAGGCATCGACGTTGGCGCAAAATACGAAATTTATCAGCTTATCATCGACCTTGCAAGCAAGGGAAAGACCGTGCTTATGGTCTCCTCCGAAATGCCGGAGTTACTTGGCGTTTGCGACCGGATCTTGGTCATGAGCGGAGGCAAGCTTTCAGGCGAAGTGGACGCAGCCAATACCACACAAGAGGAAATTATGGCGCTTGCGGCAAAATTTGCTTAAATCAGAAATTTCGCTGTGAAAACAGCTTTTCAGAATCAAAGGAAGGATCTTATGTCAGAGAATAATGCAAAAAAGAGTACGGGACTTTCCGGACGTTTTGCCGCCTTTTCCGCTCTGAGCGGCAAGGACAAAGCGCACACGATAAGCGACCTTCTCTTTAACAATGCGATGTTTATCATCATTTTCATTGCCGTTATCTATATTGCGATCAAAGTTCCGGCATTCCTGTCGGTTCCCTCGATTGTCAATATCATATCACTTACGGCGGCAAAGCTGCCGATCGCACTCGGTATCGGCGGCGCGATCGTACTCACCGGTACGGATATTTCCGCAGGTCGTGCGGTAGGTCTTACCGCATGTATTGCCGGTTCGCTGCTCCAGGTAGCGACCTACCCCAACAAGCTCTTCCCGAATCTCGGCGTTATGCCGCTTTGGGTGGTGCTTTTGGCCGTCATCGCGGTCGGCGCGGTGCTTGGCTTTATCAACGGCTTCTTCGTTGCAAAATTCAAGCTTCATCCGTTCATCGTCACTCTTTCAACCCAGCTTATTACGTTCGGCTTAATCCTTATGTACCTCAAGATCGGTACCAATAACGGTCAGACGCTTTCGGGTCTTGACGCGTCCTACACCAATTTTATCAAGGGCACGCTCTTTACGATCCGCGTCGGCAACAGCGAAACCGCTGTTCCGAAATATGTTCTGTACGCCGTTATTCTGACCGCTATCATGTGGGTCATCTGGAACAAGACCAAATTCGGCAAAAACATGTTTGCCGTCGGTTCAAACGAGGAAGCAGCCAATGTTTCGGGCGTTAACGTGTTCTGGACGATCGTCGGCGTGTTTATCTTAGCCGGCGTGATGTACGGCATTACCGGTTTCATCGAGGGCGCGCGCATTGCGTCCTGCTCTGCCAACACCGGTCTTAACTACGAAAGCGACGCGATTGCGGCGTGCGTTATCGGCGGCGTTTCGTTTGTCGGCGGTACCGGTAAGATCAGCGGTATCGTGCTTGGCGTATTTCTTCTTCAGATCATTTTCGCCGGCCTTAACTTCCTGTCGGTCGATGCGAATATGTTATACGTCATCAAGGGTCTTATCATCTTAATTGCATGTGCTATCGATATGCGCAAGTATTTGGCCCGCAAGTAAAAATCTTCGGAGGAAAGCGTTATGCCGGAAAAGGATGCAAAAAAGGAGAATTTGCCGGAAAACACCGGAACAGTGCGTTCGGGCGGTCTGTACGGCAAAGTGAAAATGTCGGTAAGGGCAGCCAATATTTTAGTGGCGGTGCTCCTTGCAGCACTTGTGTGCGTCGGCGTTTTCGTCATTAAGCATAACGGCTTTACCGTGGAATTCGATACGGACGGCGGCTCACAGATACAAAGCGTGAAAGCGTATCATTCGGAGCTGCTTGACGTATTCGACCAGCCGGTCAAGGAGGGTTACACCTTCACCGGCTGGTATACCGACCGCGCCTGCACCGACAAATGGGATATGGCGCACGATACGGTCACGCAGAGCATGACTCTGTATGCCGGTTGGGAAAAGAATACCTGATTTTTATATAAGTCGAAAAAGAAAACGGGCGACCACCGGTCGCCCGCAGACTGTTGCAAAAGTCTATAAAGCTTTTCGGGCGAAGCCCGATTTCAATTAAAATCTGAAAAATCCGGGGACATGCG
>ERZ773136.3466-NODE-3466-length-11673-cov-7.261146_pt1 | contig 11673 bp, 8 predicted proteins | sample MGYA00580855_ERZ773136 | MGnify/ENA primary metagenome ERZ773136 (study PRJEB29015, sample SAMEA2737860) | human gut metagenome | biome: human gut; feature: human-associated habitat; material: faeces | place: China | collected 2012 ... | reverse complement strand
TATGCTCCTGGACACAGAACTAATTGTCCGTGAATCTACCACCTTGACTCACATTTAAAAAAGAAGGATTTCCGAAATAAAAACATTTCAGAAATCCTTCTTTTTATTCTATGTCAGCTATTTATTCCACTTGATCGTACTCCAGATAAGCCCCCTTCATCGGACTTGCTGCCAGCATACTGAACAGTCTCAGTACACCTTTTTTATACTTTGGCGCTCTTGGCTGCCAGTTTTTACGGCGTTCTTTCAAGATCTCATCGATCTCTTCCGGTGTTTTCTTCTCACCGGCTACACCGATGATGTTTAATTTCCGCTCCATCACATCGATCTCGATCAGATCTCCCTCTTCAACCAGGGCGATCGGACCTCCATCCACTGCTTCTGGACTGCAGTGACCGATCACAGGACCGGTGGATGCGCCGGAAAAACGACCATCTGTGATCAGGGCAATGCTTCTGCCCAGCTCTTTATCACTGCTGATAGCCTCGGAGGTGTAGAACATCTCCGGCATGCCGCTTCCCTTCGGTCCCTCGTAGCGGATGAAGACTGCGTCGCCTTTCTCAACCTTGTGCTTTAAAACGGCATCCAGACACTCTTCCTCGCTATCAAACGGTCTCGCCTTGAGAACTGCCTTGAACATCTCCTTCGGACAAGCCGTATGTTTGATGACTGCGCCCTCTGGTGCTAAGTTGCCCTTTAAGATGGCGATGCTTCCATCGGTTCCGATGGCTTTATCATATGGACGGATGATATCCTCTCTGGTCAGGTGGATATTGTAACGTTTATTAAACTCCTCCAGCCATTTCTGACATTTCTCATAAAAGCCATTCTTCTTTAATTCTTCCAGGTTCTCGCCCAGGGTCTTGCCGGTAACGGTCTTGGCATCCAGATGCAGCATGGACTTGATCTCTTCCATCACGCGGGGCACGCCGCCTGCATAGTAGAAGTACTGTGCGGGCCAGTCGCCGGAAGGACGGATGTTCAGCAGATAGTGTGCGCCGCGGTGCATCCGGTCAAAGGTGTCGGCATCGATCTCAAAGCCGAACTCGTGTGCAATGGCGGGCAGATGCATGGTGGCATTGGTGGAGCCGGAGATGGCGGCGTGCACCATGATGGCGTTTTCAAAGCTCTTCATGGTGACGATGTCCTTGGCCTTGATGCCCTCGGCCACCAGCTTCATCACCTGAACGCCGGCATCATAGGCAGCCTGCTTCAGCTCCGGGGCGGTGGCCGGCATCAGGGCGGTGCCGGGCAGCATCAGGCCCAGAGCCTCGGCCATAATCTGCATGGTAGAAGCGGTGCCCATAAAGGAGCAGGCACCGCAGCTGGGGCAGGCATTGTGCTTGTAGTAGTCCAGCTGCTCGTTGGGGATCACGCCCGTCTTTTCCCATGCGTCGAACTTGCCGATCTGTTCCAGCGTCAGCAGGTCGTTGATGGCGCAGGCGGGGTCGTTGACCACGTACTTCTTGGGCAGGGTGTGGGCTTCCATCACGCCGCCGGTGACCACGATGGCGCTCATATCCTTCAGGCGGCCAATGCTCATCAGCATGGCCGGCATGGACTTGTCACAGCTGGCGATGAACACGCCGCCGTCGTACACGGTGGCGTTGGCCTGAGCTTCCACCAGATTCACGATGGCGTCACGGTGGGGCAGCGAGTAGTTGATGCCGTCGTGGCCCTGTGCGATACCGTCGCACATATCGGTTGCAAAATAGCGTGCAGCCTTGCCGCCGTGGGTGTTGACTGCCTGTACAGCCTCCTTCACGAACTGATCCAGATGGGCGCTGCCGGGGTGGCTGTCGCCAAAGGTGCTCTCCACCATGATCTGGGGCTTTGCAAGGTCGTCCACCTTCCAGCCCATGCCGATCTTCAGCGGATCGTTTTCCGGTGCCAGTTTACGCACTGCCTGAGAACGCAGTTCCATGATCATACCTCCAAAATGCTCTTTTTCTGCTTTGCAAATCATCCTTTTGACTGTCGGACATCTTACATGTTCATTCTAATCGAATCCCGCCTCGTTTGCAAGTTGTCGCAGTCAGAACCCACTTTATAACAATAACCAGCCCAGTTTTTCGTGCATATTGCTCTGAAATCTTGGATACATCACAGAATCTAACCAGTTTTTCGGCTTTTCTGTGTCATTCGTCTTAAAAAGTCATCAGACAACTTCAGGCATAAAAAGTCCCCGCACAGACCTTGCACTGTGCGGGGACGTAAAATGCGGCGGCGTCAGGTTTCCCATTCGCCGTCGTAAAGCTTTCGGATGCAGTTGCGGTTGAAGTTCAGGTGCATCACCATGGCAGACCGGGCGCCAATGGGGTCATGCCGGGCAATGGCTTCAGTGATCATGCGGTGGGTCAGGATGGTCTCCTCCGTCAGCTTTTTGTGGGTAACATTCACGAACATCATGACCGCCGTATCGATAATGGGGATGAGCTGCTCCACCACCATGTTCTTGCTGCTCTCTGCGATGCAGGTATGGAATGCGATGTCGTCCTCAATGTACAGATCACCGCTGTGGATCTTGCTCTCCACCCGGTCGCACAGGCGCTGGATGCGCTCGATGTCCTCGTCGGAAGCGTTCAGCGCTGCCATCTCGGCCATGCCCGGTTCCAGCAGCAGGCGCACGTTCACCAGATCCAGTGCCAGCGCGTTCTTGTCCTGCACGCTGCGCAGGTTCAGCGGGTCCGAAAGGCCCTTGGCGGTCGTGACCACATAGGTGCCGGAGCCGCGCCGCACCTCCACGATGCCCTTGCTGGAAAGCAGCTTCACGGCTTCGCGCACCGTGCTGCGGCCCACGCCGAACTTTTCACCCAGCTCAAATTCATTGGGCAGCTTGGCTCCCGGCTCCAGCGGGGTATCCAGAATATAGTGGTAAATTTCGTCCTCCACCTGTTCGGCAAGGAGTTTGTTTTTCAGATGGGAAAATTCGCTCATGGTTGTTCCCTCCCCTGTTTTTTAATTTATTATAAGGCAGGGCAGCAGACAAAAGCAAGGGCTGTCCTCATTCACAGACAGCCCTTGCTTTTGGGTATTTTATTCGTTTGCGGCCTTTTCCAGCTCCGCTTCCTCTGCGGCGGCTTCGGCCTCCTCCTGCTTCTGGTACTCCAGGAAAGCCGACCACATGGGTTCGATGTCCTTGCCCTTCACCCGGCGGTCGAAGTAGTTGCGGGTGATGTCCACCACAGTGCCAGACAGCACCAGCACGCCGATCAGGTTCGGGATCATCATCAGACCGTTGAAAGTGTCGGAAAGATCCCACGCAAGGCCCAGCTTCATGGTGGCACCCACCACGGTCATGCACACAAAGACCACCTTGTAGATGCGGCTGCCGGTGGTGCCGAAGAGATACTCCACGGCCTTGGTGCCGTAGTGGCTCCAGCCCAGCGTAGTGGAGTAGGCAAACAACAGAATGGAAACAGCAATGAACTTGGGGCCAAAGCTGCCAAATGCGGCGGTGAAGGCCTGACCCACCAATGCGTTGTCCTGCACACCGGCCAGTACAGCGCCGCTCTGCAGGTCCACCACGCCGGTGGTCAGGATGACCAGAGCAGTGAGCGTGCAGACCACGATGGTATCGGCAAACACCTCAAACACGCCCCACATGCCCTGATGCACCGGCTCCTTGACGTTGGAAGCGGAGTTGACCATGACGGCAGAGCCGAGACCGGCTTCGTTGGAGAAGGCACCGCGCTTGAAGCCCCAGGTGATGGTCTGGCTGATGCCGTAGCCCAGCGCACCGCCGCCTGCCGCGTTCAGGTTGAACGCACCCTTGAAAATAGCCGCAAATGCCGCTGGGATGTTGCCCGCGTGCAGCACTACGATGATGAGCGCGCCTGCAATGTAGAACAGGGCCATGAGCGGCACCAGCTTTTCGGTAACAGCGGCAACGCGCTTCAAACCGCCAATGACGATAAGGGCCGTAACCACCATCAGGCACAGGCCGGTGACGAGGGTCGGTACGCCAAAAGCAGCGTTCATGTTGCCCGCGATGGAATTGATCTGGCTCATGTTTCCAATGCCGAAGGAAGCCAGAATGCAGAAGCAGGCAAACAGCACTGCCAGCACCTTGCCCAGCTGTTTGCAGCCCTTCTTTGCGCCAAGACCATCGGTGAGGTAGTACATGGCACCGCCCGACCACTCGCCTTTTTCGTTTTTGCGGCGGTAGTACACGCCCAGCACATTCTCCGAAAAGCTGGTCATCATGCCCAGCAGGGCCATGACCCACATCCAGAAGATGGCACCCGGCCCACCGGAAACGATGGCCGTTGCCACACCCACGATGTTGCCGGTGCCGATGGTGCCCGCCAGTGCCGTGCACATGCTCTGGAACTGGCTGATGGCCATATCCTCCTTGCTGGTGTGCGCGGTGATGTCCTTGTTGGTGAAGATCGCGCCGATGGTGTGCCGGAGCCAGTAGCCCATTTTGCGGAACTGGAAAAAGCCCGTGCGGGCGCTCATCCAGAAGCCGGTGCAGAACAGCAGTGCCAGACCAAACGGCCCCCACACCACGCCATTGATGGCATTGTTCACCTGCGTGATCATCTCGACCATTCTCTCTTTCCCCCTATACACAAAACAAAAGCGGACAGAACCCACCAAAGGCTCTGCCCGCAAAATTCGGAGCGCTCTCATTTTCCGCAGCCGGGGTGCGCCGCATTCCCGGCTGCGCCCCATTGCGCAAAGACGATGGCTCTGTCCTTTTGCCTGAGAGATACAGCCGCTTTCCCTGCGGCCTTACACCTTCGGCACCCACTTTACAAGCGGGCTTCTCCAGAGTGCACGGTCTTTCTCCGCCGTGCACGTCTTTTTCAGTTCTTCCGGCGCACAGTTGTGCGCGATAGAAAGACTATACCATATTCTGTCCTTGTGCGCAAGACATTTTGTATATCATATGCTGCTTTTTCATCTGTTATGCAGACAGATGAATTTTGTTTTGGTATTACTTTTATCCTCCCTCATCATAGCGCTGCCATAAATTTATTTTACTTTTCTTTCGGCTCTGCGCCTTCAAACCCCCGGGCTTTGCCATCCGGGCTGGCATCGCCGTTTTCTTTCGCGGTCTCGTAAGAATCTGTGCCGTAATAGGCGCTGGCGGGGCCGATCTCCAGCCAGAAGTTCTCCCGTTCTTTCTCTGTGGTCGGTGCTGTCTCTTTTTTGTTTTTCATCTGCAAACGCCTCCTTTGCTGCATAAAGTCTTGCCTGCAGGCCAAAGCTTTATGCAAAGGAAAGGCGGTGTATCCCATGCGCAGTGGAGGTTGGAAGCCCTTTTGGGCAGCACTGTTTGCTTCGCTGCTGGTGCTGGTGCCGCTGGTGGGCGGCACAGTGCTGCTGTCCCGTCAGCAGCTGCGCACCCAGCTGCGGCAGGCTGCCCGCAGCGAGAGCGGTGTGCCCATCCAGCTGCCCAAGACCACCGACCAGCTCACTGTGCTGCTGTGCGTCTCCGGCGAACAGCCCGGCTTTGTGCTGGCCTACCTGAACGCCAGCCAGAACTGCGTGCATCTGCTCAGCGTGCCTGCCGTGCTCACCGTGCCTTTTGCAGAAGAAGAAACATCCCTTGCCCGCTGCTATGCCGCCGCTGGCCCGGCCCGCTGCCGCGAAGCGCTGGCACAGGTGCTGGCCCTGCCGGAGGGCACAAGGTATCTGGCCTTTTCTCCCGATGTGCTGGAGCGCATTGCCAGCCGGTATGGGCCGGTGCGGGTGGGCTTTACCGGCGCACTGACCGAGGAAGAGCTTGCCCGCTATGGCCGCAGCCGGGCCGTGCAGGGCATTTCCGCCGGGGACGCGCACGAATTCTTGTGCCAGCTGCAGGCCGACGAAGCCTTTTCACCAGTACGCACCGCAGCGGCCCGCGCTGCCGTGTGGGATGCGTTTCTCCGGCAGGATCTGGACCTGCTGCCCGCCACCCTGCCGGATGCCCTGCGTGCCAGCAGTTCGGCCCTGCTCACCGACCTGACCGCGCTGGACTATGACGCTTTGGAACGCACACTGGAATTTCTTGCCAACAACAGCGCCGCTGTGGCGGCGCAGGCCCTGCCCGGCCAGTGGAATGCCGCCAGCGGCACTTACACGGTCACGGATGCTTCCCGCGCTGCCATGCAGACCTTTTTCAATGTTTCGCCCACCGAGGCGCAGGCCTCGTCCTTCAGCGAGCCATAACCCAGCACCAGCGTGCCCGCCGCTGAGGGTGCTTCTCCGGTCAGGTCGTAATCGCTCAGCAGGCTCAGCTGCACGCCTTCGGCTTCCGCCGCGCAGCGCAGCGCAGCATCCGGCGGCGGGTCTTTGAGCTTTGCCAGCAGGTTCAGTCCGGTGTGCAGGCCCGCAAGGGTCAGCTCGCCGGGAGCAAAGGCAGTGTTCAATGCTGCCGCCAGTGCGTCCCGCCGGGCCTTGTAGGCCACCCGCTCCCGGGCCAGATGCCGGGTGAAGTAGCCCTCGGTGATAAAGCGGGCCAGCGTCTGCTGCTCAAACCGGCTCACCGTGCCGGAGTACAGGCGGTATTTTTTCCGCCATGCAGGCAGAAGATGCTCCGGCAGCACCATATAGGCGATACGGATGCTGGGAGCCAGACTGCGGGAGCAGGTGGAGAGGTACACCACCGGGCCGTCTGCACCCGCCATGCCCTGCAGGCTGGGCAGAGGCCGGGTATCAAAACGGAACTCCGAATCGTAATCATCTTCTATAATATACCGCCCGCCCGGCCTGCGGGCTGCCCAGTGCAGAAGCTCGGCCCTGCGGCCCGCAGGCATGGTAACGCCTGTGGGGAACTGGTGGCTGGGCGTGACGTAGCACACCGCTGCATCCGACCGGTTCAGTGCTTCCACCGAAAGGCCGTCCTCGTCCACCGGTAGGCAGCAGCAGTGCACACCGTTGTTCTGCAGCACCTGCAAAGCACGGGGGTAGCCCGGCGTTTCCACCGCTGCAGGGCCGGGCAGCAGCGGTGCCAGCAGGCCCAGCAGATATTCCAATCCCGCCCCCACCACGATCTGATGCGGCCCGCACTGCACACCGCGGTATTCAGAGAGATATTCCGCCAGCGCCTGCCGCAGGGCCGGGTCGCCCTGCGCATCGCCGTGGGTGAGCAGCTGGGGCGAGGAATAGAGCAGCTCCTTTTGCAGCCGCGCCCATGTGCGGAACGGGAACAGCTCCGGGTCTACCCCGCGGGTGGAAAGGTCGTACCGCACCGGCAGCACAGGCGGTTCCGGTTTTGGCGGTGCGGGCTGTTCCGGCCCGCCGGCAGGCCGGGACGGCAGGGCCAGATATTCCTGTACATAAAAGCCGCTGCGCTCCCGCGATTCCAGATACCCTTCCGCCGCCAGCATCTGATAGGCGGCATCCACCGTATTCACCGAGACGGACAGCTCTGCCGCCAGCCGCCGCTTGCCGGGCATCCGGGTGCCCGCCGCAAGGGTGCCGCTTCGCATCTCTCCGGCAAGGCTGCGGTACAGCTGTTCGTACAGCGGCACGCCAGAAGAAGCATCCAGCGCCGTGGTCAGATGGACCATAAATCATCCCTCCTGTCTGGGTATTGCATCAAACTGACCCCATTAAAAAACTTTATTCTGGGTATTTTCATGGTGTCAGTTCTGCGTATAATAGGAGCATACCCGCTGGACACCCAAATGTCAAGTAGGATTGTAGGTAAGTGGTTGCGAAGCAATCAAAGCCCCAGTGGGGCTTTGGTGCCGCGGGAACGGAAATTTGGAGGGAGAGTAAATCATGTCTACTACTGCAATGTGGCTGCTTCTGGCAGTCGTTGTCATCGTCATTCTGTTTGCAAGTGTGCTGTACAAGCGCACCTTCACCACCAAGGAGCTGGCCCTGACCGGTGTCATGGCCGCTTTAAGCCTTGTGGCCTATCTGTTCTTCCGTGTGCCGTTCTACGGCGGCTCTTCGTTCCATCTGGGCAACACCTTCACCGCCCTGACCGCCCTGCTGCTGGACGGTGTGTCCGGCGGTCTGGCCGGTGCCATTGGTCTGGCGCTGGCCGATATTCTGGCCGGTGACCCGGGCTACGCCGTCACCACCTTTGTGCTCAAGTTCATCATCGGCATCACCTGCGGTGCCGTGGCGCACAAGGCATTCAAGCTGCGCGACCTCGACAAGCACAGCTCCGGCTATCTCGTCAAGGTGATCGTTTCTGCCGGTTCCGGCCTGCTGCTGAACGTGCTGACCGACCCGTTCCTGGGCTACTTCCGCAATGTGTACATCTTTGGTCAGGAATACACCGTGGCACAGGCGCTGACCAAAATTGCAGGCGGCGTCACCTTTGTAAACAGCGTGGCCTCCACCGTGTGTGCGGTCATCCTGTACCTCGCCCTGCGTCCGGCCCTGGAGCGTGCCTGTCTGCTGCCCAAGGGCGAAAAACACTAAGCGATCTCTCTATCCTGATACAGCACTGCTGCCCTCACCTGCCGGACTTCTCCTATCCTCCGGCGGTGGGGGCAGTGGTGTTTTTTCGTGGACGACCTATCACACGGAACTCCTCCAGTCTCGCATTCGCTCGACAGCCCCCTCGGGGACGGGGCTTTTGACAGAAACTGAAGCAAAAAAGCGCTCGTCACACAATTCTGCATGACGAGCGTTTTTTGCTTTTTATCGCAATTTTCAAAAATAGTGCCTATTAAAACGGCATATTTGCGATATGCAGTTTGCGGATGTTGCTTGTGCATTAAAAACGCAAACTGCTATAGCACTCTGCGGAGGATACTGCACATGAAAAAAGCAACGGTCAACGACTACTTCCGACACCACTGGGTGAAGCTCATGCTCTTCGCGCTCTTTACAGCGGCGGTATCCTTTTTCGCGCCGTTGAAAAACTTCCAGCTCAAGTGGCTTATCGACTCCAAGAGCAAGCAGGAGGCACTGGGCTATATGGGGCTGGTGTTCCTCATCACCTTCACCAGCTGGTTTTTCGAACGGCTGAGCCGCCGCTCCTTTACAAAACTCGCCTGCGGCGCCGTGGAGCAGGTGCGGGGACAGGTCATGGAGCGGGTGCTGCGCCGCCCGGTGTCCCAATATCAGCGGGAGGGCGACGCAGCCTATCTCTCCCTGTTGACCACCGACCTGCGCACCCTCTACGACGACTATTATATGTCCCTCTTCAACATCGCGTTCTGGGGCGGCATCATGCTCTGTGCGCTGGGGATGTACCTTTACATCAGCCCGGTGATGCTGGCGGCCATCCTGCTTGTGACCGTGCCGCCGCTGGTCCTGCCCCGGAAGATGAATGAGCGGCTCAAAGCCTCCCGAGACGCTTTTTCGCTCCAGATGGCGGGCTACACCCAGCAGCTCAAGGAGCTTCTGGGCGGGTTCGAGGTCATCCGGGGCTTTCTGCGGGAGGACGCCTATGCCGCCCGCCACCGGGATGCTGCCCGGCAGGCCCGCGACAGCGAGCAGGCCTACCAGCAGAGCCTCAACGCCATGGTGGTCAACACCTCTCTCATCAGCAACCTCATCTTTCCCATCGTCATGCTGGTGGGCCTTTTTCTCGCTTTCGACGGGCGGCTGACGATGGGCACCGTCTCCACCGCCGCCAGCATGGCGAACTTCGTCATCACGCCCTGTAATCAGATCGCCCAGTGCTGGGCCAAGGTCAAGTCCTCTCAGGGCATCCGTCAGCGGCTGGAAGCAGCCATGTCCGGCCCGGAAAAAGTCTCTGCGGGCCGGGCCATCGGTAAACTCGAGCACATCGAGTGCAAGGACACCGGCTTTTCCTACCCCGGGGCCGCTGCACCGGTGCTGCGCGGCGTCCGGCTGACGGTCTCCGGGCAGGAAAAAGCCGTCCTCGTGGGCGAAAGCGGCTGCGGCAAGTCTACACTGGCAAAGCTGCTGTTCCAGTACTACCCAGACTATACCGGCAGCATCCTCTTCAACGGCCAGCAGTTGCGCGGCATCGACCGTCAGAGCCTCTACCAGCGGGTGGGCTACATCGCCCAGACCACCTATCTCTTCAACGACACCCTCCGCAGCAACATCTGCCTCGGCGCGGACTTCCCCGAGGCTCAGCTTTCCCACGCCATCGGGATGGCGGGCCTCACCGACTGGGTGAGCACCCTGCCCGACGGCCTCGACACCCTCATCAGCGAGAACGGCAAGAATCTCTCGGGCGGGCAGCGCCAGCGCATCGGCATCGCACGGCTGGCGCTTCGCCGGTACGACCTCATCATCGCCGACGAGGTCACCGCCAGCCTCGACCCCGACACCAGCGGACAGATCATGGAAAATCTGCTCGCTCTCCCCTGCATGGTGGTGGCCATCACCCACGACGTCTCGGGGGCGTTCATGAAGCAGTTTGACAAGGTATACCGGGTGGAGCACGGAAGCGTCACACAAGTATAAAAGGAGAGCCTGTGCCGGGTTTCGGCACAGGCCCTCCTCTTGTTTTTACCGGTTATTTTGCCGCATCAAACTCGGCAAGGATGTCGGCCTCCGGAGCCGGGGTCACGAGGCTGACCACCACGCAGACGGCCAGCGAGACGAGGAAGGCGGGCAGAAGCTCATAGATGCCGAAGACGCCGCCCAGCGGGCTGACGAGGTACTTCCAGACGAAGACCATCAAGCCGCCGGAGAGCATACCGGCCAGCGCACCCTGCCAGTTGCAGCGCTTCCAGAACAGGGCGCAGAGGACGACAGCGCCAAAAGCGCCGCCGAAACCGGCCCACGCAAAGCTGACGATGCCGAAGACGCTGGAATCCGGGTCGCGGGCCAGCACCACGCCCACCACGCTGACGCAGATGATGGTCAGGCGGGCTGCGAAGAGGCTCTGCTTCTCGCTCAGCTTGAGGTGGCCGAACTCCTGCAAAATGTTCTGGGACACACTGGACGCAGCGGCCAGCATCTGGCTGTCCGCCGTGGACATGGTGGCCGCCAGGATGCCTGCAAGGATGAGTCCGGCCAGCACTGCCGCCAGTACGCCGTGCTGGCTGATGAGACTGGCGATGCGGACGATGAGGGTCTCACTGGACGAGCCGCTGAGGAATTCTAGCGCACCGGCCCTGGTCATGCCGAGGCCCACCATGCCGATGACGATGGACGCCGCCATGGCGATGACCACCCAGACGGTGGCAATGCGGCGGCTGAGCACCAGCTTCTTCTCGTCCTCGATGGCCATGAAGCGGAGCAGGATGTGGGGCATACCGAAGTAGCCGAGACCCCACGCCATGGTGGAGACGATGTCCAGCAGGCTGTAGGATGTGGCCCCGCCGGTCACAGCGTCGTGGCTGGCCGTCATGGTCAGGTAGCCGGAAAGGCTCTGGGCGTTCTCGACAACAGCGCCCCAGCCGCCTGCCACGACGATGCCGTAGCCCAGCACCGCGATGAGGGCCAGCGACATGACCACCGACTGGATGAGGTCGGTGGTGGTGACGGCGCGGAAGCCGCCCAGGATGGTATAGCCCACGATGACGAGGGCTGACACCAGCATTGCCGCCATGTAATCTACGCCGAAGAGGCTGTGGAACAGCTTGCCGCAGGCCGCAAAACCCGAGGCCGTATACGGCACGAAGAAGACGATGATGATGACCGCGCCCAGAGCGTTCAGCAGGTTGCGCTGGTCATGGAAGCGAAGCGACAAGAACTGCGGTACCGTGATGGCGTCGAGGTTGGCCGAATAGCGGCGGAGCCGCCGGGCCACGATGAGCCAGTTGAGCCAGGTGCCCACAGCCAGGCCGATGG
>ERZ773136.3453-NODE-3453-length-11713-cov-3.075999_pt1 | contig 11713 bp, 9 predicted proteins | sample MGYA00580855_ERZ773136 | MGnify/ENA primary metagenome ERZ773136 (study PRJEB29015, sample SAMEA2737860) | human gut metagenome | biome: human gut; feature: human-associated habitat; material: faeces | place: China | collected 2012 ... | reverse complement strand
TTTTTGACCTATCTATGTTATAATTATGCACGTAAGTCAAATACTATGAAACAAATTCACAGAACAGGAAGTGTCATTATGTATAAAATTGATTTTAACGAACCGATCCATATCCATTTTATAGGAATCGGCGGTATCAGCATGAGTGGTCTTGCTGAGATACTTTTAGAAGAACATTTTACCATCTCAGGATCTGACACAAAGGAATCCGGACTGACCAGACATTTAGAGCACATGGGTGCCCGTATTTTTTACGGTCAGAAGGCCGAAAACCTTAGCGATGACATTGATCTTATCGTCTACACCGCAGCCATCCGTGAAGACAATCCGGAATACGCGGCCGCAAGAGAGAGCAGCATCCCAATGTTAAGCCGTGCAGAACTGCTTGGCCAGATCATGGACAATTACAACAATTCCATCGCCGTTGCCGGTACCCACGGAAAAACGACGACCACATCCATGATCAGTCAGATCCTTCTTGCCGCAAATGCAGATCCTACTATTTCCGTGGGTGGGATTTTAAAAGCCATCGACGGCAATATAAAAGTAGGCAAGTCCGATATTTTTGTATCCGAAGCGTGCGAATATACCAACAGTTTTCTTCATTTTTATCCACGCTACAGTGTCATTTTAAACGTGGAAGCGGAACACCTTGACTTCTTTAAAGATATTCAGGACATCCGCAATTCATTCCGAAAATTTGCAGGAAATACAAAAAAAGACGGTGCGATCATTATCAACGGTGAAATTGAAAATTACACCGAGCTTACAGATGGTTTAGATCCCAAGGTGATCACTTTCGGTCTGAATGACTCCTGCGACTATTATCCGTCCGATGTTACATTTGATGAGACAGCATGTGCTTCCTTTACAGCTATGCATCACGGTTCTCCGGTCATGGATGTCAAACTGCATGTTCCAGGCATGCACAATATCTCAAATGCGCTTGCAGCGATTGCACTTACACTTGACCTTGGCATTTCAAAGGATGCGATCCTCGTCGGTTTATCCGCTTTCGGAGGTGCAGACCGTCGTTTTGAATATAAAGGATGTGTGGATGGCGTTACTATCATTGATGATTATGCGCATCATCCGACAGAGATCCGTGCAACATTAACTGCTGCAAAGAATTATCCGCACAAACGTCTGGTCTTAGCTTTCCAGCCGCACACTTATTCCAGGACAAAAGCATTTTTAGATGACTTTGCAGATGTGCTTTCCATGGCTGACGTAGTCGTTCTTGCAGATATCTATGCTGCCCGCGAGAAAAATACTTACGGAATCAGCTCGAAAGATATCCTTGAAAAATTAAAGGACAAAGGAACAGAATGCTATTATTTCCCTTCCTTTGAAGAAATCGAGAAATTTTTATTGAAAAAATGTATAAACGGTGATCTGTTGATAACTATGGGTGCCGGAGATATCGTAAACGTTGGTGAACACCTTCTTGGCAGGTAAGTTATCCACATTATCCACATTCGATTGGGGAAAACTTCAACCATCGAATGTGGATTTTTTTTGTTGACATAACATATCCCTCTTTTATTGTTCCGTTTTCTTTCATGCCCCTTGTTTTCTGTATTTTGTCACAGTTGCCATCACTTTCGTTTTTTATGTATTCACTTTTTATCCACATTATCCACATTCCCCTTAACCCTTGATTTTACAGCATTTGTATTCAAAATTGTTCTTCTCTTTTTTCTTTTCCTATGCTATAATTTGTGGCGCAGCAAATATTTATGCTTATACTTTTAGAATATTATCGAAAGAGGGTTTCCTTCATGGCTAAAATACTAATCCACAGTGACAGCGCATCTTCTGCCACGAGTGTATCGAATATTTTTATTGATGAATATATGTCTGACGCAAATGGAGAATTTGTAAAGATCTACCTGTACCTGCTGCGTCTGATGAATGCCCCGGATTCCGCTTTTTCGATTTCTTCCATTGCAGATAAATTCGAACACACAGAAAAAGATGTAAAACGTGCCTTAAGTTATTGGGAACGCATGCATCTTTTGCGTCTGGAATACGATACAGATCATAACTTAACCGGTGTGTGCCTTATTGATTCTGCATCCAGGGATAAAACTGATGTAACCGGCGAATTTTCAGAAAATGAATCTGCCGCAGAGGCATCCGACTCAAACAGCATTTCATCATCTGCAGACGAATACACCTCCTCAGATGATGATGGTATTTCTTCTGCAGATACGGAAAATTTTCCTCCAAAGAGGGATTACACCCGCGATGAATTAAAGCAGTTTCAGGAAAATGACCAGATAGCAGAACTTCTTTTTATTACAGAACGCTATCTCGGACGCCCTCTCAGCCAGACTGATACAAACACGCTTTTGTATTTATATGAAGAACTTTCTTTTTCACCGGATCTGATCGAATATCTGGTGGAATACTGCGTAAGCAAAAACCATACTGCGATCCGCTACATCGAAGCTACGGCGTTGAAATGGGCAGAAAGCGGTATCCGGACTGTAACCTCCGCCAAACAGGAAGCAAAGATCCACAGTCCGGCTTATTATGCAGTAATGCGTTCCTTTGGCATTACCGGAAGGAATCTCGTTCCATCTGAAACAGACTTCATTGAAAAATGGCGTTCCGAGTATGGTTTTTCCATCGACATCATCTGTGCGGCATGTCAGCAGACCATACAGAGTATCCATCAGCCGAGTTTTCCTTACACGGATAAAATGCTTTCGAACTGGCGTAAATTAAACGTACATACCATGGAAGATGTAAAACGTTTAAATCTTGAACATAAAGAACGTGCAAAGACTTCCGCACAGGAAGCGGCTGGTTCAAAAAATAAGTTCAACAACATCGGACACCGTTCCTATGAATATGATGAACTTGAAAAAATGTTACTGACAACCAATTCAAAACGCTGATACTATAGAATAGTATGAAAATGTTGTCTTCATACTAAAACAGGCAAAAATGGAGATTAGGATAAGAACATGCCTCTGACAAATTCGCAATATGACGAGATCATACGGGCATACGATGCCCGGCAGTTAAAAAATGAACATGACAGGGAAGAACGGACACGCTATGCCTACATCAAGATTCCGCGTCTCCGCGAGATTGATGATGCCATCGCAACCTGTTCCGTTACACAGGCAAAGAAGCTCTTAGACGGCCAAAGCTCTTCATACCTTAAAAGAACAGATTGCCTCCTACCGCAGTGAGAAAAAAGATCTTCTAAAAAAAGCCGGTCTGGCTGCTGATTACTTGGCAACTGCTTACGAGTGCCCGGATTGTAAAGATACCGGTTTTATTGACGGGAAACGCTGCCACTGTTTTACACAGGCTGCAATCGATCTGGTCTATACCCAGTCAAACTTAAAAAGCATCCTGCTGCGCGAAAATTTTTCCACATTTTCTTTTGACTATTATTCCGATAAAGACGTAAACCCTGCGACCGGATTATCATCTTTGGCAACCGCAAAAGATGCTGTCGCAAAATGTCACGACTTTATCGATCACTTTGATGATACATTTTCCAATCTTTACTTTTACGGAGATACCGGTATCGGCAAAACTTTTCTGTCAAACTGCGTTGCGAAAGAGCTGATGGATCACGGTCATTCTGTAATTTACTTTACGGCGTTCCAATTATTTGATATATTAAGCAAGGGTGTATTTGCAAAAGATGAAGATGCGATTGCCGCAAATGAAAATATTTTTACATGCGATCTTCTGATCATAGATGATCTTGGCACAGAGCTTACAAATTCTTTTACAACTTCCCAGTTGTTTTTATGTTTAAACGAAAGAATCCTGCACCGGAAATCAACCATCATTTCCACAAATCTCGGATTATCACAGCTTACCGATCTGTATTCGGAGCGAATCTTATCGAGAATCATGGATAATTATGTTCTGATCAAATTATTCGGGGAAGATATCAGGATGCAGAAGCGGAGACGTTAATCATTGCAACAGACACAGGATACTTTTTCTGCCTTCAATTAGAGCAATCTATTGAAATACATGTAAACAAATTTTTATGGAGGAACCATTCAATGCCAAACGATGAAAGAAACCTAGAAACCTTACCTGATGGAGCACTTGGTCTGATCCCGCTTGAGAGCTGCAAAGAGCTTGGTCTGAAAGTAGACAAGTATCTGGTCGGCTGGAGAGAAAAAAGACAGCATCAGCATGCATCTGATCTTGCCTTCAAGGATTACCGCCGCGATTCTTACATCATCTCTACCGCTGTTCCGCGTTTCGGAACCGGTGAAGCAAAAGGTGTGATCAAAGAATCTGTTCGTGGATACGATCTGTACCTGATGGTCGATGTGACAAATTACAGCCTTACCTACTCTGTATGCGGTCATGAAAATCACATGTCACCGGATGATCACTATGCAGATTTAAAACGTATCATTGCAGCCGTTGGCGGTAAAGCAAGACGTATCACAGTCATCATTCCTTTCTTATATGAAAGCCGTCAGCACAAACGTACTTCCCGCGAATCCTTAGATTGTGCTTTAGCATTACAGGAACTGACTGCAATGGGTGTAGACAACATCATCACATTTGATGCTCATGATCCACGTGTCCAGAATGCAATTCCATTAAAAGGCTTTGAAACTGTACAGCCTGCATACCAGTTTGTAAAAGGCATCCTGCGTGAAGTGACTGACTTAAAGATCGATTCTGATCATATGATGGTAATCAGCCCGGATGAAGGCGGTACGAACCGTGCTGTATATCTTGCAAGCGTTCTCGGTTTAGATGTCGGTATGTTCTATAAGAGACGTGATTACAGCCGTATCGTAGACGGACGTAACCCGATCGTTGCACATGAATTCTTAGGTTCCTCCGTGGAAGGAAAAGACGTTATCATTATTGATGACATGATCTCTTCCGGTGAAAGTATGATCGATGTTGCAACTGAATTAAAGAAACGTAAAGCAAACCGTATCTTCGTTGTTGCAACTTTCGGACTCTTCACAAACGGTTTAGAAAAATTTGATCAGGCAGTTGCTGATGGTATCATCTACAAAGTCGTTACTACAAACCTTACTTATCAGACACCTGAGCTCTTATCCAAACCTTATTACATCAGCTGTGATATGAGTAAATACATCGCTTATATCATTGATACCTTAAACCATGATTCTTCCATCAGCGATCTGTTAAACCCGTATGACAGAATCGAACGTCTGGTATCCAAATACAAAGCAGAGCAGAAATAATCCTGAAATACTTTTCAAAAGCCGGTACTTTTTGTGCCGGCTTTTCTTTACAAATAACAGGATGCCTTCATTCCATGATCATGAATTAAAAAAGGAACCTCAGTACTTTTTGGTACATCGGTTCCTTCTATTTCACTTCTATGTATTTGTGTCTTACAGACTTATTTAAAACAGATCAACTCTTCCTGCAAACTTCTGGTTGATCACATAATATGCTGCAAATTCTTCCGGTTTTAAATATACCTGAAGACTCTTGATAGATGATGCTCTGTGACCCTCTGCAACAAACTCATTTTTTGCTTTCTCGATCACATCTGCAACGATCGCTTCATTTCCCTGATACTGAATAAATACTTCCGGAACTAATTCTTCCTTTGCTGCTTTCGCTGCCGCTTTCTTTGCTGCTCTTGAAGGTTTCTTCTCTTTTACAGGTTTTGCTGTTTCCTTTGTCTCGACAACTGGTTTTGTTGACGATGCAGCCTTTGCTGCTGTCTTTTCTTCTACTGCTTCTTTAACTGCTGTTGTTTTCTCAGCTACTGCTGCTTTTACCTCAGTTGCAGATTCTTTTACAACTGTTTTTGCTGTTGCTGCCACATTCTTTGCTGCCTGCAATACTTCTGCCTGCTTTTCGTTTGTCTTTGGCTCTGCTGTTTTTACAACATTAGTTTTTGTTGCATTATTTTTTGCTATAGTTTCTTTTGCCATAATGAATTCCCTCCTCAACAAAAATTACTCACAAACTAAAAACTTCTCCATTGCGTCTAATGCTTCTTCTTCATCGCTTCCTTCTGCAACGATATTGACAGTCATACCTTTTGAAGGATTAAATGCCATAATTCCCATGATACTCTTTGCATTGATCCGGCGGTTATTGCTCTCAAGGATAATCTCACTGTCATAGCGGCATGCCACCTGAACCAGTTCTGCAATCGGATTATCGTGTTCTTTAGAAACATTCGAAACCACTACTTCTTTTCTGCTCATATTCATCCTCTTCCTCTTTTCAAGTACTTCTCAAAATATAACCCATTCGACTTTAATTTGCAATACGTCTCACTTAAATCTGTTAAAGTTCAACGAACTATTCTATGGAAGCACTGTTTTTTTATGCAGTTTTCTCGTTTTTTTCATGTATATATACTTACAATGTGTCTGTATATCCGCATTTTTGTTCTTTTACTTGAGGTATGTGAAAAATACATTTCCGGCTTCCTTAAAAACTTCATCCGCATCTGTCAGGCTCTGCTTAAAATTACTTCCGGTTGACGGATCAAAGATAATGACATTATTGGCATCATAGCCTACCACAAGTACCGCTTCATCGCTTCCCGTCATCGCAAATACAGGATTGCCACAGCTTACATAGTAAAGGACTTCCTCCACACTGCATCCTGTCAGATCTAAAATTCTTGCATCTTTCATGGTATTGCTCAGAATATTCTTTGGTGTTTCTCCGCCTGCGATCAATGCACTTACACTGATATTAATTCCCTCCTTTTCAAGCATTGCATTGATACACTGCGCAATACTGTTAGAGGATGCATCTTCCGCGCCAACCGCAATATCGGAAAGAGCCGGTCTGATCGCATCTCTGGAACGTTTCCAGATATATTCCTGATCTTTTCCTACCACAACTCCCATATTTTCATTCGCTTTTGTGATCGCATCTGCCACCTGATCTGTGGTATAGACCACATCACCTTTTACATAAACATAATATTTCCTACTATCACCCTTATCCTCAAGTGTGAGTGTACGCTCCTGCTCTAATATGGTTTCTCTCGGAGTAAGCAGCCTCGGAGCCTTCGCCCCTACAGTTTCCGGCAGAGATATTTCAAACTGGGTTTCTTTGCTGTCGGAATTACTGCTTACAATGGAAACAATTTTATTTCCATCTCCCTCCCTGTTCATGATCATATCCTGATCTGCATCAACATAGGCGGTTCCATTATACTGGATGCGGTTTAAATACATAGTATAATCATCAATATCAACACCTGATACATAATAACCATTTTTTTCATAAGTTTTTAACACAGATGGTTCATCGGACGACACATCCAGAATTTTAATCTGATACATCGGAAAAATAACATTCCCGGCAGCTTCTGTTGATACATCTGCAGCATTCGCTACACCATATACAAAATCATCTCCCATAAATCCAAGCGGTTTTACATATTTGCTGCTTCCTTCTGTTATCGTTGTTATTTTTTCATTCGAAAAGTTTATGAGACAGATCGTATCACTCTGTCCATTCTGGCTGCCTTTTGTCCATGCAAAATAGCGGTCAGACTCCGAAACTGCATATATTTCCTTATCCAGTCCTTTTATCAGCTCTTTCATTTCCAATGTACTAAGATCTATCCCATATACACTGCCGTCCACCATCAGATATAATTCTCCGCCCTCATTCACATACATCAGCTGACCAAGTTCTGATTTCATAACTTCATATGCTTTATCGGAAGAAATGAATGCCAGTTCTTCATTTGTATTTGAAAGACTGTCATAATGATTTACCTGTATTCCCACTTCCCCCTCGTGGCTTCCGCGGTTCATATAACCATACACGATATAATCAAGGCTCCCTGCCTCATCAATCCGGACGATCTTGATATCATGTTCGCCATAATTTTCGCGGCTGTCAATTCCTTCATATCCGCGGAAACTGAATACTTTTGCAAGCGTATTTTCTGTCTCGTTATAGCTCCACAGCTCCCCCTCCTGTACAAAGGCTACTGTAGTCCCAGTCTCATTTGCCTGATACTCCACATTTCCCGAACGTATTCCAAGCTCAATATAATTATCAAAAAAGTTGGCATTTTCCCCACGGAAGATCTGATTCATACGGCGTTCAAAATTAAGCAGATACATACGGCTGCTCGTATAACGCACACGATAATATTCTTCTACATTATAATATTCGCTCTCGCCGTCCTCCCCGATACTCGTTACAACATAATCCAGCACGATCACATTATAAGTATCTGTGATCTCTTTTATCGATGGCACTGGTGTCGTTAACTGTTCTCCGTTAAAATCTGCCCAGGCAAGCTGTTTCAACGAAGAATTTAACGAAACAAACTGTAAGGTGGTATTATCCCCGGTCGTTTTTTCCATGTACGTTGACAACGTTCCCGACGTTTCACTATTAAATGTGGTATTATGAAACTCCTTAACAAATTTCAGGGATTCATCTATATGCGCATTCTGCATCTCCACGATTCTTGTATAATAATAGATCACATCATTCCCGCTCTCTAAATTAATGAGCAGTAAATATTCTTCCCCCTCCTGAAGAAGATTCTGAATTTCCAGTTCCGCTCTGATCGTACCTTTTTTTTCATCGTAGGAACTGACATCTGCATTAGCGATCAGTCTCTCCCCATCAAGACTCCGTATTTCATAAGATATAGCATCTATACTCGTCTCATACGTCTGAATTGTAACCGGGAGTTTTCTGTCTTTTCCGATCGGCGTGATCGTATCGCGCATGCTTGCGGCATTCATTTTTGTACGATATCCATGTAATTCATTGATTTCCTGTTCGCTGCTTTCTAATGAAATAACCGGTAACGTAGCATTTTTCATTTCTGTTGTCAGATCTTCATTGACATGATTTGTCATCATACTAAATATTCCGACCGCCACAAAAAAAATGACGGTCAGTACGACTGCCTTAATTGCACCTTTCTGCACGATATTATCTCCTTGCTCTATGTGAATGAAATATATTTTCTCTGTTAAACCGCAAAAAAAGCGATAGCTATATTGTATGCATTTTTTTTCAAATCCGCAATGCCTATTGCCGATTCTTTTAGAAAATTTAAGATATCAAGTAAGAAAGAATCCTGCCCGGAGGGCTTTTTATGTAATAGGCACTTTCAACGAATTTTCCCATTACACAAAAAAGGGCACCTCACATTGAGGTACCTGCCCTTTTTCCTGTATCAGCTATTTTACCACCAGCGTCTGCATCTTCTGTGTCTGCAGCGCCGTTTATACATCTCGTTATTTAATAATACCCCGATCAGACTCCTCATATCATCATGTCCTCTGGGCGGTGGAGGCGGCATCCCCGGTCCTGGTGGCGGCGGTGGAGGCATTCCCGGTCCTGGCGGTGGATTCATTCCACCCCAGTACTGTTCTGCCTCAACATTATTTTCTTCTCCTGCCACCTTACGGTAAATCCGCTCTGCCACCTGCTCTAACATCAGACGATCCGGATATTCGTCAAACATCAGGCTTCCCTCATACTCCATTTTATCGCACTCATCTTCCACGTAAGAAAGGATCGTCTTTACCTCTTTCGGATAAAGCTCTTTCATGCGTTCCATATCTTTTTCATATTCCATTTCCGTAAGATACAGATTCTGCATCGGATAACTCATGTAAAATGGCATTTTGGGTACATCCATCTGCATACGGAAAAACTGTTCCTGATTATAGTCCACACATTACTCCTGTCACTAACATCTCTATATCATATGCTTAAGGAATATTTTTGTGTCATCAGCCATACCATAAATCCTACTCAAAAAGAATATTTTTGTATTTTGTGTAACCTTCTTTGTTCATCTGTACGGATGCCTCTTTTTCATTTCCCTTATGCGTAAACATGTACTCATTATAAGCACCATCACGATAAGCAAAATCCTCTCCGTTATCCTGGTAATGCAGGTATGTTCCATCTCCCGGATATATGCGCATTTTCAAGGTATCATACGGCTTTTCACCAACATACTGTGCCAGTTCATAAGTCGGGATCATTCCTCCCTCTTTCACGAACATCGGACAGGTATCAAGCGGTGCATCCACCATGTAATACTGTTTTCCCTGATATGGTTTCTTTGTCTCATAATCATACCAGGTACCTTCCGGAAGATATACGATCTTCTTTGTCTCTCCCTGCTCTAAAACAGGTGCAACAAGAAGATTCTCTCCTACTAAAAATTCACCGTTTAAGTTCCATGTTTCCGGATCATTTTCATAATGCAGAACCAGCGGACGCATAACCGGCAGTCCCGTCAGTTCACACTCGTGGAACAGATCATACAGATACGGAAGCAGCTGATATCTTAATTCTACAAATTTGCGGTAAATGCGAAGCGTTTTCTCATCAAACTGCCATGGCTCCTGGTATGTACTTCCCACGGAAGAATGGTTACGGAACAGTGGTGAAAATGCACCAACCTGAACCCAGCGGCACATCAGTTCCGGTGTACAGTCTGCTCCGAATCCGCCGACGTCTGTTCCTGCAAATGCAATTCCACTCATACCGAGATTGCAGAGTTGTGGGACTGCCATTCTAAGATGTGCCCAGAGGCTCTGGTTATCTCCTGTCCATACCGTAGAGTATTTCTGCGTTCCTGCATAACATGCTCTTGTGATGACAAACGGTCTTCTTTTATCATTTTCCTTTAATCCCTCGTAGGTAGCCTTTGACATCAGATGACCATAAACGTTATGCATTGCTGCATGATCCGTTTTTTGATCCTCATCCGTGAATACTACATCCTGTGGAAGTTCTCCACGGAAACTTGCAGGCTCGTTCATATCATTCCATGTTCCGCGTACACCAAGATCACCTAAAAACTTCTGATTGTCCGCCCACCATTTTCTGACATCCGGTTTTCCAAAATCAGGATACACAGCCTCTCCCGGCCACACTTCATTAACGTATACTTCACCTTCCGGTGTTTTTGCAAAATAATCATTCGCAATTCCCTCATCATATTTTGCATATCCCGGATCTAATTTCACACCCGGATCGATGATGCAGACAACCTTAAAACCATCCTCTGCAATTTCTTTTATGATTCCTCCCGGTGCTCCAAAATCCTTTTCATTCCAGGTAAATACGCGATAACCATCCATATAATCGATATCAAAATGAATCGTATCGCATGGTATCTGTAGTTCTCTGTATTTATGCGCCACACGTCTGATATCCTCGGCGGACAGATATCCCCATCTCGACTGATGATGTCCTAATGTCCACAACTGCGGCAATGGTGTCCTGCCGGTCAGATAGGTATAACCTTCCACGATATCCGTCATTTTCTCTCCGGAAATAAAATAGTAATCGAGATTTCCGTTCTCTGCACTGTAATAATAGTATGTATCATTCTCTTTTCCGAGATTAACATGGGATCTGTAGGTATTGTCAAAAAACATTCCAAATACACCTGTCTTTTTTAACGTGATCAGGAATGGAATTGATTTATACAATGCCTTAAAATCGTCCGTGTGCGCCTGCGGAAGATCAGAATTCCAGTTTTCATATTCATAGTTTCTTTTATTTAAAACGCCTGTCTTATCTCCAAGCCCATAGAATTTTTCATCTCCGTCCATCTTCTTTATGACCATGACCGGATCTTCTTTTTCACCATCTGCAGAGACAGCATGTCCTTCAGATTCTAAAGTAGCAAGTGCTTCATCACTTAATCTTGCTTTTTTCTTTCGCTCTCCCCTGAAATCTTCGCATA
>ERZ773136.3452-NODE-3452-length-11714-cov-3.713783_pt1 | contig 11714 bp, 10 predicted proteins | sample MGYA00580855_ERZ773136 | MGnify/ENA primary metagenome ERZ773136 (study PRJEB29015, sample SAMEA2737860) | human gut metagenome | biome: human gut; feature: human-associated habitat; material: faeces | place: China | collected 2012 ... | reverse complement strand
CCTTTTCGCGATTGAGTTGGTCGCGCTTTCATGCTCCTTCCGCGTGCAGCTTTTTTGGCGCTTCGCCTAAGCCCTTGTTTGCTCCCCCAAGATTCCGTGAAGAACCCACAAAAATCCCCCGACTCTACGCGAATCGGGGGATTTTCTATGCCTTGGAATTAGTCGTTCAGGATGTCCTTGTTAATCGTGGCGTTGGCATCCTTCACCCACTGCGCCACCACTTCGTCGCGCACGGTGCTCTGCTTGCTGCTCAGCAAGGAGGAGGAAATGGTGTCGTGCACCGTCGCCATGTCCACCGCGCCTTCCACCACGTCGGAGGTGTACTGGATGATGTAGTAGCCGTAGCTGCCTTCAATCTTGTCGGAGTAATCGCCGACGTTTTGCAGCGCCATCGCGCCCTCGACAAAGGCAGCGTCAAACTGCGTGAAGCCCTCGCAGACCGGATAGCCGGTTGCCGCGTTCGCCGCGCCCGCCTTCATGCCGGGGTCGTCGTTGTGGGCTTCCGCCAGCGTGTCCCAGTCCTGACCTTCCGCCAGCGCCGCCAGCACTTTGTCCGCTTCGGGGGTGATGTTCGCCAGCGCCTTCGCCTTCGCGTCCGCCAGCTGCTGCTCAAGGAACGCGCGCTTCGCCTTCGCTTCGGCAATCGTCACAGCCGTGGCAGCCACCGTCTCGTCGAGGTCTTTCTCGAACGCGGACACGGAGCTTTCAACCTCCACGGTCGCGGTGGGCGTTTCGGTGGCGGGCTTGAGCGTCACAGTGACCTGATTCGCCAGCTCGTCCATGTTCGCCACGCCCAGCTTCGCCATCACGTTGGCGGCGTTGTTCTGCTCGGTAATCACGTTGTCCAGCGCGGTCTGGATGTTGGACACCAGCGCGGAATCTTCGTCGCTGTACTTAATCAGAATCTGCTTGACGTTGCGGTAGCCCGCCGGGCGGTAGTAGACCGTCGTGCCGTTGAGCACCGCCTTGCCATACGCGGACAGGTCGGATTCGTAGGAGGTCTTCGCCGCTTCAACCTTGCTGTTGAAGTCCGCGACGATTTCGTCCTCCGTCACGGTCACGTCCTTCACCGCGTAATCTTCCGCCTTGGTGATGAGCAGGGATTCGGTCACGCTCTTGCGGACAACTTCCTCCGTGTAGCCGATTTCATCCAGCTTGGCGTTGATTTCCTCCAGCTGCGTTTCGAGGTCAAGGGAGAACTCGGTTGCCGCGCTCTTGCGCAGAGAATCCAGCTGAGACGCGGTATTCTCTTCAATCTTCGTCTTTTCTTCGTCCGTCAGCTGGTCAAGCCCCAGCTCCTTCGCCTTCGCCAGCAGCACAGAACGCTCGACAAGGCTGTTAAGCACGTTGTCGGTAAGGCTGCTCATTACGTCCGCATTGGTGCTGTCGAAAGACAGGCCGTACCTGGAATACAGGGCGGTCATATAGTTGACCTGATTCTGAATCTGCGCCTGCACCTGTGCCTTGGTATAGGTATCATCACCCACGCGGATGACCACGCGCGCGGCATCGACCGCTTCGTCCTTGACAATCAGCGAGCAGCCGCTGAGAATCATCGTGAGCACCAGCAGCAGTGCCAGCAGTGCCTTTTTCTGCATAAACTTATTCTCTCCCATCTCTATACATTTCATTGAGGGGGTACTTTCCTTATTATAGCGCAAGTCAGCGCGAATGACAAGCAAATCCGCCGGAAAAGGTGTTAAAATTTTTTGAATTTCGGGGGGAACGACCTCATCCGCCCCCACGCAAAAAGCGCTGCGGCATCAGCCATGCGCAGCGCATTTCATCCCCTTATGCCCGCTCCCTTGCCTTCGTGCAGCGGCTGACCAGTATGCCGATTTCATACAGCCCGCACATCGGCAGACCCAGCGCCACCTGCGACACCACATCCGGGGGCGTCAAAATCGCCGCGAGGACGAAAATCGCCAGAATGACATACTTCCGCTTGCTGCGGAGCATGTCGGGCGTCGTCAGCCCAACGCGCGTCGTCAGGTACAGCACCACCGGCAGCTGGAACGCAACCCCGAACGGCACGAGGAAGCCGAACAGGAAGCTGACGTACTTGTCAATGGACAGCATCGGCGTCGCCAGCGAATCGCCCGCAACGAGGAAGAAATCCACCGCCAGAGAATACACGGCGAAATAGCAGAACACAACGCCCGTCAGGAACAGCAGCAGCGCCAGCACGAACAGCAGGCGGAACTTCCGCTTCTCCTGCGGGTACAGCGCGGGTTTGATGAACCCCCAAATCTCCCAGATGACAACGGGACTGGCGATAATCATGCCCGCCAGCAGCGCCACCTTGAACTTCGTCACCAGCGCCTCGGACATGGTGGTGAAAATCACCTGAATCCCGCGCGCCTGAATGGGGGCGAGAATCTGCGCCATCAGCGGATCAATCGCCAGATAAAAGACGAGGACGAAGCCGATCAGCACGGCCGGTGACTGCAGCACCGCCGCGGCGGATATGAGCAGCACTTTGCGCAGCGCCATCAGGTGCGACAGCATGGATTCGCCCGCTTCCTTCAGTCCATCGGAGGATTCGCCATCGGAGGTTTCTCCGTCGGAGGATTCTCCGTCGGGCGTCTCATTCGGGCGCTTGTCTTCCGTCTCCTCGGCAGGGGTCGTCTGCTTCTGCTTCATGTTTCGTCCTTTTTTTCCTCTTTGGACTTTTCCTCCGCCTTGTCGTCCTTCACTTCATTCTTGAAGTCCTTGATGCTCTTGCCCAGCGCCTTGCCGACGCCCGCCAGCTTGCCGCCGCCGAACAGCACCAGCGCCAATACGACAATCAGGATGATTTCCGTGGTTCCCAGACGCATGTTTGTGTCCTCCCTCAGTTCGATTTCGTGTCCTTGTCAAACTTTTCCGCGCTGTCCTGCACGGATTTTTTCGCCTCGCGCAATTCCGCGGAGACATCGCCCTGCTTCACGGTGTCCTTCACGTCGTGCTGAACATCGCGAACTTCCTTCTCCAGCTCGTCCCAGCCGGATTCCTTCTTGATTTCGTTCAGCAGGCGGCGCGATTTTTTCACCGTGCGCCCCAGCCAGCGGGCAACCTTGGGCAAATCCTTCGGCCCGACCACCAGAAAGGCGACCAGCAGCACCAGCAGCAGTTCCGAAAAACCAATGTTGAACATGGCTTGATGACCTCCTTTCGGCGCTTATGACCGATGAAAGAAAGGGAGGGCGTGCCGGGCAGCGCCCATGCAAGCCCTCCCAATGTGATACGAAATGCAGCGGATTACTTGCCGACCTTGCTCAGCGCGTCTTCCACAGCCGCCATGATGGCCTTGCTGGAGACGGTTGCGCCCGTCGCCGCGTCAACATTCGTGGACTGCGCGTCAATAATCTTGCCCGGCACGGTGTCATACGCCGCGTTGCACACGCCGGCGGTGTCGCCGTGGGACAGGATGTCAATCTTGGCAATCTTGTCGCCGTCCATGGTCACCTTCACCTTCAGCGTGCCGCCGAAGGACTCCGCTTCGCCGATGTACTCGTTGGGCGCGAGGGTTTCTTCCTCCGCCACGGGAGAAGCAACCGGCAGCTCCGCGAAACCGAAGTGCGCGTTCAGCAGCTCAACCGTACGGCGCGCCACGTCGCCGCTCAGGCCGCCGCAGCGGCGCTTGCGGATGATATCGCCGCGCTCGACATTCGCAGCCGTCATGAACTTGGTGATGGAGTCAATGCAGTTGACGCTGGGCGCCACCGTCTGCACGGGGGCAGCCGCTTCAGGCTGGTAAATCGGCAAATTGGTGGAGCAGTACCACGCGAACAGATCCTTGGTCAGCTGGCGGGAATCCGCAGACGCGCAGACCAGACCAATCATCGCCACCGCGCCGCCGAGCGCGCCGCACAGCGTACCGCAGGTGTAGCCTTCCTTGCCGTTGGCGAACATCTCTTCCGGGATGACGGTATAGGGATAGCCGACCTTCTCGCGCAGGGCAACCAGAATCGCCTTGGCGACGCCGAAGCAGCAGCCGTTCTCGAAATAGCCTTCATAGGCGAGCTTCTCGACGTATGCCGGATCCAGTTCGACATAGGGGTAGGGGTACGCGGGGACTTCCTGACCGTCCTCCGCCTGCGCCTTCAGCAGTCCGGGAACGCTGCCGACAACCGCTGCGCTGCCCAGCAGGGCGGCGCTCTTCTTCAAAAATTCACGACGAGTCTGCATCTGAATACCCTCTTTTTCGTTCCGCATTTTTTGCGGTGTAATACCATTTATTATACACGACGGGATGGGATTGTCAAGACTTCAACAAAATCTCGGCGTAGAATATGCCGTCGTTTCTTTGTGAGGTTTGACAACTGCACCTTCATTTTCTTGTGATTATGGGGAAAAAGAAAAGAAGAATGCAGCGCGGGCTTCACGTGCGGTCAGTCCATCCGAACCGCCAGCACCGCCATATCCTCCCGACCGGGCAGCGTGAGCACGACACGCCCGCTTACGCCCGTTTGCAGCGTCTCGCGGGTCATATTCCATGTGTCCAGCGCCTCGACCCGGTATTTATGCGCCGGCGGCAGCTTGATGATTTGCTCCCGAGCGGTTTGCTGACCGTAATACCACAGATAAGCGTCCTCCGCGCAGTGCGCCGCCCAGAGATGCTCCCCGCAAAGCAGCATGTGCCGGTCGGGCGGAGCCATTCGCGACAGGCTGGCAAGGAAGGGGCGAATCCAGTCGGGACGCTGCGCTTCGTCCTGCCGCTCGGCCTCCTCCCATACGCTTTCCAGAGGCGACAGGAAGCCCGGAAGCTCCTCGATGACGCGGCGCAGAAACGCGATGCGCTTCGGGCTTTCGCCCTTCAGGACGCCGCCGCGTGCCCACCACAGCACGTCGTCCGGCGACAAAAAGGTTTCGCCGTGCGTGCAGGCGCCGCCGCCGACATAGCAGCGCCAGAAGCGCCGAACCATCTCCTGACCGGATATGCTTCCCCAGATATGCGGCAGGTCGCCTTCGTAGCAGCATTCATCGATGACGACGGGCTTGCCGTATTCGCGCAGATAACGAGGAATTTCCGTCAGCACCCGAGTCTGGATGGAGGCATGGGTCACGTCTTTTCTTTTGAAGTCCCAGAAGCAGAAGCAATTATGGCAGGACAGCAGGTGATGATACGGATCGCAGGAGGCGACAAAGGCTTCGAGCGCCTCCCAGTCCGCAAGCGTTTTCTTCGGCATACACAGGTCGTATTCATTGGCCAGCGACCACCAGATTTCCGGCATGGCGGACAAGCGGCGGAGCAGATAGTCTAAATAACGGAAATTATCCGCCTGCGGCATGGCGGCAAAGCCCCAGCGGTCATAGGGGTGGAAGAGAATCAGGTCGAGCTGAATGCCCAGCGCGGCGATGCGGCGAAGGATGCGTTCCAGACGCTGATAGAAGGCGATGCTTGGACGCGATGTGTCCCACGAGCCGTCCTCGCGGCGCGCAAAGGCGTACAGCGGCGGCTCATTGTGGTTGTAGTCGTAATCCTTGGGAAAAACGCACAGGCGGAGCTTATTGAAGGGCGCGGCGGCAAGGGATTGCAGCGTTTGCTCCACCAGCGCGTCGTCCTGCGAGATAAGCGCATAGACGGTTGTGCCGAAGGGAATATAAGGCGCGCCGTCCGCAAAGGCAAAGTGCGTGCCGACGGCGCGGACGATTCCGTGCGCCTCCGGGGAGGACGCTTCGCAGACAATTTCGCCCTCCGCCGTGACCGCGCCGCGGACTTGATAGCGATAAACGCCGGCATATTGCGGCAGGAAGCGCACGACATAAACGCCCCGCCCGTCGCTTTCCCCGTCATAGAAGCCCTTGACCGTCAGGGACTCCTGCGCGCAGGAGAAGGTGGCCGTCAGGTCGATCTGCGCCCACGCGTCCGACAAGACATCTCCGCCGAAGCGCAATTCAAACGTTTCATACTGTTTCATGTTCATGTGTTTTTTCCCTCTGCCTTTCGTTGAGCCATGCACCACGCGAAGCCGTCCGCGCAGCGCTTCTCTGCGTCCTGAAAGTGATTTCCAATGTTCCATTGCAGCGTATGCCGCACGCCCCGCTCGCTGAGCCGTGCGTCCTCCCGTCGGATGGCGTCGCCGACGCTCGCAAGCACGGGATTGCGGCTCTTTTCCTCCCGGTCGCCCAAGCTAATGTAGGCTGCGCGGGCAAGCACGGGGTGCGCATCGGCATAATCCGCCCAGCCCGGAAACCACACCGACGGCGACATGGCAGCGACAGCTGCGAAATCATCCACCTGCGCCGCGCTCCACAGGCTGAACAGCCCCGCCAGCGAATATCCGCCAAGGATGACGGGCGCATCCGGCGAAATCGCGTACTTCGCGCGCACTTCCGGCATCAGGCGCGACCGCAGCCACGCGAGCGTATCCGCCGCGCCGTGCCCGAAGGCTTCCCTGCCGAACACAGGCGGCGCGTCCCACGGGGACAAATCCACATTCCACGCTTCCACCGGAAACGCGACGTGCAGGAAGCTCTGCGTTGTCTGCGCGGCAAGCAGCGGCATTTCCTGCGTCAGCGTGTCCCGCGCGTCAATAGGCTGAAGCAGCACAAAATCCGGCTGATTGCGCAGGGTGACAAGGCAGCGTTTCTCCGCCAGCGCTTCGGCGGCAGGGAGCAAATCCGGCATATCCGCACGACCTTTCCGTTGGATTGCATCCAGTATACCAGATTCGCCCGAAAAGCACAAGTGATACTAATTCGATTCTAAAACATGGCATCGAGCATAGCAGATTTTTCGTTCTGGCAAAGCTGAGTGAAGCGAGGCGTACTGGAGGTACGCGCGAGCGGAACGAAGCAAAGCCAGGGCGGAAAAGATGCTGTGCGAATGACATGGTTTAGATGAGAATTAGTATAAACACGAAAATTCCGCAAAGCAAGAGGAGTTCCGGGCATTGACGGCGAATTATCCCATGTTTACAAAAAAGGAGGCTTTCTATGTCCACTGCACCGCGCCGCCCCGACCTCGCGAATGAACCCGTCGGGCGGCTGATGCTGCGCCTGTCGATTCCCACCATCACCGCGCAGCTCGTCAATATGCTCTATAACCTTGTTGACCGCATCTACATCAGCTACATTCCCGACGTGGGCACGCTCGCGCTGACGGGGCTGGGCGTCTGCCTGCCGATTATCCTGCTGGTTTCGGCGTTCGCGGCGCTGTGCGCATCCAGCGGCGCGCCGCTTGCGTCCATCGCCATGGGGCAGCGGAACCACGAGAAGGCGGAGGGGATTTTGGGCAGCTGCACGGCGCTGCTGCTGTGCGTTTCGGCAGTGCTGACGGTTGTGCTGTCCTGCTTCTACACGCCGATTCTGCTGGCGTTCGGCGCAACGGAGGATGCCCTGCCCTACGCCCAGCGCTACATTGCCATTTACAGCCTCGGCACGGTGTTCGTGCAGCTGTCTCTCGGCTTGAACCCGTTCATCACCGCGCAGGGCTTCTCCAAGGCGGGGATGCTGACGGTGCTGATTGGCGCGGTGCTGAACACGCTGCTTGACCCGCTATTCATCTTCGTTTTCCACATGGATGTGCAGGGCGCGGCGCTGGCGACGGTGATTTCACAGGCTGTGAGCGCGGCGTTCGTCCTGCGCTTCCTGACCGGCAGGCAGACGATACTGCACCTGAAGCGCCGTCTGCTGCGGCTGAACTGGAAGCTGCTTGCGCCGTGCGTGGCGCTGGGACTCGCGCCGTTCATTATGCAGAGCACGGAGAGCCTTGTGTCCGTGTGCTTCAACACATCGCTGCGCGCGGCGGGCGGCACCCTCGCCGTCGGCACGATGACCATCTGCTCCACGCTGATGCAGTTTGCGCTGCTGCCCCTGCAGGGGCTTTCGCAGGGCGCGCAGCCGATTATCTCCTTCAACTACGGTGCAAAGCGCCCGGAGCGGGTGAAAGCCGCGTTCCGGATACTGCTGATTTCGTGCTTGGCGTTCTCGGCGGTGCTGGGACTGACGTGCATCTTTGCGCCGCAGATTTTTGTCTATCTGCTGACCCCGGACGCGGCGCTGCGGGAGTACGCAATTCCATGCGTGCGCCTATACATGGCGGGCGTGACGATTTTCGGCGCGCAGATTGCGTGTCAGCAGACGTTTGTGGCGCTGGGGAATGCGAAGTGCAGCCTATTTCTGGCGTGCCTGCGCAAGCTGATTCTGCTGATTCCGCTGGTGTATCTGCTGCCGCTGTTCATTCCGGACACGGTGTTTGCGATTTTCCTCGCCGAACCGATTGCGGATGTGCTCGCGGTCTTGTGCACGGTGACGCTGTTTATGCATGTGTTTAGAAAGACAATGCGCGGCATTGCGGCGTAATTCTGCTTTTCAGGCACTGCTTGCCTGTGGCGCAGGGGTTTCGCTCCTGCGGGAGCGACAAGGGGGCAATAAAAACAGACGAAGTCTGCGCTCGCCCCCTTGACCCCTTCGCAGTGCACATTTCCATAGTTGATTTTTATCGCTGCGCAGGGATTTCGCTCTTGCGGGAGCAACCAAAGGGCAATGAAAACAGACGAAGTCTGCGATCGCCCTTTGGAAACCTTCGGTGCGGTCTCTCCCATGTTTCTTGATTTGTTTTGCTGCAACGGGAATCGCTTTCCTGTTACTGGTCTTTCCCGTTACAAAAAGGCGCGTCTGCAAAATCTGCGGGCGCGCTTTTCATTGCTAATTGTTCATTGCTCATTGCTGAAGCCGTCCCACCTGCCGGAGCGTGCGGCGCAGGGCGATAATGCCGACGGCGGTCAGGACGTAGAATATCATCAAATACGCCGGGAAAATGCCCATGCCGAGCAGCTGTCCCAGCACGCCGCAGAGGGCGGGGGCGGCAATGGTGCCGATGGACGCGAAAGTCATCTGCATCCCCATAACCGACTGGCTGACGTCTTTGCCGAAATGCAGGGGGGTCATGTAGTTGAAATTCGGGTACAGCGGGCCAACGCCCAAGCCCGTCATCAGCAGCGCCGCCATCGTCAGGACGTTGTTGCCGGAAACAAGCAGCGTCGTCTGCGACACGCCGAGGATGCCCATCGAGATAAAGATAATCTGCCACGGGGTCAGCTTTTTCGCCGCAACGCCGGAGAGGAAGCGCCCCAGCGCCATGCCAAGGTAGAAGTACATCGTCGCGCGCGCCGCCAAATCCGCGGACATGTGCTTCGCTTCCACCATGTACGTTGCACTCCAGCCGCCGCAGATGACCTCAATCGCGCAGAAGGTCAGGAAGAGCAGGCAAGTCATCAGCGCGCCCGGAATCCGCAGCGTCTGAGAAATCGGCAGGACTTTCATCTTCTTTTCCGCCTGAATAGACTCTTCGCCGTGCGCCTTTTTCCACAAGGGCAGCGCCAGCAGGAGGATGCTGCCGATAAGCGCCTGAATCAGGCTTGCCGTGCGGTAGCCGCCGCGCCAGCCGACCGCGCTGTTAATGACGACGGACATGATGTACGGGCTGACCATCACGCCAACACCATAAAAGCAGTGCAGGAAGGACATGACGGTCGCGTTATAGTGGATGGAAACATAATTATTCAGCGCCGAATCAACGCAGCCCGCGCCCAGGCCGAGCGGAATCGCCATCAGGCACATGAACCAGAAGCTGCCCGAAAAGGAGAAGCCGAGCAGGGCAGCGGCGGTCAGGAGCGTTGAGAACGCGGTCACTTTGCCCGTGCCAAGGCGGGAGATGATGCGCGCGCTGTTCATGCTGGAGGTCATCGTCGCGAGGGAGCAGAGGATGCTCACGGCGCTCTGGGACGCAAGCGGCACGCCGAGTTCGCGGTAGAGGACGGGCCACGCCGTGCCGAGCAGCGAATCCGGCACGCCAAGGCTGATGAAGGAAAGGTAAATCACGACAAGGAGCAAGGTCGCCATGGGGAAAAATCCTCCGAAAAATGTGGATGCTTCGGCATTTTAGCACAGTCGGCGGCGTTTTGCAAGCAGGTTTTTTGGTTCTTCACGGAAAGTTTGGGGAGCAAATAAGGGCTTAGGCGAAGCACCAAAAAGCTGCACGCGGAAGGAGCATGAAAGTGCGACCAACCCAATCGCGAAAAGGGGTCAAGGGGCAATTGCCCCTTGCAGGGTCAAGGGACAGCGTCCCTTGTGGGGTTTGGGGCAACGCCCCAACTGTTGGTCGGGCGACCAGTTTGTCAAACACGCCCAACAAAAGGTGCAGGCAGCGAAGCGTCCCTGCCAGTAACTTCGCGCGTCCGCAGACGCGCCCCCAAGCTGCTCTTCCCCCAAGATTCCGTGATGAATCGGTTTTTTCGGGGGATGGCGGCAGACTTTCGGCTGAGGGCATGAAAAACCGCACCGCCGCGGGGACGATGCGCTTTGCAGGATTTCCGCTTTACTTTTCGCAGTAGACCAGCGCATCCACGGTCGTGGGCGTGAGGCCTTCGCGGCAGAAGTACATGAGAATATCCTCGTAAATGTACAGCCGAACGGTGATGGTGCTGCCCGGATGCACGCCGATGCCGCTCACCATTTCCGTGTTGATGAACAGCAATTCGCCGTTCTGGTCGTACAGCGCCGCCACCATCTCGTAGTCGTAGAGGATTTCGTCGGTCGTGTTGGTGAAGGTGACATCCACATAGTTGTCATCTTCTTCGTCCGGCTCGTAGTGGATTTTCGCTTCCGACGCGAGCTTTTCGTACTCCTCGCCGTCATCGACCGCCTTGATGGAGAACTGGCAGTCCGCAACTTCGGCGGTGTCCAGCGCGTCGTCGTAGATGTTTTCGCAGACGTACGCGTATTCGCCGGGTTCAAGGTACACTTCGTCGGGTGCGGTGCTCACATAGTTTTCGGTCAGGATGATATTGCCCTCCGCGTCAGAAGCGACGATATTCCCCTTATAATCAACGTAACCGGCAGCATCGCCCGTGTTCTGCACCTTCGCGAAGAAGAAGCCGTGCCCGTTGTCCTCCATGTTGATGAGGCGCTGTTCCACCACGGTGATTTTCGCTTCAGGGGCAGCCTCTTCCGCGAAAGCCGTCGTCATCAGGAGCGCGGAACAGAGTATCAGGAGCATTGCGATAAAGCGTTTCATGATTTCATCCTCCACCCATATTGATGCGCCCATTATAGCACAGCGCGCATTCTGCGTCAACAGGCGCCCCTTGACAAACCGCGCCTTTTGCGCTATGATACACTTGTGCGAGGTGATCAGGCGATCGCGTGCCAGCAATGGTATGAGGAAAGTCCGAGCACCACAGGGCAGGATGCCGGCTAACGGCCGGTGGAGGCGACTCCAAGGAGAGTGCAACAGAGATATACCGCCGCATTTCGGTGCGGTAAGGATGGAAAGGCGAGGTAAGAGCTCACCCACGGCTTGGCGACTTGTCCGTGCTGTAAACCCCATCTGGTGCAAGATGCGTATGAGGACACATGCGGCTGCCCGTCGCGTCCTCGGCATCGCTTGAACCTGCGCGGCAACGTCAGGTCTGGATAGATGATCGTCCCTCGACAGAACTCGGCTTACGGTCACGCTCGCATTTTTTTCGCATGATTTTCGCCCCGGAAGCTGCTGATGCTTCCGGGGCGAATTTGGTATATGGCAGATGTGCAAAAGAGGGGTCAGGTAAGTCGGAGGATGTTGGCTATCCTCCGGCTGGGTTTTGTTTGCGCTGATAGGGGCGGGCAGGCTATGTGGTCGCGCCCATTTGGCGCGACACTGCACAGTTGGTGAAAAGCGCGGCTTGGAGGCGCGTCTGAGGACGCGCGAAGTTACTGGCAGGGACGCTTCGCTGCCTGCGCCT
>ERZ773136.3449-NODE-3449-length-11722-cov-3.212908_pt1 | contig 11722 bp, 12 predicted proteins | sample MGYA00580855_ERZ773136 | MGnify/ENA primary metagenome ERZ773136 (study PRJEB29015, sample SAMEA2737860) | human gut metagenome | biome: human gut; feature: human-associated habitat; material: faeces | place: China | collected 2012 ... | reverse complement strand
GGACGGAATCACTTATGAGCCGGGGACGACGGAATATATCAGAAATCTTGGGCAGATCAATCAGTTGCTGGCAGAAATGGCAGATTCAGTTGTTGAGGTTGTTGCGGGAATCCCGCTTCTTGTAAAATAACCCGGAAATGGAGACGATTATGACAACAGCATTAAAAGCATTTATCATTGCATTTTCCATGTATTCGCAGATCCCAATGCCGCAGTTTACCTGGCAGGAAAAAGAAATGAAATATGCATTTTGTTTTTTTCCATGGGTGGGAGCAGCGATCGGTGGAATCACGATGTTCTGGTGGTGGTTCTGCGGAAAGTTTTCGGTTGGAAATATGGCATTTGCCATGATAGGTGCAGCAATCCCGCTTGCAGTTACCGGTGGATTTCATGTGGATGGTTTTATGGATACGATGGACGCATTCCATTCCTATCAGCCGAGAGAGCGGAAACTTGAGATCTTAAAAGATTCCCACATAGGTGCTTTTTCCGTGATCTGTCTGGTGCTTTATGAACTGATTTATATCGGAGCTTATTCAGAAATAAATGCTGTGCGGCAGATAGAAATTGCAGCAGTCGGATTCTTTTTATCGAGATGTCTAAGCGGTATAGCAGCAGTGACCTTTCCAGGCGCTAAAAAAGAGGGACTTTTATATATGTTTACGAGCAGGGCACATGAACGGACAGTAAAGGCAGCACTTTTTTTGCAGACACTGTCGGCAGCAGTGTTGATGCTATATATAGACGGCATTACCGGTGCAGCCGTTTTAGTGGGTGCCGGCATTACTTTTTGGTATTATTATAAAAAATGCAAAAAGGAACTCGGCGGTATTACCGGGGATACCGAAGGGTATTTTGTGACAGTGTGCGAGGGTGTGATCGTTTTGGCTGCTGCGGTATGTAAAATTGTATTAATTTAAAAAATACGTTTGATTTTGCTATACTAAGAGCATATAAATCCAGAGGTGTAGCGTGGAACTTAGAGTATTAAATTTTTTTTAATGGTTGCCAGAGAAGAAAATATTACAAAAGCAGCACAACTGCTTCATGTAACGCAGCCGACACTTTCCCGTCAGCTCATGCAGTTGGAAGAGGAATTGGGAGTGCGGCTTTTTCACATAGGAAAACATAGCGTAACCTTGACAGAAGATGGCATGTTACTTCGCAGGCGGGCACAGGAGATTGCAGCATTATCAGAGAAAACGATTTCAGAATTGAAAAATAAAGGTGATATGCTTTCAGGGGAGATATTTATTGGGTGCGGCGAAACGAGAAGTATGGAGATTTTGTCCGAAAATATCAGAAATTTTCGAGAAATCTATCCTCTGGTACAGTTTCATATATACAGTGCCACAGCGGATGACATTAAAGAGTGTATAGAGAAAGGATTGCTCGATATTGGACTTTTAACAGAGCCTGTTGATATATCAAAGTATGAATTTATTCGTATGCTGGGCAAAGAAAGATGGGGCGTGTTAGTAAATCCGGATTCTCCGTTGTATGTAAAAGAAAGTGTATCACCTGCTGACTTATCAGGTATTCCGCTTATCATGGTACAGAGAAATTCTGTAAAAAATGAACTGGCAAACTGGTTTGGCGATATTTATGAACAATTAGATGTGGCAGCTACTTATAATCTTATTCTGAATGCAGCCAGTAAAGGAAGGCGTGGGGACAGCGGTTTGTTTTGATCTTGGGATGATGTATGGAGAGTTACGATTCATTCCGTTTACCCCACAACTGGAAACGGGCTCAGTTCTGGTATGGAAGAAAAATCAGGCGCATGCTGACACACTGCGGTTATTTTTACAGTTTGTTAAAAATGCCTTATAAGCATTGCTCACAATTTATAATGGGTATTAGACATAACATATATATGAAAGTAAAATGAAGGTGTTCCGAAAGGAGCATCTTTTTAATTAGCTGTAAACAGCACCACTTTGTCACCGCTCTAGCGTAACAGTGAATTTAAAATGTGTGCCATTTCTTGATATAGGTTATTTTAAAATTAAGTTACAAATAAGTTTAATAGCTTATTTGTTGTTCCTAAACAAAACAGATACATTTGATAGTATCGTAAATGGGATAATTATATCACTTCTTTACATCAAATAAGCTTAGAAAATTAAATTAGTAAATTAGCATATTAAATGAAAGAAAGCAAAAAATGTATTGATTTTATTGAATTCGCAAAATTAATCTTAGTACTTTGTAATATATTACATTAAAAACTAATTTATAAGTGATATCTGACCAGACTATTAAATCAATAAAATGGTTATATATAGAATGTTTCACGTGAAACATTCTCAAAAAGAAGTTGATTAATTATATTTATAAATTAATTGTTTCCTTAAAATAAATATTCAAGGAAGAATAGTGTAAAAGTAAGATTCATATATTTAAAATTATACTTATATAATGGAAATTTGTAACAAGGACAAAACTAAAAATATATTTTATATTAATATCAATATAAAAAAGAAAACATTAAAAATGTTTCACGTGAAACATTTTTAACTCATGATAATAGGAGGTACATATTATTATATCAATAAAATCGCACACAATCTGAAAGCATCAGAATAGAATTTATATGCTTATCTGTCAAATTAAAATTTTTTATTAGGAATATATATCTTTTGAATGATTCGTGATCAATGAGACATTACATATGAGACATTAGACCTATGTTATATTATTGTAAAATATTATATTATGACCAAAAAAAATAATTTTTAACTAAAGCTATACAAAAGCCTTGACTTTGTGTGATTTGTTGGCTGATAATTTATACAAAAGTTTTTTACTACCAAAATTTCCACAGATAATTGTGTCTTATGAATATAAAAGTCATTTTGACAAGAAATTGTACCTGATCAAAAATGGCTATAAACGGGGCAGTCCAAGTATACGAAAGAGCTACAAAAAGTTCTTTATCAGATGAAGAAGTAAATAATTTTTAATTCGATAAAAATATATAATTCTTTTAATTCCAGATGAATAATAAAAGTAAAATTATACAAAATGTTTCACGTGAAACATTTTATTATAGAAATGCATATATATAAGTGCTATAATGAAAACAATAAAAAAGGAAATGAGGATTAAAATGAGCAGAATTATAGCAATCGCCAACCAAAAGGGTGGTGTAGGTAAAACAACAACGGCGATTAACCTTGCTTCCTGTTTAGCCGAAGCAGGAAAAAAAGTTTTGACAATTGATCTTGATCCGCAGGGAAATATGACGAGTGGATTAGGTGTAAATAAAAATGAATTGGAAAACACGGTATACGAATTAATGCTGGATGAATGTTCTATCAAAGAAAGTATGGTAGATACGGTAGTGGAAGGAATGAAAATTATACCGTCCAATGTAAATCTTGCAGGAGCAGAAATTGAACTGTTAGGAATTGAAGATAAAGAATATATTTTGAAAAATGCTGTAGATTATGTCAGGGATGATTATGATTTTATAATTATTGATTGTCCGCCGTCATTGAATATGTTGACAATTAACGCCATGACTACGGCTGATTCTGTACTTGTTCCAATCCAGTGTGAATATTATGCATTAGAGGGACTCAGTCAGTTGATACACACTATTGATCTTGTACAGCAGAGATTGAATCCTGAACTTCATATTGATGGTATCGTTTTTACCATGTATGATGTAAGAACAAATCTATCAAACCAGGTTGTTGAAAATGTAAGAACAAATCTTGATACAAAGATTTATGATACATTAATACCTAGAAATATACGTCTTGCAGAAGCACCATCACATGGATTACCTATTAACATGTATGATACGAAATCTGCAGGATCAGAGAGCTATCGCATGTTAGCAAAAGAAGTTATGGAAAGGAAGAATGTATAAAATATGGCAACAAAAAAACGTGGTTTGGGACAGGGAATAGATTCATTGATTCCAAATAAAGTAAATGTAAATAAAGAATCAGAGACAATAAAGGTAAATGCAGATTCTGAGAAGAAAGATGGAATTTTTGTCAATATTAATAAAGTAGAACCAAACAGGGAACAGCCAAGAAAAAATTTTGATGAAGATTCATTAGTAGATTTATCAGAGTCCATTAAACAGGTAGGGGTACTTCAGCCATTACTTGTATTAGATAAAAAGGATTATTACGAAATCATTGCAGGTGAGCGACGCTGGAGAGCTGCAAAACTTGCAGGATTAAAAGAAGTTCCAGTCCGGATCATGAATCTTACGGATCAGGAAGTAGTAGAAATTTCATTGGTGGAGAATATACAGAGAGAAAATTTAAATCCAATTGAGGAAGCGTTTGCATATAAAAGACTTTTGACAGAATTTCATTTGAAACAGGATGAGGTTGCTGAGCGTGTTTCTAAGAGCAGAACGGCGGTAACCAATTCGATGAGACTTTTGAAATTAGATGAACGTGTTCAGCAGATGGTAATTGATGATATGATTACAACTGGTCATGCAAGGGCACTGCTTGGAATTGAAGATGCGGAAAAACAATATGCAACGGCTCAGAAAATTTTTGACGAAAATTTGAGTGTACGTGAGACAGAAAAGCTGGTAAAAAAAATCCAAAAGAATAAAGATGTTCCTGTAGAAAAGAAAAAGGTTTCAGATCCTGCAATGGAAGCAATTTATCATGATTTAGAGGAAAAGATGAAATCAATCCTTGGAACAAAAGTCGCTATCAATAAAAAGGATGATCAAAAAGGAAAAATCGAAATTGAATATTATTCTATGGATGAATTAGACCGGATTATTGATCTGATTCGTACAATCGCATAAAATATATAGAACATTTGTTCTAAATGACGAAAGGTAAAATAATGATTTCAAAGTATTTAGGAATTGATTCAGATTATATTATTATAGGACTCTGCGGGGTTCTGTTGATTTTATTTATATTGGTGATTATAAATATTGTTCAGATGAAAAAACTGAAAAAGAATTATCGTATTTTTATGAGCGGAAAAGATGCGAAGACATTGGAAGATACATTGATTCAAAGGCTCGATCAGGTTGATTCCCTGTTAGAATCAAATGAAGAAAATGACAGAAATATTAAAGTACTCTCTAAAAATATGCAGTGTACCTATCAGAAAATGGGACTTATTAAGTATGATGCATTTCATGAGATGGGCGGAAAATTAAGTTTTTCTCTTGCAATGTTAGATATGCGCAATAATGGATTTATTATTAACGCAATGCACACCAGAGAAGGCTGCTATACATATATTAAAGAAATTATTGATGGCAATTCCGTAATTGTTTTATCAGAGGAAGAGCAGGAAGCTTTAAAACGTGCAATGAATCCAAATAGCGATTTGAAAAATTCAAATGAGGAATAATGAAAAATAAGATAATGGAGAGATAATGATAATACGGCAGGTCAAATCACTTGTAGGCGGAGAAACACTGGCGGAACCGGTTATAACGAAAGAAAAAGAAATATTGATATCCGGCGGAACTGTGTTAAAACCGGAGTATTTGGATCTGATTTCTTTTTTGGGAATTGATACAGTATGTATCGAAGATCCGTATGAAGCCTTTGAAACAACACATTTGATTATCAATGAAGAAAGAGAAAAGTATTATGTCAGTGAAGTACAGAAAATTCTGGAGAATCATATATACCATGGAAAAAATTCACTGAGCAAAATGGCTGAGCTGGCAAATGAAATTGTCAGTGAAATAACAAAAGCAGAACAGCCTAAGGTAATAGATATAGAAGAACGCAATGGAAATCTTTATGAGCATACGGTACAGGTGACTATGTTGTCTCTGGCAGTTGCAAAAATGTTAAAAGTAAAAGAAGAGGATTATATTGATATTGCCATAGGGGCATTATTGCATGATCTTGGTATGCGTTATACTACGGTTCCATATATTAATTTTGATATGGATAGCAGACCGGCATCTGAAGTATTTGAATTAAAAAAACATACAATACTGGCATATTCAGCGTTAGAAGGTGAAGACTGGATATCACCGGTCTCAAAAAAAATGGTATTAACACATCATGAGAGAAAAGATGGATCAGGATATCCTTTAAAACAAAAAACAAAGGATATAGAGTGTAATATATTACAGGTGTGTGATGCATTTGATTGTATGATTTCCGGAATGGAATGTAAAAGAATCAGTGTACAGCAGGCACTTGAGACAATGATCGAGGCGGCAGACCTCTTATTTGAACGGAAAATTGTAAAAGTAATACAGAAAATGGTTGCATATTATCCGGTTGGTACGAAAATCAGGCTAAATACAGGAGAAACAGGGATTGTCATATGCCAGACGGATAATTCGATTCGTCCAATCGTTGCGGTATTGGATCAGACGAATCAAATGACGGAAATCAGGTATGACCTGACAAAAAATAAAAAAATATCAATTCTGCAGTTGGTTTAAGAATGGAGATCAGTGTGAAAAATACATTTTTCACACACAAGATTTGTGCTGGCACACAAACTTGAGATGCGCTGGAGGAAAGCGCAGGAATGGAGATAAGTATGCATAAATTTTTAAGAGCAGTCGGTCTTTCTGATATTAAGAAAGAAGAACTCGAAAAAATATGTAAAGATATAGAAGCAAAACCAGATACGATTAAGGTGGCAGAGGATTCTGAAGGAAATGAATTTGCAGAACTTTGTTATCAGTTTGGTGACTTTTTTGGTCTGACATTAAGAGGTACCTATCGGGAAGATGATACATTTGAGATGGATTATTACTATCCATATTTTTTTGGCACAATGTTATCCACAAGAGAACAGGCAGAAGTGGAAAAGCATGCGGAAAAAGAGTCCTATGCGGGGATATGTGATGAAGTCCGAATAGGTGTAACATTAATTTTCTATCTGCAGAATGTTGTTGATTTTCTGGCAGTAAAAGGATCAAAAAGATATATGAATCTGGAAGAGGGTGTCATTTTAGGTGCACTTTCCACAGAGGGAAAAATTTTGCTCCCAATTAACAAAGCTGAGAAAAAAAATAAACAGAATCAGCAGAATACCACAGATCGCAATTATCTGGTTGCAGCTGCAAGAGACGGGGATGAGAATGCGATTGAAAATTTAACATTAGAAGATATTGATACATATTCCATGTTATCGAGACGCATTACCCATGAGGATGTACTCAGCATTGTCGATTCTTATTTTATGCCATATGGTATTGAAAGCGATCAGTATGCAATCCTTGGCGAAATCATGGACTGCAGGATGGAGCAGAATAATCTTACCGGTGAGAATGTATGGGTACTTGATATCTGCTGCAATGAAATGAATTTTGGTGTATGTATCAATCAGAAAGATCTGGTTGGGGAACCACAGGTTGGAAGAAGATTTAAGGGCATTGTATGGATGCAGGGAAGTATAAAATATAGAGAATAAGTATAGATATTTTTGAGGAAGTATGATAGAATAAAAAAGCTGTATGTGGATTTACCACATACAGCATATATATCTTATATAAGTTCTCATAGTTAAATGGATATAACAAGCGCCTCCTAAGGGGCAACTAAGTGGAGACCATTTAGTGAGACACAACGGGATTTTAGAGTTTGCAAAAAGGCTAAAATCAATATATAATAACAGAGGCAATTCATCACGCAAGTGATTGGATTCATAAACATGGCAGCCGGAGCCAAAAAGGCTGAAAAGCCCGAAAATACGGCATTTGTTCCCTTAGTTAAATGGATATAACGGGGTCCTCCTAAGACTCTATTGTAGGTTCGATTCCTATAGGGAACGCTCATTTCAAGCAGTAATGACAATGAAATCATTGCTGCTTTTTTCATGCAAAACATCATTTTCGATGAAAAACTTGTCAGCGAAATGTGTCATGGAGAACCGATTTTGTCAGCGAAAATGATTTCTTGTCAGCAGTCCATATTTTTCAAAACTGTCAGCTATAGGGATTAAGTACAAAGTAGGATGAGGTTTGGGTTGTAAAAGTAAGAAAAGATGGAAAGTAAAACACTATGGGTGCTTGGGATATTGTAGCGGCTATCTTTGCGAGTGCCAAAGAGTTTTTTACAGGAGTATTACTTGCATAATTTGCACATTAAGTTGATGATATTACTATGGAATTACAAATCAAAAGTTATCGGGAAGATAATCAATACTATTTTACTGAAAATAATATTATTCTCCAAAAAAGAGGTGTACATAAATATGGATATTAGAATACTTAGATATTTTCTTACTGTGGCAAAAGAACAGAACTTTACGAAAGCCGCAGAACAATTGAATATTACACAGCCAACACTTTCAAGACAGCTTGCTTCATTGGAGGAGGAACTTGGCACTACACTTTTCATAAGAGGAAGTCGTAGTATTACGCTTACGGAGACAGGAATATTATTAAAACGAAGAGCCTTGGAAATCATAGATCTGGAAGAAAAAATGCTGGATGAAATTAAGGCGAGAGAAGAGCTGATAGAAGGTACGATTACAGTTGGCTGTGGTGAGTTTGCTGCTGTTGAAACTTTAGCGGAGATTTGTAAGATATATAAGAAAAAGTATCCAATGGTGCAGGTTGCCTTACACACGGCAACGGCAGATTCGGTATATGAAATGATGAGCCAAGGCTTAGTGGATATTGGATTATTTATGGAGCCAGTCAATACCGAAGGTCTGGATTATATCAGAATCATGGAAAGTGATCATTGGGTTGTCAGAATGAAGCCAGATGATCCATTGGCAGACAAAGAATGTATTACAAAAGAGGATCTTCTGGATAAACCACTCATTCTTCCTCAAAGACTGAATGTGCAGAGTGAGTTCGCAAACTGGTTTGGTAAAGATTTCAATAAACTCCAAGTCTCTTTTACCAGTAATCTTGGAACAAATGCCGGGGTTATGGCGATTCATGGACTGGGATATCCTGTTTCGATTGAAGGTGCTGCAAAATATTGGAGAGAGGATTTACTTGTTCAGAGAAGACTGTATCCTGAAATTACAGCAAGTACTGTAATTGCTTGGAGAAGGAATATCCCGTATTCGTTGGCAATGAATAAATTTATAGAAGAAATCAATGCCTTTAAGGCATAGAAAATGATTTGATATAAGCATTAGACATAATAAGAAAATAAGGAATATAATCAATGTGTAAGGTATGAAGGATATATACTTTACACATTTTTTATTATACTAATAGTTTGAACAAAGTAAGGAGGTAGGAATACGGATGGGAAGAAAATTAGTGGCATATTTTAGTGCCAGTGGAACAACAAGGAAAATAGCAGAGATGATTGCACAAGCATCAGAAGCTGATTTATATGAAATCATGCCAAAGCAGCCATATACAAAGGATGATTTAAATTGGATGGATAAAAAATCCAGAACCAGTGTTGAGATGAGTGACAAAAAGTTCAGACCGGAAATATTTAATACAGATGTTCAGGTTGATAAGTACGATGAGATTATATTAGGATTTCCAATCTGGTGGTATGTAGCACCAACAATTATTAATACTCTTTTGGAAAGTTATGACTTTTCGGGGAAAAAGATTGTATTGTTTGCAACCTCTGGTGGAAGCGGATTTGGAAATACGGTAAGTGAGCTTAAGCCATCTGCACCTAATGCAGTGATAGTGGAAGGTAAAGTATTTCATAAGGCTACAAAGCGGGAAATTGCAGAGTGGGTAAAAAGTATTTCATAAGGAAGGTGAATGAAATGAAAAAAATTACACAAACAGCAGGAAGAAATGTTCTTAAAGAATTTTCACCGGAATTTGCACATTATAATGATGATGTTCTTTTTGGTGAGAACTGGAACAATCAGGATATTGATCTTAAGACCAGGAGTATTATAACGGTGGTGGCACTAATGTCTTCCGGGATAACGGATTCATCCTTAATATATCATTTACAGAATGCAAAGGAACACGGAGTGACACAAAAGGAAATTGCAGCAATTATTACACATGTGGCATTCTATGCAGGCTGGCCAAAGGGCTGGGCGGTTTTTAATCTTGCAAAGGAAGTATGGCAGGTGAATGAAGGAGATCTTCCATATGAAGATGAGGATATGAGAGCGCATGCGAAAACGATGGTTTTTCCGATTGGAGAGCCAAATGATGCATTTGCAAAATATTTTGTCGGACAAAGCTTCCTTGCTCCTATATCCACAGAGCAGGTTGGCATTTTCAACGTGACATTTGAACCCGGATGCAGGAATAACTGGCATATTCATCATGCAAAAAGCGGTGGCGGACAGATTTTAGTATGTGTAGCCGGACGGGGCTACTATCAGGAAGAAGGCAAGGAAGCGGTAGAAATGAAACCGGGTGACTGTATTAACATTCCCCCAAAGGTTAAGCACTGGCATGGAGCAGCTCCGGATGAGTGGTTTTCGCATTTGGCAATTGAGGTGCCGGGAGTGGATTGTTCCAATGAGTGGTGTGAGGCGGTATCGGAGAAAGAGTACGCTGGATTAAGATAAGGAGAGCACTATGGAATACGGTAAACTCGGAAATACAGATATAGAAGTGTCAAAATTATGTGTGGGCTGCATGAGTTTTGGGAAAGCTGGAACCATGCATGACTGGACGTTGGATGAAGCTGAAAGTGAGAATGTTATCAAGCATGCACTTGATTTGGGATATAACTTTTTTGATACAGCAAATGGATATTCAGCAGGAACAAGTGAGGAATATTTAGGTAAAGCATTGAAGAAAAATGTAGCGAGAAATCAGGTTGTGATTGCATCCAAGGTATATTTTAATGAAGGTCGTTTATCAAGACAGGCAATCATGAGGGAAATAGATGGCACTCTGTCACGTCTTGGAACCGACTATCTTGATTTATATATCATCCATAGATTTGACTATGATACACCAATTGAAGAAACTATGGAGGCACTGCACGATCTGGTAAAAGCAGGAAAGGTCAGGGCACTTGGTGCATCTGCCATGTATGGATATCAGTTTTATAATATGCAGTTAGCCGCAAGAGACAATGGATGGACACCATTTTCTGCGATGGAGAATCATTATAATTTGCTTTACAGAGAGGATGAGAGAGAATTGCTACCAATTTGTAAGCAAATGAAAGTTTCGTTAATGCCGTATAGCCCTCTTGCAGCAGGACATCTGGCAAGACCACAGTGGAAATCAGAGTCTCTTCGTGGAACCACGGATAGGGTTGCCATGGGAAAATATGATAAGACTGAAGCGGAAGACATGCAGATAGTTAAACGTGTAGCGGAGCTTGCCGAAAAGTATAACTGCAAAATGTCCCAGATAGCCATTGCATGGCAGTGGGCAAAGGGAATTCTATCGCCTATTATTGGGGCAACCAAAACGCAGTATCTGGATGATTCAGCCGGAGCATTTGACATTAAATTAACTGCCGAAGACCTTGCATATCTTGAAGAGCCATATGTTCCACATGAGATAGTTGGTGCAATTGATAAAAATCCGGCGCAAGGTGTTATTTTGCTTGATGAAAAGAAATTTTAGACAAATATGGAATTAAGCTTATGAGCTGGTATCCGCTGGGACATGGAGATACAGCATTAAGGACAATATGGATATCTTTGATTTTGCATTAACAGATGAAGAAATGGAACAGATTGCAAAGCTGGACAAGAATGAAAGATATTATCACCGCACGGATGAACAGCTTGTACAGTTTGCAAACTGGAAACCAGAGTTTGAAAAATAATACGGAGCAACTGATTCCATCTTTTTATCTAGAAGTAGCAGTAAGTAAAT
>ERZ773136.3446-NODE-3446-length-11736-cov-2.587621_pt1 | contig 11736 bp, 9 predicted proteins | sample MGYA00580855_ERZ773136 | MGnify/ENA primary metagenome ERZ773136 (study PRJEB29015, sample SAMEA2737860) | human gut metagenome | biome: human gut; feature: human-associated habitat; material: faeces | place: China | collected 2012 ... | reverse complement strand
TCCTTATTGTAAAATTTATAGAATCTTTTTTCTTATGACAGCTTCCATATATTTTCTTTGTAAGCATATATTTTGTTTTATTTCCATTAAAACCATATGACACTTCAATATCAAGTCTGATTTTACTTACTGGCAGACCATGATTATTATTTATATTAACCCTGACAAGATAATCTCTGCCTTCAACCGCACTTGCATAATCAGAAGCAAAAGCAAATGACACTCTTTTTTTATATATACTTGTAACAAAATGCATAGCAAGCATAAAAAAAGTAAGGCATACTGCATATAACATCAATGCAAATGAATGGACCATTCCTGCAACATACCACGAAATAACAACAAAAAAGATTAATAATACTTTAGACATCATATTCTTTCATCCTCAGTTTACGCTCTTTTCTCCAACAACCGGCCTTTTTACAGACTTTACAATATTATTTATTATGTCTGATTTTGACAACTTTTCCATACGTGCTGACATATCAGGTACTATTCTGTGTGAAATCACATACTCAAACTGTGTACCTACATCAGAAGGAATAACATAATCTCTTCCATTAAGCCATGCCCAAGCCTTTGACATTTTTACGAGTGCAATTGTTGCTCTTGGGCTTGCACCTCTTTCTATATATTCAGATTCCCTGGTTGCTTTAACAAGCTCAACTATGTACTTATATATGCTTTTATTCATATATACCTCATATATCTCTTCCTGCATTTCCTTAACATCTTCTGCTGTTATAACCGGCTCTACCATATCTGTCCGTCCTGTTTTTCCAACCGACATTGCCATATCCATCTCACTTTCAAAATCAGGATATCCTATAGACATCGTTATCATAAACCTGTCCATCTGTGCCTCTGGAAGACTCTGCGTACCTGCATTGCCATATGGATTCTGCGTTGCTATTACTATAAAAGGATCAGGAACATCTCTTGTTATTCCCTCAACTGATACCTTTCTTTCCTCCATGACCTCAAGGAGGGCTGACTGTGTTTTGGGTGATGTTCTGTTTATCTCATCAGCAAGCAGCAGGTTACAGAATACACTGCCTGGCTGATATACGAACTGTCCAAGATCACTTCTGTATACAGAATATCCAGTAAGATCTGATGGCATAACATCAGGTGTGAACTGAACTCTTTTACAGTCCAGCTTCATAGCCTTTGAAAATGCAGTTGCAAGGGTTGTTTTACCGACTCCTGGTATATCCTCAAGAAGTATATGTCCACCAGCAAGAAATGCTGTCATAATCTCCTTGACCTTCCTGTCTTTTCCAAGTATAACTTTATTAACCTGTTCTATAACTTTAGCTGCCTTCCCTACATTATTATCCAATCAAGTTTCCTCCAATATCATAAATATCGCAAAATATATTTTTATTCTTCTGTATAATTAATAGCGCATTTAACAGCTCTTCTCCAACCCATAAGAAGGCTGTCTCTTTTAGCAGGTGATATGCTGCTTTCAAATGTAGTATCAAGCTGCCAGTTATCTTTTATCTCATCTTCATTCTTAAAAAAGCCAACTGATAACCCCGCAAGATAAGCAGCTCCAAGTGCTGTTGTTTCTATGCATCTTGGTCTTCTGATAGATGCATCCAGTATATCTGACTGAAATTCCATAAGAAAATCGTTAGCACTTGCACCTCCATCAACCTTTAATTCACTTACAACATGTCCGGTATCGCTTTCCATAGCTTTAAGTACATCATATGTCTGGTAAGCTATAGATTCTAATGATGCTCTTATAAAATGTTCCTTGCCTGCTCCCCTTGTAACTCCTACTATTGTGCCTCTCGCATATGGATTCCAGTATGGTGCACCTAATCCTGAGAATGCCGGAACTATATATACGCCATTAGTATCCTCAACCATTCTTGCATAATTCTCCGATTGCGAAGAATTCTTAATCATACGCATTTCATCCCTAAGCCACTGTATAACAGCTCCACCTGTAAACACACTGCCTTCAAGTGCGTACTTTACACAGTCGTTGGTACTAGCCGCAATAGTTGTTATAAGTCCGTGTTCTGATATAACCGGTTCCTTTCCAGTATTCATAAGAAGAAAGCAGCCAGTTCCATATGTATTCTTTACTTCACCAGCATCAAAACAGCACTGTCCAAAAAGTGCTGCCTGCTGGTCACCAGCTGCACCAGCTATAGGTATACTGCCTGCTATGACTGAACTGTCTGTATATCCATATATACAGCTCGATGGTTTTACCTCAGGAAGCATTGATTCAGGTATATTAAGCTTATTAATAAGCTCTTTATCCCAGCATAGCTTATGTATATCAAAAAGCATTGTTCTTGAGGCATTAGTGTAATCTGTTACATGTATGGCTCCACCTGTAAGCTTCCATATAAGCCATGTGTCAACCGTACCAAAAAGCAGTTTTCCTTCTTCTGCTCTTTTCCTTGCACCTTCTACATTATTCAGGATCCAGGCTATCTTAGTAGCGCTAAAGTACGCATCTGGAACAAGTCCCGTCTTTGCCTTTATGACTTCACCATAACCATCTCTTATAAGTGCTTTTACATCCTTTGCTGTTCTTCTGCACTGCCATACTATAGCATTATATACAGGTTCTCCTGTTTCTTTATCCCATACGATTGTTGTTTCTCTCTGATTAGTTATTCCAATTCCAGCTATATCCTTTGCTTTAGCACCAAGTAATGCCATAGCTTCAGATATAACTGCGTACTGTGAAGACCATATTTCCATAGGATTATGTTCAACCCACCCTGGTCTTGGATATATCTGTTCAAACTCTTTCTGTGCCATACTGCATATGTTTCCAGCCTTATCAAAAAGAATACATCTTGAACTTGTTGTCCCCTGATCTAAAGCCATAATATATTTTGCCATAATATCCTTACACTCTCCTTACAAAATACTAATCTGCCAGATATTTATATATCTGTTTCTTTTTTATTAACTTCCTGTTTTTTTATGTTTATATTTTTTGTGCTGCAATTCAGCATTGCTAACAGACAGAAAAATATTGGAAATGTAATAACCTCCAGCATTTCAGCCGTTCCCTGAATTGAATATATCATAACAGCAAAACCTGCACCTGCAAGCATATATCTTGATTTGTGCATATGGCAGACTTCACTTGAACCTTTAAGGTGCCTCTTTATATTGCTGATTGCTGCTACAAGAAGTAAAACATATACTATAAGACCGGCAATACCAAGTGTTATAAGCATATTAATCCATATATTGTGAGCATTGTCTACTCTTCCTCTGTTAAATATGTTGTTGGCAGCAGCAGAATAATCACTTAAAACCCATGCTGTAGAAGCCTCTCCTGCACCGAATATTTTATTTATGAATGGAAGGTTTTTAAATCCATCCAGCGAGTTTTTCCATATGTATCCACGTCCTGAGCCCCAGTCATCAGTAATAGCAAGCGGACCTCTCTGTACAGCTGTACATATAATAACCATCAGACATGCCGCTGCTGCAAATACAACACATATGATTACATATATTTTTTTTATTTTATCAATCAGTTTTTTATTGGCGAACAAATCACATTTGTCGTGAAGCAGCTGGATAATAAATATAGCTATGAAACAGACAACTGGAAACACTACAAATACATTCTTGTAAACAATAATACTGCCAACACTTTTTATAATCCTCGTATTAAACTGATTAAATATATATATAACCCCAAGTATACGTCCTGCAATAAACAATTCTACAGCGAGCATAAAATACCTTATTAATCTGTTATAATCTGATATTGCAAAATATATAAGAATCACAAATGCAAAAAACATGCCTGCAACTGCCATATCGCTGTCTGATGCCAATGAACCCATCATTCCTAGCAGTGCACAAATACCATAAAAAAGCTTACCTGCTGTACTTTCCTCATATACAAACGAAAACATGGCAAGTGCAAGCATCATATTAACATACATTCCATATATATCTATATTACCAAGCGAAGATATGTACACCGTTTTCATGGCAGCTGGAACATCCTTGTATATGTAGAATGGATCCATGCCCGCGTAATTAAGCACTGCCCACACATTAACCAATATTGTAGAACATAATACGTATGTAATATCTCTTTTTTCAAATCTGTAACATGTTGAAACAACATAATACATACAAACACATGCACTATAAAAAACAAGTCCCGTATATCTTCCTCCGTGTCCTAGAAATGCAACACTTTTATATGGAGAAAACAAATATGACATAATACATACAAAAAGAAATAAAAATATTAATTTTTTCCATAAATCCATATTTTTTATCTTATCTTTTATATCATACACTTTACTTATGCTCTGACTTTCAGCACTATACGCACCTTCCTGAATATTAATAAAATCAACATTGTCATCATCATATTTTTTCTTATCGCTAACTCTTTTTAATATAAAACTTGCCAGTGAATTAATACATAGAACCAAAAAACCTACATATGAAACAATAATAAAGAAGAAAAACCTTGTTAACGTAACATCATTTAACTTGTTATGCATAACAAACGGATATATTATCAACAACATATACACTACTGTTTTTCCCAGAACATAATTAATTTTATCAGTTATTTCCATACTTCCTCCATCCATCTCCTTATTCTTATGTATATATTATACAAAAAACCAGTGCTATAGACAATATAACACTGGTTTTATTATTAAATATTGTGATATTTGAATTTTTAGTTTGCTCTCTTCTTACCGAATACAACAACTAATCCCATAGCTGAAACTGCTGCTAAAGATAATAATACATATAACATTACGTTTGCATGATAACCTGTTTTTATAGGTGTTCCAGCAAGTTCTCCTGTTGCAGGGTTAACAGCCTTTACTTCATCTGCTGTATGGCCTGAAAGGAAGTATGTTGAGCAGTGATTTATATCAAAATCAACATATCCATCAACAACCTTTAACCCCTCGTTATCTCCAACTACCTCAACTCTATTAAGTTCTTCGTTATAGTAATAGAGATATACTACATCCCCATTCTGGAACCACTTGCCTACATAAGTATGTAATGTAGCTGTTCCAGGAAGTTCTCCATGATATGCAAAGTTAAGATATACTAATTCATCTACACCTGTTAATGCTACTATATCATCATTCTTAGTATCAGAAACATTTAATGTAAGATCAACATTCTTATCTGTGTTATTAAGTGTTGCTGCCTTAAATGTCCATGAATATAAAAGATAATCCTGTGAATTAACAACTCCAACTGTGATATCTTTGTTGTTAGCCTTTACTGCTGAGAATAAATCAGCTGAAAGTGTAGGTGCTGCATCACTTACAATATCTACCTTAGTCTCTGTTGATGAAGTAACTTCATTGTTAAGTACATCATTAACAACATCAGACTTTACTATTTCGTCTTTTGCAACTGTACCTGGAAGTGAATGATCTCCCTGTGGAAGGTTTCCAATTACATCTGAGCCTGTTGAAGCTGGTGTACCTGAATTATTACCACCTGTAGTATCAGAATTTGTTGAATCTGATGGTGTTGTTACATTTTCTGTATTACCCTTATCAGTATCATCCTTACCTGGCTTTCCTGGTTTTACATCTGAACCTGTTGAATCAGATGGTGTTGTTACGTCTGAACTTGTTGAGTCTGATCCTGTTAAATCAGATGGTGTTGTTACATCAGTTTGTGTAGAATCACTTGCAGTTACATAATTGTTCACATAATCAGAAAATGTTGCTGCTGCAACTCCTGATACCTGAACAGCTAGTAATGAAGCAACTGTAACAGTTAATGCAAGCTTTTTAGTAAAAAACTTTCTCATTCTTATAGTACCTCTCTTCTATTGTTTTTACAATAAAAGTCATCACAAAGTAAATTAATCCCCCTCATTTGTATGCATCACATTCTCCAAGTAAATCCAGTGGATATAACACTTAATGCTAACTTTATTGCTCTAAACATTTTACCCCCCCCCGGTATATTTTTGGCAATAGTTTAGCATGTATTTTTTTATAAACATTTTCAGTTTCAAACAGCTTTTATAAATATTTACTTGTAATCATCCATAGCCTTTTTTAATGCTTCATCAAGGGTATGCCATCCAAGAACAGCACATTTTACTCTTGCAGGCATATGCGATATATCTTTAAGTGCTGATGCTTCATCAAGCTCATCTATCTCTTCATCAGTTGCCTCGCCCTTTATCATCTTAAGGAAAAGATTTCCAAGCTTTAAAGCTTCATCCTTGCTCTTTCCTATAATCATGCCAAGCATAATGTCTGCTGAAGCCTGCGATATAGCACATCCATCTCCCACAAAGGCTCCATCCTCTATTATGCCATTCTCCACTTTTAACTTAAGCCATATATCATCACCACAGTTAGGATTAACTCCTTCCAGTACTATATTAGCATCTGGAAGATCATGCTTGAACTCTGGTCTTATATTATGCTCTGTCAGAATCTCGTTATAAAAGCCTCTATTCATCATAACCCATTCTCCTTCTTACATTAATAGCACTCTTAACAAATGCACGTACTTCATCCTCTGTATTGTAGAACATAAAGCTTGCTCTTGTAGCATTATATACCTTCAAATGTGTAAGAAGCGGCTGTGCGCAATGATGTCCTGCCCTTACATCTATTCCATCCGAAGATAATATTTCACTGACATCATGAGGATGCACATTATCTATAGTAAATGCTACTATACCTGTATGGTTATCAGGATTCTCAGAACCAATAACATGAATATGTTCATATTCTTTAAGTCCTTCCATAGCTATACGCGTAAGTGTTTTTTCTCTTTCTTCAATATAATCAAAGCCAACTTCATTAATATACCTGATTGCTGCAGCAAGTCCAGCTGCACCTGCTGCATTTACTGTACCAGCTTCAAACTTATGTGGAAGTTGTGCATACACAGCGCCTTCTCTTGTAACAGAATCTATCATTTCTCCACCAGTCATGAAAGGTTCCATCTTCTCTAAAAGCTCCTGCTTTCCATAAAGAACACCTATTCCCATAGGTCCCATAAGCTTATGACCTGAAAACGCAAGAAAATCCGCATCCATATCCTTAACATCAATCTTCATATGAGGTGCACTCTGTGCTGCATCAACAACCATAATAGCACCTGCTGCATGCGCCATAGCGGCGATTTTTTTTACAGGATTAACACAGCCAAGTACATTTGACACATGACCAACCGCTACTATTTTAGTATGCTCATTAATACCTGCTGCCAATGTTTCATCTGAAAGTGTTCCATCTTTTTCACATTCAAGATACACAAGCTTTGCTCCTGTCATTCTCGCTGCCATCTGCCATGGAAGCATATTGCTATGATGCTCCATAATAGAAACTGCTATCTCATCTCCGGCTTTAAGGTTATTTAGAGCGTAACTATATGCAACAAGATTAATACCTTCCGTTGTATTTCTTGTAAATATTATCTCCTTTGTAGAACCTGCATTAATAAACTCCCTTACAGTTTCTCTTGCATCTTCATATTCTTTTGTTGCAGCTATACTAAGAGGATAAAAGCCTCTTAATGGATTAGCATTATTTTTTTCGTAAAACTCAGCTTCTGCTTTAATCACGCATTCAGGTTTCTGTGACGTAGCAGCATTATCTATATATATTCTGTCATTATTTTTTATAAGTGGAAAATCATCCCTGTAATTGCGACTCATATTTATCTCCATTCTATAATCTTTGGACGGCATTTTCACCAAGCACCTTGCAAAGCTGTTCATTAGCAAGCTTCTCAGTTTTTTCATCTTCTATCTTTCTTGCTACGACTTCCAGTCTTCCCTTAGTCATAATATCTTCTGCCGTCTCTGAATCTATACCTCTTGCTGCAAAATAGAATAAGGTTTGTGGATCAAGCTCACCAATAGTTGCACCATGTGAGCCATTGACATCCTCCTCTGCGCAAAGAATAACGGGAATAGTCTTATTTACAACATCTTCACCCAGCAATAACACATTTTCAGTTTCAGCACCTGTAGAACCAGACGAACCATTCTTAAAGTCAATAGTTCCCTTAAATACCTTTTTAGCAGCATCCTTTAGTGCTCCATCAACGCTTATCCCGCAGTTTGTCTTCTTACCAATGTGGTTAACTATAAGATTTATGTCAATATTCTGTTTAGCAACGCCAAAATATCCTATATCACACATAAAATCCGACTTATTTCCATTAAGATCTGTTCGTATGCCATCATAAAGACTGCCTTCTCCAAGAAACAGCTGTACAAGCTTAAAACCTGCTTCATCTGCACACCTGCTTCCAACATCGCAAAGCACGTCTTGCTCCTTTGGCTGTAAGAACACCTGTACAAGCTTTACATGACTGTTTTTTCCAGCATCTATAAGAGTTCTGAATGCTGTATTACCAGCCACTTCCTCTGAGCCTGTAAATGTTTCTATTATTGTAAATGTTACATTATCCTCTACATTAACAACAAGCTTTCCTGCCTGATTCACTTTGTTTTCTACAGCAACAGAATCATCTATATTAAGATATATCACTTTATTATCCGCTTTCTTATCTGCATTTATCACTAAAGATGTGATATTTTCATCTGCAAATAAAACATCAGCGGCATCTGTAGCGCCTGTTTTTACTGCTGCACTGATATCTGCATAATCATTACTCTGTGCATCATAAAATGCATCGGCATATCCATCTGTTTCAATATTACATGGAACAGTCTTACTATCCCATGCCACCCTTGTATCATTCAGATTAAGCCAGTACCATGTCTTAGATGGAAGCGCATTTATCTTTAATTCACTAATATTACTCATCTTACTCTCCATTCCTGTGTATATCCGGATATCACACATATTTATATATCAATTAACCGATACTCCCCTTCATCTCAAGTCTTATAAGATTGTTCATCTCAATAGCATACTCAAGAGGAAGTTCCTTAGATACATTATCAGCAAAGCCACTTACGATACATGCCCTTGCATCCTCCTCTGTCATACCACGTGACATTAGGTAGAATACAGCCTCATCACTTATACTTCCTATCTGTGCCTCATGGCCTACATTTGCTTTTCTTGTTCTGATATCCATAGCTGGTATAGTATCTGAACGTGATATCGAATCAAGCATAAGTGACTGACATGAAACTGCTGCTTTAGCATTTTCTGCCTGCTTGTTTACAACTACCGATGATCTGAAGGTACTTATACCGCCATCCTTTGATATAGATTTTGTATTGATATAAGAGCTTGTGTTCTTAGCCGCATGAACCACCTTTGCACCCGTATCAAGATTCTGCCCCTTACCTGCAAATGTTATTCCTGTGAATTCCATTCTTGAGCCTTCTCCCTTAAGAATACTCATAGGATAAAGATAAGAAACATGTGAACCAAATGAACCAGATACCCACTCTATTGTTCCACCTTCTTCTACAATAGCTCTTTTAGTGTTAAGGTTATACATATTCTTAGACCAGTTCTCTATAGTTGAATATCTAAGCTTTGCATTCCTGCCTACAAACAATTCAACACATCCTGCATGCAGATTGGCAACATTATACTTAGGTGCTGAACAGCCTTCAATAAAGTGAAGATTGGCACCCTCATCTACTATAATAAGCGTGTGTTCAAACTGGCCAGCACCTGGTGCATTAAGTCTGAAATATGACTGAAGTGGAATCTCAACTGATACTCCCTTTGGAACATATACAAACGAACCGCCTGACCATACAGCACCATGGAGTGCAGCAAATTTATGGTCAGCTGGCTTAACAAGCTTCATAAAATGTGTTCTTACCATATCTGCATATTCACCCTTAAGTGCACTTTCCATATCTGTGTATACAACACCAAGCTTTGCAACATCTTCCCTTACATTGTGGTATACAAGCTCTGAGTCATACTGTGCCCCGACACCGGCAAGTGACTTTCTTTCAGCCTGTGGAATACCAAGTCTTTCAAATGTATTCTTTATATCATCAGGTACATCTGACCATTTTGTCTTCATATCCGTATTAGGTCTTACATACGTAACAATGTTATCCATATTAAGGCCTTCTATTGATGGACCCCAGTCTGGCACCTTCATATTGTTATATATCTGTAAAGATTCAAGACGGAAATTCTGCATCCATGCTGGATCATTCTTTTCCTTTGAAAGCTTTTCAACTATCTCTGGTGTAAGACCTGCATTGATTCGGTATGCATCCTTTTCCTCATCCTTGAAATCATATATATTCCTTTCTATGTCCTGAACATATGTTTTCTCTTTCATAGTTTTAAGGAACTCCTCTCTTTTTCTTTAACATTTCATATATATCCATCTGCAGTTAAACAACTACAACTGCACGCGCTGCGTATTAGTTTTCATACTCTGCGAAACCTTCTGTGTTAATCTTGTCAACTAATGAAGCATCGCCTGTGTTAATTATCTTACCTTCTATCATAACGTGTGTATAATCAACCGATAAAGATTCAAGAATCTTAGTACTGTGTGTGATGATAAGAAGACTTCCGTCACATCTCTTCTGGTATTCCTCGATACCCGCTGAAACTGTTCTTACAGCATCTACATCAAGTCCTGAGTCTGTTTCATCAAGAATTGCAAGCGATGGCTTTAACATAAGAAGCTGTAATATTTCAGCCTTCTTCTTCTCACCACCTGAGAAACCAACATTAAGGTCTCTTTCTGCATAAGACTTATCCATATTAAGAAGCTCCATAGTCTTTTCAAGTTCTTTCTTAAATTCCATAAAACGTGTTCTCTTACCAGTCTTTAATTCAAGTGCATTTCTTATAAATGAACTTAAAGTTACGCCTGGAACCTCAAGAGGATTCTGGAAAGATAAGAATATTCCATCTTTAGAACGTTCATTAACAGCTTCGTTAGTTATATTCTTTCCATCAAACCATATCTCACCTTTTTTTACTGTATATCTTGGATTACCCATAATTGCATACCCAAGTGTTGATTTACCTGTTCCGTTAGGACCCATAAGTACATGGGTTTCTCCCTTTCCAACAGAAAGATTAACTCCATGAAGAATCTCCTTATCCTCTACATCTACATATAAATCTTTTATATTTAATAAATTCTTGTCTGACATAATATAGTTTCCTTTCTTATCTTAACCATTCATGTTTTTATAATATTTACAACCTGCTAATTATTTGCTTACAGACTCTGTAACATCATTTTGTTCCCTGATGGCAGCCTTTGCTACATCTTCAAGTGTCATATTGTCAAAATAATCATTAATCAGCTTAGCAAGTCCTTCCCATATAGGAAGTGTGTAACATGCACTTGAACGTTCACATGTATTCTGTTCATCCTTAAGACAGGCAACTGGTGCAAGCGACCCCTCAGTAAGATTAAGTATTTCACTTATCGAATACTCTGAAGGATTCCTTGTAAGTCTGTAGCCACCGCCATGTCCACTTGCTGCTTCTATAAGATGAGCTTTAGATAACATTCTGGTGATTGTTTCAAGATACTTCTGCGACAAATCCTCCTTCTGTGATATTTCTTTAAGAGGAACATAATCATCGCTGTGATTAACCGCCAGATATACCATAACTCTCAAGGCATATCTGCCTTTAGAAGAAATAACCATAACTAAATATTCCTTTCTACATATAGTAACTTTTACTTAAGACTAATAATTACATACACTCCTTAATATTAAACTGAACAGATATAATGTAAATTATTCTCAATAAAGCGTAACAAAATAATATACCTATTCGC
>ERZ773136.3445-NODE-3445-length-11736-cov-3.446794_pt1 | contig 11736 bp, 9 predicted proteins | sample MGYA00580855_ERZ773136 | MGnify/ENA primary metagenome ERZ773136 (study PRJEB29015, sample SAMEA2737860) | human gut metagenome | biome: human gut; feature: human-associated habitat; material: faeces | place: China | collected 2012 ... | reverse complement strand
GACCAAGCTCAAAGGCGCTTGCAACTTCACTTGCATACCATTCGGTGTTCGGCACATCAGTGAACTGCCCTTCGGTATAGACATTGTTCTTTTCAAAGGCGGCTGAAGCCGAAAGTGCAAGTGCGCCGGCCAAAACCAAGCCTATGAGCGTTCTTTTAGATAAAAACATGCATATCCTCCTTATTTAAGGTTTGCTTTTCAAACAATCGTTGTTTAACATTCCGGCAAAACGATTTCCACTTCTTTTCCGAGCTTGCCGGACTTGACAATACCGTCGATGATCGCCTGATTGTAGAAGATCTGGCTTGACGGAACAGGCGCGCTTGTTCTGTTGTGAACGGCGTCAAGGAAAGTGCGTATCTTGCGGTCAAAGCAGTTGACGTTTTCGCGGATGATCGGAACGACCGTCTCAACCGATTCTCCGGCAACCTGATGATAGATGGTCATAGGACCGCCGACCGAGCCGTTCCAGCAGTCGGTCGAGGGAATGCGAAGTCCGCCTTTTGTGCCGAGAAGGATCGTGTCGCCCGGCGTGTTGATATTCATTGCCCAAGCAATGCGAAAATCGAGAATGATACCGCCCTCCAAGCGAATAAACGCACCGGCAAAATCGTCCACACTGAAATGCTTGGCTATCTCTTCGGCGCCCTCAACGCCCGGATACCCTTCCGGCGATGTACCGAAATAAGACGAGGTGAAGCCGGAAACCGTGAGTGGCTTCGGATAGCCGATTGCGTTTAACACCATGTCAAGCGAATAGCAGCCGATATCGGCAAGAGCGCCGATTCCAGCCGTTTCATCCTGAATGAACGAGAACTTCTTTAAGGAAGCCGGAATGCCGCGTCGCCGGCCGCCGCCGGTTTGGATATAGTAGATCTTTCCAAGCTCGCCCGACTCGACGATCTTCTTGATCATGCGCATATTGGGATCAAAGCGCGGCTGAAAGCCAATGGAAAGAATCCGACCGGTCTTTTTTTCGGTCTTAATGATCTCTGCGGCCTCTTCAATGGTTACGGTAAACGGCTTTTCGACAAGCACGTCGATTCCGGCGTTCATTGCGTCAATGACGCACGGGGCGTGTTGGCGGTTATAGGTGCAGACGCTGACGGCGTCGAGCTTTTCCTTAGCAAGCATTTCTTTGTGGCTCGTGTAGCAGTGAACGTCCTTTAAGCCGAATTCCTCAAAAAAGGCTTGCGCTTTGCCGGGAACGATATCCGCGCCGCAAACAACCTCCGCGTCCGGACAATTTAAGTAGGAACGCATATGCGCGTGCGCAATGCCGCCCGTGCCGATAATGCCGATACGCAGCTTTCGGGTACTTTTGACGGATTCGGTTTCATGCTTTTGGTTGGGATCTAACAGTTCGGTAAGAGTTGCCATATTTTGTCTCCTTGCTTCTATACTTGTTGCGTTTATTGTTTCGTCCGAAATTATCATTTTTTCAAAACTTATGTTCAAATTCAATAATTCCGCTTCTGTTTGTTGACATTTTAGCACAGATAGTGTACAATGTAAATAACAAAAACCGAGTTTGAATTATCATTTCTGTGTAATGCGAGGCGTCTTATGAATCCGGGATTCGTGTCAAATCAGTATGAATTATGCCGAGATGCCAACGAAAAAGTTGTCATTGCACTTCACGTCAAAGACAACGCTGGCATTAAAGAACATTTTCACTATTGTCTTGAATTCATTTATATGCTTGACGGGAAAATGCAAGCGACCGTTTCGGGTGAGCAATATACCCTGAATAAAGGGCAGATGCTCTTAGTTTCCTGTTGTGAGCCGCATCGCATTGAATATTCCGACGCGCTTCATTACGTACTCATGCTGCCGCACAAGTATTTTTCCTCCTACTCCGGTGTGCTTGCGAAAAAGACCTTTACGCCAAAATATATCAACGATCCCTCCGAAGGCATTCTTTCCATTCTGCGGTTGTTTGAGAGTATTTCAAACAAGCAAGAGCCGTTTAATAAAATCGACCAAAAACGGTTGGACGGCATCTTAAAAAGCCTGTCAAACATCCTTTTGGAAACGGTTTTAAGCACTACGAGCCTCGTTGACCGTTCGGAGGTATTTATCCAATCGGTTCGCGTCATCGAATACCTGTATTCGCACTATAAAGAGCCGATCACCATGCAGTTTTTGGCAAAAAAATTCCTATGCACGCAAAACGAGCTGTCGCAGGATTTCCGCCAGACCTTCGGAACGTCTCCGCGCGCTTTTTTAAATCAATTGCGTGCCGAAGAGGTGTGCAGTTGCATTCAGGCCGACTCGCAGATGACGTTAGAGGAGATTGCCAACGCCAGCGGTTTTCAAAGCGTTCAGACCTTGCTTCGCGTGTTCAAAAAGAAATACGGCTGCACGCCGAAGGAATTCAAAAGCGAAAGGGCTTCGACCTTGGAGCAAAGCGAAGACCAATAAACGAAAAATTATACAAAGCGATCTGCAAAACAGCCAAAGAGGGTGTGCGGTATTTCCGCACACCCTCTTTGTAAAAAAGGAGAGAGAGAAACTAAGCTGTTTAATCTTCGCTGTCATCCCCATCAAACAAATCGTCCGAATTGACTTCGCTTGCAGGAGAATTACAAAGGATATCGTTCTCTGACAAACGGTTAACCTGAATTTCCGGTTCTGTATAGATGTTTTTCTTCACTTTAAATGCCTCCATTACGCGTTTTCGCCTGTTGGGGCAACTTCGTTGTAGCTCTTGGAAACGCTGTCGCCGTAATAGGTCTTTCCGGCAATGATGACATACGGACGAACCGTGAATTGGACGTCATAACGGTTGTCGTAGGTCGTTCCGTCGCTTGTATATCCCTTATCCAAATTGACAAGCACGCAGGCAAACTGAGTGTTATTGGTGTCGATATCGGTACCGTAAATGATATTTACGCCGTTGTTATTGTGATTTACCGCACCGGTATACTTGACTCCGCCGTCGGTCGTGCCAGTGAATTTTTTGCCGTCTGCGGAATAGACCGTACTTGCCGAATCGGAGTTGAATTTCAGCTCCTCGTCATTCAACTGCGCGGTACGGGCCACGATGAAGCCGAATTCATCGGAATCGGCATGCACAAGCGCGCTGACGTTAGCACGGAAGCGAATACCGGCGCTGAGTGTTTCGCTCGGTTCACGGTAAGAGAAGACATTCTCAGTCGTCACAGTGTAACCGTCGGTAACGGCGTAAAGCGTGATATCGGCATTGGCAAGCGGAATCGGCGTATCGGCCGAAAGGACTTCACCGTCGCCATCCTCAAGCATATAGCGCTTGGCACCTAACAGCGAGGTTTTCGGGGTGTAGGTTTCCGGGAAACCAGTAGTTTTATTGTAAGAGACATAGTCATAGACGTTACTGCCGTCGGGTAAAATATAGGTGATCTTATAGCTCGGGTAAACGGCGATGTTGTCAAAATACATATTAAAGCTGTCGGAGCCGGCTACATAGCTATTATAGGTATAATCCAACTGAACCATATCGCCGTTGTTCACTCCTCCGACGCAGCCGGTACCCGTTGTGCCGCAGTTGGTATACCAATTGCCGTTTTGGTTTGCTTCAGCGCAAGCGTTTACACTGAAGCCGTAATTTTTATTTGTTGAATCGGGATATAAATTCCAGATATTAAAGCTGTGGATCGCCAGATCCGCGTAGCTGTCCCAAACAAACGTATAAGAACGGTCACTTTCTAATTTTACCGGCCATACAAGGGTCGGATATTGCGTAGTAACGCCGGATACTCTTAAAACTCGTCTTGTATCGTCGCCAAGCGTGAAGCTTTCCACACTTCTTGCGCCGTTCGTGCCAACCCAGCCAAGATAGATGTACTGTCTGCCGCCGTTTTCAAAATCGGCCTTTTCGGTTGTTCCGGTGAGCATGTTGTAACCGGGTTTTACGGCTTCCCAGTAGGCAGTAAGCGAAAGCCCGGAAGCGGATGCGGTATAGTATTCCACCGAATTGCCCTCGGCATCTTTCCAGCCGACAAAAGAGTAACCCGGAATATAAAGTTCCGGAACGGCTTTGCCGACTTCAGCTAAAGCGGAGGTAACGGTCGTATCATAGGCGGTACTCTTATTTGCAAGCTCATAAACCGTTGCAGATTCGGTCGGAAGATTGTAATTGTAGGTCACCTGTACGCACGGTTTGTAATACAAACGAATGTTATCGAGATAATAGGCGGTATCGGTGGGAACGGAGCTGCGCATATCGGCAAACTGAAGCTCACTGAATTTGCCGATAACCGTTTTGGAAGAATCGTATGTTTCACCGTCTACCGTAAACGTGTATACAAGCTCTTCCGTCCACTCGCCGGCGGAAAAAGAATTGGAAATAAACCTTGTTGTTTTTTCGGAATCCGTCCACACACGGCCGCGAACCTGAAGCGCTACGCCGGTATCTTTTTTGCAGTCAAAAACAAGGGTATACGTTCCTAACTGATTAAACCAGATCGACGATTGCAAAGCCGAAATACGCCAGCCACCGGCAGTATTTACGGCGACCTTAAGCGCTTTATCCGCGCTTTCCGCGTCCTTTTCTTCCAGTGCATAGGAATAATTGCTGCCGCCTGAAAACGACAGAGTGCGGCTGCTGAGAATGGAAGGATTCGAATAGGTTACAGCCGGCATAAAACGGTTATCGGTATCGCCGGAAATTGTACCGTCATCACAGTTTGTGTAATAGAAAAGCGTGCCGTAGGTCGGGTCGTTCTTGAGGTAGCCGTCTACCGTGTTTTCATCCTCTTCGGCAAGTGCCGATTGAACGGCTGCGGTAGGTTCGGGCGCTTCATTTGCCTTTTCAACCGTTTCCGGCTGGAAAGCAAGCGCTTCTAAGCATGATACGGAACATAACAGAGAAGCAAGTACCATGGTGAGTGTTTTCTTCATAACTTGTCGCTCCTTTTTAATTTATACATTTTGAAAATGTACGATCTTTATTTAAATATAGCACAGCGGCCGAATGATGACAATAACAAAACAATAGTTTTAATTATCATTTTTATATAAATCCTGCTTGTCCTTTTTGACAGAAAGCTTATAGAATAAAGCGATATCAACCGGAAAACACAAAGCAGCCCTTTGAGAGTTTTTTCTCTCAAAGGGCTGCTTTAGGCACCAAGGCGGCTTTTTATCTGCCGCAAAACACTTTCATTGCACCTTCAACATCTGCTTTCATCGCCGCGATCGCGTCGCCGACCGCATCGTGGAACTGTCCGTAGGTCTTTTGCGATATCGCCTCTGCTCCGGCCTTTGCCATATAGGTATAGTAATTGATCTTGCGCACACCGAGCGCGATCACTTTTCGGTAATCTTCGTGGCTCACACCGCTGCCGCCGTGCATCACGATCGGTACGCTGGTTATTTTATTGATCTCATCAAGGCGCTCAAAATCCAACTTCGGTTTCTTTAAATAGATTCCATGCGCCGTCCCGAAAGCGCAGGCAAGCGCGTCGATTCCGGTTTCCTCCGAAAACTTTTTCGCAGCCTGCGGAGTTGTATAGATACTTTCACCGCCCTCTGCGCCCGATTCTCTTGCACCCATCGAGCCGATCTCCGCTTCGACGCTTGCTCCCGTTTTCCGTGCCATTTCAACGGCGATTGCCGTGTTTGCAAAGTTTATTTCATCCGGAAGCGTCGAGCCGTCATACATAACCGAAGTAAAGCCCAGATCAAGTCCTTTTTTTACATAATCAAGATCCGTACCATGATCCAAATGGACACACACCGGAACACGGGCGCGGTTTGCCATAAACAGCATGATCGGCGCGATTTCCTCCATTTTGCATAGTCCCATTTCTTCGTGGACTTGCGCATGCATGATGATTACCGGCTGATTCAACTGCTCCGCCGCGCCGATTACGGCCTTTAAGCTCTCAAAATTCGGCGTATTAAACGAACCGATGGCACACTTTTTTGCCTCGGCGATTTTTAAGATGTTTTTTAATGTTACCAGCACTGTTATTCCTCCGTAAAACAAAACGCAATATGATGCCGTTTTTCTTCGTCCGGCTTTAAAAATTCAAGCATGCCCTTTTGACGCATGACATCACGCCCATCCGGCAAGCAGTTTCCCGGCTCAAGTCCTAATACATAGTCCTGCTCGCCCATCATTTTCCACTCTACAAAACACGGCAATTCCGCGGTATCAAACGAAATTGTGACTCGCTTTTTTATGTCCGGACAGTATGCCGACACCTTCCCTTGCGAAAGCGTGTGATAATAGCACATTTCCTCGTATCCGCGCTGAGGTTTTTCCATTTTTAAGCAATCCGAAAGTCCCTTTTTCGCGTGGTCGTTGCGCGGCTCGGTCACACTTGCCGGAATATCCAAAACGGTGTTTTCCGACAAAAGCGGATACCCGATATTGCAATGATACAGCACCTCAAGCGGAGCTTCTGCCGAACCGATGTTTTTTATCTTATCACAGAGCAACACCTTATTTTCCGTTTTTGAGATCCTATATTCCCGTTCCAAAATAAGCTGATGCGCAAATATCGCCGCGTCGCGCACCTGTGCTTTTACGGTGATCTCCGACTCCGTTTCCTCATACGAATAATTCTCACACGGCGTATTCGCAATCGTACCGTGTAACGGAAGCTCTTCGCCGTTGTCGGTACAGGGTGAGCCGACTGCCGTAAGGCCGCACGTTGTCATAAAACCGGCGGTAAATGATTTTAAAAAGCCGGCGCCGCGATTATCATAAAAGCTCGGCGCGACATAGCCGCATGGCGAAAAATAACCTAAATTATTCCCTTTGAACGTGACTCTTGCAATATCCATGGCACGGTCTGCCGAAAGGGTGATCTCAAGTCCAAGGCCGTTTCGCACCTGCAACAGCGTCATGCCCTTGCCCTTGCCCTTTGCCAAGATAAGCTCCTCAACGCCGCTTATCTGCGCCGGATGTCCTATGTATTTATTCACCGTTCATTACCTCTCTTGCCGCATAATAGATTTTTTTATACTTTTCAAGCTGCTTTTTATAGTATTCACATCTTGCAGCGTTCGGATAAAACGTTTTTCGCGGTTTTAAAAGAATGGTACTCTTACCATATATTCCCACTGCGCATCCTGCCATAACGGCAGTCCCGGCGCCCCCGATCTCATCGCCGTCAAGCGCTGTTACGGGAAGTCCCAAAACATCCGCTTTGATTTGCAGCCACACATCGGACCTTGCTCCGCCGCCGGTGGCCGTTACGGATCTTGCGCATAAACCGCGTTTTTCCAAAATCTGAAGATTCAATGCAATTTCATAGGCTGTCCCCTCCATTAGCGCCTTATAAATATCGCTTTTGGTATGCTCAAAGGTCAAGCCTAAAATAGCAGCTTTGGAGTTTGTATCCATATATGGTGTTGCCGCACCGGCAAAATGCGGCATAATGAGTAGATCTGTGGGGTTTTCTCCGACCGTTTTATCCAATTCTGCATAGCTCTTATCCGAAAAATTATCACGGAACCATTTTAATGTCGCGCCTCCGGTATAGGACAGCGCATAGCACGCATAGCCGCCATTTGGATGCGGCGCGAGAGAATAACCCATAGCATACAGTTCGTAGTCTTTCGGGATACTGTTGAATAATACCGGCACGCACTCAACCGTACCTGTTCCGTCCATGACCTGCTCATTTGCGGATATATTCGCGCCGCACATTGCCGCGATCTGGTCATGCGCACCGCTTACGATGACGGTGTTTTCCGAAACGCCAAGTTCTTTCGCAAGCTCCGTCCGAATCCTTCCGGCCACGGAAGCAGTCGGAACGGGAGTTGACAAAAGCTTTTCATCGATTCCGGCAAAGGACAAAAGCTCCTTGTCCCAGCACTTGTTTTCGATATCGAAGCAAATCGTCCGCGCAGCAAGCGAATGGTCGATCTGACGTACACCGCTAAGCATATACACGATATAATCCTGCATTAAGAGAATTTTTTCCGCCCGTGCAAAATTATCCGGCATATTTTCTTTTATCCACATCATTTTCGGCAGCGAGTACATTTCGTGCGTTTTCGCTCCGGTCTTAAACGCAAGGTCTTCCACGCCGAACCGGCTTATCAACCTCACACACTGCTCTTTTCCGCGCGGATCGGTATACAGCATGGAGGGTGCGCACGGTTCGTCATTTTTATCAAGCATCGTAAAGGTTTCGCCAAAGCTGGTTACAGCGATAGCCGCCGTATTTCGGCAATCCGCCGCTTTTATGACCTTTTTTACCGCGTAAAAGACCTCTTTTGCATCAATTTCATGCATACCGCCGGTTCTTGACACATTGTATTCGGCATACGCATCGCGCACAAAGTTCCCGTTTGCGTCATACAGCACGATCTTGCAGCCGCTTGTACCGATATCAAGCCCGCCGAGCCATATCGTATCATTCATGGTTACAGCTCCATAACGTCGTAGCCCAAATAGTGTTCAAAGGCTTCTTTTAAAATCATGGATATATGCCCCACTCCGACAGCCGTATGATGCCGGAAGCCGCATCTTCCGAGCTTTATCAGCTTACGCTGCAGATCGGGAATCTTCGCAACGCCGCCGCAGCCAAAAAATTCCTTTTCGATATCATCCTCGGTGAATTCGCCTTCATCCACGTAAAATGTCAGCTTTCCGTCCTCGGTCTTGCAATTGGAAAGCGTCATCGGGAACGCGGCAATGCGGCCTTCGTTTGCGCCCCATCCGCAGCCGGGACAGCTTTTTGCAAACATCTTATGATCGGTGACCAAGCCTTTTGATCTCATGAGCTTCTGCGCCGTTGAGCCGCAGTGGAATAAGATGACCTTGTTTTCATCGTCACCGTAGTTATTGTTCCAGTCAAGACAGGCGGTCGGCTTACCGGTTGCAAGCTGCATGGAATACATGTTGATGGCCGAACAAAGATCAATTTCGCAGGACGCGACAATACCGCGGTCGTTCAACTCGCTTAAAAGCACACACGGCGCAACGCCAAGCACCGTCTGCATTTCTTCCCAACAGCGGAGCGTAATACAATCCAGACGGAACTCACGCATATAGTCGTCGATCACAACCGACACCTTTGCAAGCGTAGTCAGTTTATCATCCGGCACAAGCGAAAAATCGGTATAATTTTTAAGATGCTCTTTTCTGTCAACTATCTTTTTATCCTCTTGCGCATACTGACCGACGCGCCAGAAAAGTTCGGACAGATCAAAGGTTTCGCAGGTAATTCCGTACTTTTGCAAGGTAATTTCATCATAGCGGACAGTTTTAAACTTTGATGTTCTTGCACCTAAAACGCCGATGGAAAAATGGCGCATTCCGTTTACGACGCGGCAAACGGCGGCGAAATCGTGCAGGTTCTGCTCGAATTCTTTTGACAGCGGCGATACGACATGCGGCGCGAAAACGGTATACGGTACGCCATACTGGTGGAAAACGTCCTCAATACTGAATTTTCCGCAATAGGAATCCCGGCGATGAGCAAAATCCATTTTTCCGATCTCATCGGGATAGGCCTGAATGTAGATCGGTTTTCCGCAATGCTCCAAGGCAGCAATCGCGCCGTTTTCATCGCTGAAATTGGGCAGCGACATAATAACGCCGTCATACTCGCCCTCATGCGTTTTCAGCCACTCGGCGTATTTCCAACCCTCTTGGCGCGTTTCGATAGCACCATAGCGCGTCAGCTCCTCCGGCGCGATCAGGTAATCGTATCCTGCGTCGGTTACGGCCTTTACCATTTCCTCTCTTGCTCCGGCAATAAGACTTGCCGGGAAAAATCCTCTGTTTCCGAAATACAACGCAAATTTCATATGTATGCCCTCCGTTTAATTAAAATTTCATCTTGATTATACAATAGTTTGTGGTATAATTATAGTTAATAACGTGCCAAAAACTGTAATTTTATCCGGAAAGTTGGATGTTTGTGTCTTCTTTTTTCTATGATAACGACCTGTCCGTTTTAATGGAAAACTTTTATACGCTCACAAGAATACGGATCGTATTATTTGACAGTGAGTTCAACGAAATACTGTCCTATCCCTCCGGCGGACATTCGTTCTGCTCGCTTATGCGTACAAATGCCGAATTTGACGCTTTATGTAAAAACAGCGACCGAATCTCCTTTGAGAAATGCTGCAAGACCCATGCGCTCTGCGTTTACAAGTGTCATGCCGGACTTATCGAGGCCACCTCGCCTATTATCCAGAACGACGCGATTATCGGCTACATTATGTTCGGTCAGATCACGGATATCAAGGACAAGGACGCTGCCGGCAGCTTTGTAAACGAGCTTTTAAAGGGATATCCTCTCTCGGTTCCGATGCCGGGCAAACTGAAAAAGATTAAATACAAAAGCCAAAAGCAGATACTTTCTGCGGCAAAAATATTAGACGCCTGCACAAGCTATATCATTTTAAAAGGAATGATCACACCGCAAAGCGAGCATATAATCGAGTTAATATCGAACTATGTTGATATGCATATGAGTGAAGCCATATCCGTTGACGATCTGTGCAAGGCCTTCAACATCAGCCGCACTCAGCTTTATGAAGAAACCAAGCAATACACAAACGGCATTGCTTCGTTTATCAAGCTAAAACGGTTAACCAAGGCAAAGAAATTGGTCTTAAAAACCGATATGCCGATTCCGACGATTGCCGACAGCGTCGGCTTTTCCGATTATAACTATTTTTTGCGTGTCTTCAAAAAGCACTACGGGATCTCTCCCAAAAAAATGAAAGCAATGAGAAAGATTCTGTGAGGCTGCGGAATCGTTTTTTTGGCAGATAATTCATCCTCCTATTCACTGGCCTTTCCGTCTCTTCGTGCTTTTCCGGCAGATCTCCAAGCATTGTGGTTAGGCAAATACCGGATGTGAGAAATGAGCAAATATAGGTGAACTTTGCGTATTAACTTTTCCTCGGCCATACGCTACAATACTGTTATAAAAGAAAACCGCACCGAAAGGACGAAATCCATGTTTTCCTCCCGATTTATCCAAGCCACGCGTAATTTTGCGACCTATGAAAAGCCGGTCTGTGCGCCGTATTTACGAAAGACTTTCACACTTGACCGTCTTCCCGAAAAAGCCTCCCTCACCCTTAATTCGACCGGCTTCTACCGGCTTTGGGTCAACGGCAGAGAGCTTACCGCTTCGCGTCTTGCGCCGTGTATCACGAATCCCGACGATATTCTGTTTTACGACACCTACGATGTGAAGCCTTTCCTGAAAACAGGACAAAACTGCTTAGCCTTTCTTCTCGGCAACGGCTTTTCCAACGCCATCGGCGGCTTTATCTGGGAGTTTGACAAAGCGGTTTTCCGCTCGTCTCCCAAGCTCGCTCTTTTCTTTGAAGCCGAGTGCGGCGAACAGCGTCTTTCATTCGAAGCGGACGATAGCTTTAAATGCGCCGCCTCGCCGATATTCTTTGACGACCTCAGAAGCGGCGAATTTTATGACGCAACCGCCGAAATTCCGGATTGGAACAAGCCGGATTTTGACGACAGCGCATGGCAAAACGCCTATATCTGTGAGCCGCCGCGCGGCAAAGCGGCTGCAAACGATACCGAACCGGTAGTTATCGCCAAAGAATTAAAGCCGATTAAAATTTATGAGGGCTATCACAAAGCACCCGAACGACCCGGTAAAAAGTGTCCGGACGCCAAAAAGCATTCGCAGACCGCGTTTTATAAGCCGAAAGAAGGCGAAAAAGGCTTTGTGTTCGAGTTTTCCGAAAACACGGCCTGTGTGCCGCGCCTGCGCATTCGCTTCCGCTCCGGTTTCTCGCGCTATT
>ERZ773136.3443-NODE-3443-length-11738-cov-4.307712_pt1 | contig 11738 bp, 12 predicted proteins | sample MGYA00580855_ERZ773136 | MGnify/ENA primary metagenome ERZ773136 (study PRJEB29015, sample SAMEA2737860) | human gut metagenome | biome: human gut; feature: human-associated habitat; material: faeces | place: China | collected 2012 ... | reverse complement strand
GAAAAGCGGAGCTTTTTGGCATGAGGCGCGAGCGTACGAATCTGTTTCCGTGTCGTAAAACGTAGTTTTGCGACACGCTCAATGCAGGATGAAATATCCTGCATTTTTCTTTGCCTTTGGAACGACCGGCAGTAAGGGCGACCATCGGTCGCCCGTTTTTTACGCTACAAACAGGATTTTTGCAACATTTACGGTTTTAGAATTGACTTTTCCTATCGTTTCGGCTATAATATAATGGAATATGAGAATTCTCGGTCATATGCCGAAATAATGATAAAGGAATTTGCTGCTATGAATACCAATCTTATTTTGAAAAAAATTGACGATCTTCCCGAAAATCCTCTTGAAAACGCCGTCCCGGACGGCGGTCTCTGCGCCATTTTCCGCACACTCGGCGTTGTGGGCGACAGCCTTTCTTCGGGCGAATTCGAAGCGCTGACGGCAGACGGCGTAAGAAGCTGGCACGATAAGTTTGAATACTCCTGGGGACAGTTTATCGCCCGTCGATGCGGTCTTAAAGCCTTCAACTTTTCGCGCGGCGGCATGACGGCAAAAGAATTCAACGCGTCGTTCGGCACAGCCTGCGGCTTTGATAAGCCGGAAAACGTTTGCCAAGCCTATATCATCGCGCTCGGCGTCAACGATGTGCTGAATACCGGACTTCCGGTCGGCTCGCTTGACGACATCGATTTCGAAAACTACGAAAACAACAAGCCCACCTTTGCCGGCGAATATGCCAAGATCTTGCAGAAAATCAAAAAAATGCAGCCCAAGGCGCGCATTTTCCTTATGTCCATGCCCAATGACGAGTGCCGCGGCAATCAAAACCGACTTGATACCATTGCCGCTCACCGCGATCTTTTGGTCTCGCTTGCCGAAAAATTCGAATTCACCTATGTGCTCGACTTCCTTAAGTACGCACCGATCTACGACGAAGAATTCCGCAGAAACTACTACCTCGGCGGCCACTTAAACGCTGCCGGTTACAAGCTCACCGCCGATTTTGTCATGAGCTATATCGACTACATCATCCGTAAAAATCCGGAGGATTTTTGCCAAGTCGGCTTTATCGGCACGGATTTCCACTACCACGGCGTCAAGTGGTAACCATTTTTCTTAAACAAAAGAGGTTTGATACAACATGCATAATCAGCTCACCGAAGTGGATATTCAGAAAATGAAAGAGGAGATCGAATACCGCATTACCGTGCGCCGTCCGCACTTATTAAAAGAAGTGGTGCGCACGCGCGCTTTCGGCGATCTCAGCGAAAACGCGGAATACCACATCGCAAAGCAGGAAAAAAACGCCAATGACCGTCGTATCCGCTATTTGCAGAATATGATAAAGACCGCCGAGGTCGTTTCGGTCAACACCGACGCCGACACGCTCGGTCTTTTCGATACGGTCACCATTTACGTCGAAGAGGACGACGCCGAAGAAACCTACCGCCTTGTCACCACCGCGCGCGCCGACGCGCTCGATAACCGTATCAGCGGCGAATCGCCCATGGGCAAGGCGCTGCTCGGACATAAGGTCGGCGACCGGATCTTGATCGAGGTCAACCCGAATTACAGCTATTATGTCGTCATCCGCGCTATCGAAAAAGGCTCGGACGACGCGTCGCTGTCCATCAATTAAGGGAAAAGCTATGCTTATCATCGGACTTACCGGCCCGACCGGCGCCGGAAAAGGCATGTTTTCGCAGATAGCCGTGCGCGATTTCGGCGCGCTGCACATCGATACCGATAAGGTCGCGCGTCAGGTGGTCGAGCCGGGTTCGGCCGGACTTGCCGCGCTGGTTCGCTATTTCGGAGACGGGATTCTGCGCCCGGACGGCGCACTTGACCGTGCAAGGCTTGCCGGAATCGTCTTTACCGATAAAGAAAAGCTTGCCGCGCTTAACAAGATCACCCATCCGCTTGTCACAGAAGAGGTCGAAAAACGCCTTGCAAAGGCGCGCAAAGAAAATATTCCGTTTGCCATTATCGACGCGCCGCTGTTATTTGAGAGCGGCGAGGACAAGATATGCGATGTGACGGTCGGTATCGTCGCCGATGAAAGCACACGCTTTACGCGCATATTGGCACGCGACGGCATCGATGAAAACGCTGCCAGAAAGCGGCTTGCTTCGGCAAAGAGCACCGACTTTTTCCGGGAAAGATGCGACTATCTTCTTGAAAACGACGGCGGACAAGCCGAATTTGAGGAAAAGATACGCGCATTTTTCAAGTCGTTATGCAAGCCGCAAGCTATCCGGACGCAAAAGGAGCCTACATGAAAAAATCATTTGTTATCATTTTAATTTTAGCGCTTGCCGCCGGTTTTGCCACGCTTTGGGTATTTGTGGAGGACCGCATTCTGGAGCATACGCATCCGCTGCCGTATCATGACACCGTTTCGCTTATGTCCGCTGAATATGCCGTGCCCGAAGAGGTCATTTACGCCGTCATGAGCGTGGAAAGCGATTTCAAGAGCGACGCGCAAAGCTCCAAAGGCGCTATCGGCCTTATGCAGATCACGCCCGACACATTCAATTGGCTCTGCTCCAAAAACGGTGCGGAGGACACGAATCCCGAGCTTTTGTACAATCCCGAGACCAACATCCGCTACGGCACGTATTTTCTTAGCCTTTTATATTCGGAATTCGGCGTCTGGGATACCGCCTTTGCCGCTTATAACGCAGGCCGCGGCAAGGTCAACGAGTGGTTAAAGAGTCCCGATTACAATTCCAACGGCAAGCTTGTCAACATCCCCTATCCCGAAACAGCAGCTTATGTGCAAAAGGTCGGCAAAGCGATGCTTGTCTATAAAAAGCTGTACTTTTCCGGCCAGACCGTAAACACCGAATCCACGAAAGAACCCATTTCACAGGAGAATTAGTCATGGCAGAATATATGGCCTTGTACCGCAAATGGCGTCCGCATGTCTTTGCCGACGTCATCGGTCAGAAACACATTACCGACGTGCTGTGCAGCGAAGTCATGCACGGCTCGGTCTCGCACGCCTATCTTTTCTGCGGCTCACGCGGCACGGGAAAGACCACCTGCGCCAAGATTCTTGCCAAGGCGGTCAACTGCGAAAATCCGCAGAACGGCGATCCCTGCGGCAAGTGCCGCACCTGCCTTGCCTTTGATAGCTCCTACGATATCATCGAAATGGACGCCGCCTCCAACAACGGCGTGGACAACATCCGCGACCTGCGCGAAAAGGTCGGATTTATGCCGATCGAGATGAAAAAACGCGTCTATATCATCGACGAGGTGCATATGCTCTCCACCGGCGCTTTCAATGCGCTCTTAAAGACGCTCGAGGAACCGCCGGCACATGTCATGTTTATCCTCGCCACCACAGAGTTAAACAAGATCCCGGCTACCATTCTTTCACGCTGCAAGCGCTTTGATTTTCACCGCATTTCGCCCGAAGACATGCTGCCGCGGCTTCGCTATATTTCAGACGAAGAAAAGATCGGCATTACCGACGACGCGCTGCGGCTTATCGCGTTTCTTGCGACCGGCGCTATGCGCGACGCGCTGTCCATGTTAGAGCTTTTTGTCGGCAAGACCGATATTGACCGTGAAAAGGCGGCTGCCGCGCTGGGCGTCGTCGGAAACGCGCCGGTCTTAAAGCTGTTGGAGGCCATCGCCGCAAAAGATACTTCGGCCGCGCTTGCCGGTCTTGATTCCGTCTACAACGCCAGCAAGGACATGGGCGTTCTCTGCTCGGAGCTTGCCGAAATGTTCCGGCATTTATTGGTAGTCAAGTGCGCAAGCGATTTCGTCAGCACGCTTGTCGAGGCTGAGCCGGACGTCATTATCACCTTACGCAACATCGAACCCCTCTTTACCAAGGAGCGTCTGCTATATTCGTTAAACGTGGCCGATCAAACGCAGAATAAGCTTGCACGAAGCGGCCTTTCGCGCCGCACGGTTGCGGAGCTTATGATCATCAAGCTCTGCGACCCCCGGTTAGATTCCTCGCCCGAAGCCGTGCTTGCACGCCTTTCCGAAATGGAATCCAAGCTCGCGTCCGGCTCATATACCGTGAATGCGCCCAAAAAAGAGACTGCTTCGGCAGTGCCGGTTTCAGACACCGCGCAAAACGGCGTTACACAACCTGCCGTGTCCTCTGATCCCGGCCCGTCCGATGAAATCCCGCTTCCCGAAGCGCCTGATGAGATCTCCGAGGAAGCGCTCTATACGCCGCCCGTTTCGGAAAAGCCGACAAAAAAAGCCGCGCCCAAAGAAAAAGCGCCTGTCACACCCGAAGCCAAGCCCGAAAAAGGCACGGAAATGCTCGCTTTCGCCGAGCTTCTTGAGGAGATCAAGGCGCAGGACATGATGATGTATTCGTGGTTAAACGGCGCGTATGCCGAGGTCTTTCCCGATAAAATTAAAATATCCGTCAATCCCATGAGTTATTTAATGTTAAACGGTGATAAGGAAAAGACCGATATCATCGCCGGAATCGCGTCTAAGCTTTTGGGCATGCCGGTACGCGTGGAATACGTCAGCCTTTCAGCCGGCACGGCGGCCAGCCGACGCGCCGATCTATCGGATTTTTAAAGAACCCATATTATCTTTACGGAGGGAATCATCATGCATAAAGCGCTGTCCTTGCTATTACTGTTTTTCATCGGCAGTTCGGTCGGATGGGTACTCGAATTTTTCTTCCGCCGCTATTTCGCACCCGAAAAGAAGTGGGTCAATCCCGGCTTTTTGACCGGCCCGTGTCTGCCGATCTACGGCTTCGGCACATGTACGCTGTATCTGCTTGCCTCGGCAGAGGTCTTTCTGCCGGTCGAAAACATAACTTTACGGCGTGTTATTCTGTTTGTTGCCATGGCCGTATGCATGACGGTCATCGAATACATTGCCGGCCTTATCTTCATTGTGGGTCTTAAGACCAAATTATGGGATTACAGCAATGAAAAATTCAACCTACAGGGCATTATCTGCTTAAAATTTTCGTTAATGTGGGCGTTTGCCGGCGCAGTCTATTACATTTTCGTGCATCCGCTTTTGAGTGACGCGTTGATTTGGTTTGACAGACACCGCGGCTTCTACTTTGTTCTCGGTTCGGTGTTCGGCATTTTTGCCGTGGACGTGGTCTACTCGTTCGGCGTGGTGGCGAAGATTCGCGCTTTCGCGACGGAAAACCACATTTTAGTGCGCTACGAAGAACTCAAAAACACCATTCGCAAAACGGCGGAAGAACAGAAGAAAAAGTACAAATTCTTGTTTGCACTGCGTCCCGAAGTGCCGATTCGCGAGCATTTGAACAAGTATCTGGAGCTTGTGCGCGCCTTTGATAAGGACGAAAAGGAAAAGAACCGCAAGGACAAAAAAGCGCGTAAAAACGCATAGCGTCAGTACATATTTTGATAAACGGACAAAAAGCTTCATTTTTGTCCGTTTATCCCTATAACCCGGCTGTTTATCGAAAAGTATTGATAGACAGCCGGGTTTGCTTTATAATTATTGTATCTTATATTCACAGAAAGGCGAGTATTTATGAAAAAATTCTCCTATTTGACGCTTTTGATACTCTGCACCGCCTTGCTTGCAGCCTGCGGCGGCAAAGACAGCCAAAGTAAACCGGCCTTTTCCGATTCCTCAAACCCGACAGAAAACGTTTCCGAAAACTCTGCTGATCCTTGGTCGGAATCCTTCGAATTCGAGGATGTCGGCAACGACCCGAATAACCTTTGGCAGACGCTTGGCGCCGGAATCGCGTTCGATGACGAACACATTTATTACACATCGAGAGGAAATCTCTGCCAGACAGATTACAACGGTGCAGATTATGCCGTCATCGCCAAATGCAGAGGCAATAATCTGAATGTTTACAAGGGCTATGCCTACTATACGGATGAAGACGCGGGCAGCGTTAATATCAAGCGCATTAACCTTGAAAACGGTCAGAGTGAAACGGTTTTCACGCGCAGCCGCCGACAATATGACGCATCGGATATCCATACCATGTTTATCACCGGGGATTATATTTTCATCAATGCCACACAAGAGGTAGGCGGAAAGTCCTCTTATAACTGTGCGATCTCCCTTAAAGATTTCGAACCGTATTTCATTTTTACAAGCAATGAAGACCGGCTTGCCATGTTTACGACCGATAACAACGGCAACATCTATGCGCTTATCAAGGGCGATACCTCTTCGGACAATACGCGCGCCCTTTTCCGCGTCACTTTGAAGGATGTGGAGGAATACGGCGGTATGGCCTCTATGGAGCCTGTAACCGATATTAAAACTTGGGGAAACTATAATACGCTTTTATTCTCAAGATCCGGCATTAAAAACGCCTATAGCGATTATTACGGAAATTATCCTTTTGCGACCATCAAGGACGGTGCAACCAATTGGACAAATGACGAAAAAACGCTCGAATTCGACGGAAACTCACCGGTCGGCACGGTTCTTTCCGGAAAGAACCCTCGGTTTATGTTAGACGGGAATTTAGTGGTTCTTGTCGTACCGAATCTGTTTACCGACCGAAGCATTTGGGGCGAAGATACGGAATTGGCAACTGCGCCGGTCTACGTTTTTGAAAATATGGATCTTGCAAACGGCAAAAAGACGGCGTCTTTGGATAGAGACACGGTTCTTGACTATAAGTTAGGCACAGCAAAGAACAAGATCTACATCGTAAAACAGGGTGAAAGCGGTCAGAGTGACACGCTTTATACGGTCGATAGCAAAGGAAACGTTACAACAGCCGAAATACACAAATAAAAGGCGGGCGACCGGTGGTCGCCCCTACGATTTGTGCGCGCAAAATGTCTTTTGAGTCATATAAGGCGGCAACTTGAACCTTGCCTGCCCTGCGTCGCAAACCGCATTCTCTCTCACCTGTAAGGAGCGGCCAGCGGCCGACCGTTTTTTACACGCAACAACCGAAAAGGAGCAGTAAACACAAGTTTACTGCTCCTTTATATTATTTGTCTTTTTCAAAAAGCTCATCCACGTTGATCTCGGAATCGTCATACGGCGTCGAGGTCAAAAGAACGTCCGGTATCATGCGAACGAACTCATATGCAGGAGGAATATATGTTTTCATAGTTCTTCCTCCCTTATGCAGTTTTGTCGGCTTCGTCAAGGATCGTATCAATGTATTCTTTATTTGCGGTGTACGCATCGCCGCCGGCTGCTTTGATCGTCTCGGCTACTTCTTTAATGCTCTTAGTTACGCAAGCGCCGTAATAATAGGTGTCGCCGATCTTCACATAGACACGCGCGGTAAGCGGCACATTGTAGCGGTGCGCGTATTGCGTACCGTCGGCATGGGTATAGCCGTTGTCAAGATTGATTGCAACGCTCGTGAACGAATAGCCCTGCACGCCGTAATCGCCGAAATCGGTCTTGCCGTCTGCCGATTCGATCAACTTGTTGACCGTGCCGTCGTTAACATAATTTCTCGCACCGGCAAGCTTTAATCCGTTTGCCGTCGCGGCAGCGAACGAACCGTTTGATTTATCCGAAAGGCTTCCGGCGGCAATTTTCACTTCGTCCTCCGCCGTAAAACCGTTCTTTTCGAGAATATCGCCGCGTGCAAGGATAAAACCGCATTCGTCGGCATTCTTTAACGTCGTTACCGACACAAAACCGCCGAAACGGATGCCGGCCGGTGTGGCAGTACGGATGTCAGCTGTAGCAATGACAGGCGGCTCGGTGGCTTTATAGTAGACATAGACAGCGCGGACATTGGAATTGTTCGGATCCCAAGAGTCTCTTGCAAAGCCGAGTAACGTAGCCGAAGTGTCGCGCGTCAGCGTGAGGGTCGTCCAAGCGCCGGGTTCTGCGCCCGTCTTGCGCCAATTGGTATAGACGTTGCACCACTCTGTCCAACCGTCTGCCGCCGGTTTTTGGATATCGTAATAATTTTTCAATCCGCTTGCGCTGTTGTAAAGCTCGACACACACGGTAAGCTCGCCATCAAGTGCATTGCCGTCAGCGTCGGTGAAGGTTTCGCCCGAAGCCGATACATAAACGCCGAAGGTGTTGCCGGCAAAGATGGTATCGCCGGTATTGATCGAACGCGTGTAGGTGTGATCGGTCGTATCGAGCGTGCTTAAAAGTCCGCCGAGCGTGATGTTGGAAAGGTTGACTTTATCGCTTTCATTGCCGTTATCAAAGTAGATAAGCTTGCCGTAATCGGTATTCTCCGCCGGCTTTTCGGCATAAACGGTGGCAGGCGCATAGTAGACATAGACGCTGCGGATATGCGAACCGTTATAGTCCCAAGCATTTCGTCCCATGCAAAGGGTATTGGCCGAAGTGTCGTAGGTGAATTTCATGGTTGACCACGAGGACGCTTCTGCTCTTACTGCGCCCCATTTTGTATAGACCTTCGCCCATAATTTCCACTCACCGTCAGTTGTCGGCTGCGGCTTGACAGCGGTATGGAAGATTTTAGCCGATGTGGTGGAATTATAGATTTCCACGCAAACCGTCAGCTTGCCGTTTAAGCTTTTGCCGTCTGCGTCCTTGAAAGAAATGCCGTCAGAGGCCACAATGCACGGACCGAAGGTCTCACCCTGAAACGGCGTGTCGCCGGTATTGATCGAGCGCGTATAATAACCGTCAGTGACATAAGGATCTCCGGTCACACCCTGAAGCGCGATGCCGCCGTTGTTGATAAGATCGTCGGGATTGCCGTTGTCAAAGAAGATGAGGACGCCGTCGTCGGTGCTTTCGGCCGGTTTTTCACCGTATACCGCGTCGTCAAGCAAATTGGCCGCGACCGGCAACGTCCGTTCGGCAGCGCCTTCGAGCGTTTCCGCTTCAAAAGCGAATGCGCCGAGACTGAACACAAGGCACAGCGCCGCTAAAGAAAAGAAAAACGGTTTTACTGCATTTTTTCGCATGAATATCATCCTTTTCCAGATTATTTGTATTTACTTTAATTATAAGGAAAAAGGATAAATGTGTAAATGTCGAAAACACAGTATTTTTATCCGTTTTTTGTATCATCCGTTATTTTACCCTATTTTCCTCTCTTTCGGATAACCTTTTTGTTGACAGAAGTGCCAAACCGTGTTACAATGGAGCTAAAGGAGGTCGAAAATATGCGTGAATACAAACCGATGCAATTTGATTTTTGGCCACCGATCTGCCTTGAAAACAGCTTGATCGGAGACGCCGGAATCGGTGTGGATGAAAGCAGGGACGGCCGCTATGTACGCTCTCATTCGCACGGACCGCTGTTTGAATTGACCTATATTGTCGAAGGCAGCGGCATAAGCTATGCAGCCGGTATCCCGACCAAAGTCCAAAAAGGCGATATTTTTTTGTCGGTGCCGTATGAAAGACATCGGTTAGACAGCGACGCAGGCGCGCCGCTTTGTCAGCAATTTGTGAGCTTCGGCATTCTTTCGCCAAAGCTTACCGCGCTTTCCGACCGATTGTGGAAGGTAAGTCTGCCGCCGGTCAACCGCATTCTTCACGACGACGGCATTCCGCTGCTCATGGACTTGATACTGGAGGAGCTATCCGGCGATCCGAAAAGTTACCGTACCGAGATCCTCTCGACGCTTATCGATCAGATCGCGTTCCGCATGCTGCGCGCCTATGCGGACTTTTCACCGAAGCCGCTTTCCGCCGCGCCGTCGGATAAAGAGCTTGTCGAGCATATCACGCACTACATCGATACGCATGTGTACTCGCTTCGTTCGCTTTCCGAGATTGGTGACGCGCTCACCTACAATTACAGCTATCTGTCGTCACGGTATAAGCAGATCACCGGACAGAAGATCAAGGATTATTACAACAAACGCCGCATGGACGAGGCCAAACGGCTCTTGGGCACGCGCGCCTACAGCATTTCGGGCGTGGCGGAAAGGCTTGGCTATTCGGGCGTTTACGCGTTCAGCAAGGCATTCAAGGCGTACTATAAAATGCCGCCAAGCGAACTGTTCAAGAATAAATAAAGAAACCGGAAAGCGTAAGCTTTCCGGTTTCTTTTACTATTTTGCGCACGAAGCGGCAAAATACTCGCTTAAAGCCTCTTGCAGTGCGCTGCCGCTGGAGGAATGACAGTGCTTGAGCACCGCCCCTGTCTTTTGCGCCTGTTCCGACGCCACGCCGACCATTTTATGCGCTACCGTTCCGGTGAACACGATCACCATATCCGGTGAACCGATCTGATTCTTGAAGTTAGCGGGAAATTGAGTGAAAACCTTACATTTGCAGCCATACTTTCCGCAAATTTCCTTATAACGGCAGTGCATACGGTCATGACCGCCGACAATGACGATACTCATTTGTTCATCTCCTTGAATTTGTTGTTATTTAGTTAGTCTTGACTAACTAATGTTTTTTGATATACCGCAAAGCGTCTGCCTTGCGGTATATCTTTATGAGGGAAAGTGAAATGTTTGCGCGCAAGCAAAAAGCAAAGTCATAAAAAACGTTTACTTTTTGGAAGCCTCGTGGCATGTGCCGTGCATGGCACAGTGCGCACAATTTGCACCGCAGGTGGATCTACCTTGCTTCTTGCACTTCCTTAGGTACACCACAATCGCGGCCACCACGGCAATCAAAACGAGCGCCACAACAATCGTCGATAGATTTTCGGCTAAAAACGTTAACATGATAAATCCTCCTTATTCAGTTTTTAGTATATGCGAAAAACAGGAATTATTTCAAAGCCTTTTCTTTTTCGGCAACCTTAACGTTACCCGAGAACTTGCCGGCTTCCTTATACGGCTTGAACAGCTGATAGATAATAGCCGCAAGAAGAACGACCGCTACGATAACGCCGAGAATGTTTGCATTGCCGGTAAAGAGGTTACCGAACTGGTTGACCATAAGTGCTACCACATAAGCAAAGCCGCACTGATAGCCGATAGCGAACCAAGTCCACTTTGCGTTGTTCATCTCACGCTTGATAGCGCCGATCGCTGCGAAGCACGGTGCGCAAAGGAGGTTGAACACGAGGAACGAGTAACCGGAGATCTGCGTAAAGGCCTGTGCGATAGCCTGGTAAACCGTTCCGTCTCCGCCGCCGTAAAGAATACCGAGCGTACCGACGATGTTTTCCTTAGCCACAAGACCGGTAATGGAAGCCACAGCGGCCTGCCAGTTGCCCCAGCCGAGCGGTACAAACAGCCAAGCGATAGCGTTGCCGATCGCTGCAAGGATACTCATGTCGATTTCGGATTCATCGAGCATACGGAAGCCGTCCGGCGTGAAGCCGAAGTAGGTGGTAAACCAAACGAAGATAGTCGAAAGAAGGATGATGGTACCGGCTTTCTTGATGAACGACCAGCCGCGCTCCCACATGCTGCGAAGCACGTTGAGGACCGTCGGGAGGTGATATGCCGGAAGCTCCATAACGAACGGAGCCGGGTCGCCGGCGAACATCTTGGTCTTCTTAAGCATGATACCCGAAATGATGATCGCTGCCATACCGACAAAGTATGCCGAAGTAGCAACCCATGCCGAGCCGCCGAAGATAGCGCCGGCAATCATCGAAATGAACGGCACTTTCGCACCGCACGGGATAAAGGTGGTGGTCATAATGGTCATCTTGCGGTCGCGGTCATTTTCAATGGTACGCGAAGCCATGATACCCGGAACGCCGCAGCCCGTACCGATAAGCATCGGGATGAAGGACTTACCGGAAAGACCGAACTTACGGAAGATACGGTCAAGGACGAATGCGATACGAGCCATGTAGCCGCAGGCCTCGAGGAAGGCGAGCATCAGGAACAGGACGAGCATCT
>ERZ773136.3432-NODE-3432-length-11774-cov-3.607134_pt1 | contig 11774 bp, 7 predicted proteins | sample MGYA00580855_ERZ773136 | MGnify/ENA primary metagenome ERZ773136 (study PRJEB29015, sample SAMEA2737860) | human gut metagenome | biome: human gut; feature: human-associated habitat; material: faeces | place: China | collected 2012 ... | reverse complement strand
CAGATCAGAGAAATAAACACTGCGGTTGCCCGTCTGACAGGTCTTGATTTCGGACAATTCTGCCGCACGACCATGCTATCTCAGGGCGAATTCGCCGCGTTCCTTAAGAGTGATGTCGACGAGAAGGCGGCTCTGCTGCAAAAAATCACGGGGCTCGACAAGTTTGAGAAAGCGGGTAAAAAGATTTTTGCTATTACATCGGCTAAAGACCGAATCCGACAGGCTGCGAAAGAACGGCGCGACGCGCTTGTCGCACAGGCGCTATCAGGCGAAAGGCGCGCCGAACTCGAAGCTGAGGATGCTGAGCTCGCCCGACGGAAATCCGAAGCCGAGAATCTGAAAAAACGGCTCACCGAGGCAGCCTCATGGGAAACCAGACGCAACGAGATTGCCCAGAAACTCGAAAAAGCCATAAACATCAGGAACGACGCCGAAAAGCAAGCCCGGTCAGAAAAATACGCTGACGCAATAAAAGGCATAAGGCTTTTCGACGCCAGCGCGAAAGCACGGTCTGCCCTATCCTTTCTTCGCGAAGCGCAGAAGCGCCTCGAAACCGAACAGGTCAGACTTGTTGCCTGCCGCCACAATTTCAGGGATCTGACCTGTCGGCTTGCCGCTCTCGAAAACGAACTAACCAAAACCGCCAGAACACGCGACGCAATTGACGCGGCCATTGAGTCCCGAAGGCCTATTAGAAGCATTCTCGACAATGCGCCGATGCTCGCCGGGAAGCTGAACAGTGTCGCCGATCTGCGTTCCGCAGTGGCTGCAAGCGAGCGTAATCTGAAGACTGCCGACGAAGAGATTGCCAATGTCATACGTCCTCGCCTGCAACATGCCGAAGCAGTCGAAAAAGAATGTTCTACCACTCTCGTCAATATCCGCAAAAAGCTCGAAGAAACGTCGGAAAAGCTTGCTGAAACGAAACTGTCCGATATGCGCAAAGAAAAAGATGCGCTTTCAGAAAGCAGCCGCAAGCTCGACCGCCTCTCGGCAATAGTGGATGCCGTCAAGCGCTCTGACGAGAGTTTAGCCGCCTGCGGTCGCGTAATGGACGATATAACTGCACGCTCAGCGGCTTCGCAGAAAGCTCTCGCCGAAACCGGGAAAACGCTGATTGCAGCGCGCGCGGCCCGCGACGCCTGTAAGAAATCGTCAGACGACGCCGCCAGAGCGGCCGGAGATGCCGCCGAACATCTCAGAGCGAACCTCCGCGTCGGTGACAGTTGTCCGGTCTGCGGCTCACTGATCGACCATGAGCTGACAGCCGGCGAAATACTGCGCGAACTCGCCGACAAAGCGCGTCTGGAATTTGAACGGCACCAGTCAGAATATGAAACCGCTCTCAGACATCAGGCTGAGATCGAAAGTACGATAAAGGCGCTTGCTGTCGATAAAGAGAAAACCGACAATGAGCTCGGGCGCCTGAACGAAGAAAAAAAGAGACTGTCCGATGATCTGAGCGTAAAGAGCCATGAACTCGGAATAACCGTAGACAGCAACCTTGCCGATACGATCTCGCACCGCATCGCGACTGTAGCGGACAGGATCGGCGAACTGTCATCACAGATAGCAGCCGCGGAAACTCTGGAAAAAACCGTCGGTGAACTTCGCGCATCGGTTGACAACATTCAGCGCCGTCTCGACAGCGCGCGCAAATCCTGTGAGAAAGAACGACAGAATCTCTCCGGCGCTCTCGAACGCAGGAGCGCAATCTCCGCGACAATAGAGACCAACAATGTCAATATCGCGTCGACTCTCGACGAGTTGTCGGCCGTTCTCGACGGTTCGGCTGTAAGTAGCCGGGACTTCCGCCGTGAACCCGCCGAATATGCCGCCGACATCACAGCCGCCGCAAGAGAGCTTACTTCTCTTATCGAACAATCAACGGGCCTTTCGAAACAACTCGAGACACTGACCGGCATAATTGACCGCAGCCGGCACCTGCGCGACGAAATATCCGGCAAACTCGGTATACCCGAAGATGAGCATGCGGCAACCGCTCAGGTGAACGGTGATTCCCGAAACGTCGAGAAAGATTTCTACAGTCTGTCTAACGCTGTCACTTCGGCTGTAGCGTCTATAAACGCACAAAACACCGAACTCAGCCGGCAGAAAACGCTTCTCGACGACTTCTTCGCCACAAATCCGACAATCGACCGAGCCGAAGTCGAACACCTCATGACCCTTCCCGAAAGCACGGTGAAAGGCTGGCGCGACACTGTCGACAATATACAGCGGCTTCTCATTGCAAGCGAAACAGAGCTTTCAGCAGTAAAACGCGAGTCGCAAGAACACGCGAAAACACGACCGGCCGATCTCATCGACGAGACTGCCGACAACGCGACCGGCAACGGATGGCTTGCTGCCGATCTGCCCCTGCTGATAGCCGATACCGAGAAAACCGAAAGAGAAGCTATGGAAGAACGCGCCCGGATAAAAGCAGTGTTCGACAACGCCGCGCGGTATTCTGCCGAACTTCTACGCGCCGATGAAGAGCTGGCAGCCGCCGACGCAGACTACAGCCGCTGGGAACAGCTTTGCCGCTATCTCGGCGACGCCGAAGGCAAGAAATTTCGCCGAGTGGCCCAGAGTCATCTGCTCGAATGCCTCATAAACGGCGCTAACAGCTATCTCAAACGACTTAACGACCGCTATGAGCTTGAGGTTTATCCGGGAACATTCACTATAATGGTGACCGACAGCTATCAGGACTACGCCAGACGGACAGCTAACACGATCTCGGGAGGCGAGACATTCCTCGTGTCGCTCGCACTGGCGCTGGCGCTGAGTGACATCGGCGAAATGCGCGGCTGCGACACACTCTTTATCGACGAAGGCTTCGGCTCGCTAAGCGGAGAACCGCTCGACCGCGCTGTCGCTACGCTGAAAAGTCTCCACCACCATGTCGGACGCCGTATCGGCATAATAAGCCATATAGCTTCGCTGCGCGAGAAAATAGCCACCCAGATAATCGTGGAACGTTCCACGGGTCGTGCGGCCTCTCTGCGTCTGCTCTGCTGACCGCGACTGAAAAACTTAATAAATTTTCAATATGTTATATTCTTACGGTTCGGTATTTAATATCTAACTTTGTGCCCCCATTCTGCGAAACTAACCATTTACAGCTCTCTCGCTTATAACCAATGTCACAAACGCCCAGAATCAACGGACTGACCGACAACGAGGTGCTCGCCAGCCGGCGAAGCCATGGCTCCAATGTGCTCACTCCGGCAAAACGCACTCCATGGTGGAAAGAGTTCCTGAAAAAATTCTCCGATCCTCTGATAATCGTCCTGCTGATTGCAGGAGTACTGTCAATCGGCATTTCTTTTTATGAATATTTTGGTTTAGGGAACAGCTCGAATGTATTTTTCGAGCCGATAGGCATTTTCATAGCCATTCTGCTCGCAACCGGTCTCGCTTTCATATTCGAATCACGGGCCAATAAAGCATTCAGGATTCTCAACCGCGTCAACGACGACGAGCCCGTCGAAGTTCTCCGCAATGGCAACGTCACGTCGATTCCGCGCCGTGACATCGTTGTGGGTGACATAATAATGCTCAACACAGGCGACGAGATACCGGCCGATGCCGAACTCGTCGATGCCGTCACACTGAGTGTCGACGAGTCGACACTCACCGGCGAGCCGCTTGCTGCCAAAACTGTCGACGAAGCCCATTTCGACAAAGAGGCCACCTACCCTTCAAACCATATTCTACGCGGAACAAAGATAATGGAGGGGCACTGCATCGCCCGCGTGACCTCTGTCGGCGACGCCACGGAAATGGGAAAGGTCTACAAAGAGGCGCAAATCGACGACTCGGTCAAGACTCCGCTCAACGAACAGCTCGGGCGTCTGGCCGTATGGATAACAAACGGCAGCTACGTGTTTGCCGCCCTTATAATCGTCGTTCAGATAATCGGATTTTTAGGATGGGGAGAACCGGCTGCATGGCTTCCCGCTGCGCCCGTAGGGTTCTTCTTCTGGTTCGTCATTGCCCGTTCAAAGAAAGCATCCCGAAAAATCAACATAGCGGTCATTGCCCTGTTTTTCGCACTGTTCATAGCATCGGTCTGCGCGGCCTACGCCATGATAAACTCCGAAGCCGGAACCACCGACTGGTCTCATCTTCTGGCCCATACGCTGAAGACACTTATGGTCGCCGTAACTCTCATTGTTGTCGCTGTTCCTGAAGGGCTGCCTATGGCAGTGACACTTTCGCTGGCATATTCCATGAGCAGTATGCTGAAAGCCAACAATCTCGTCAGAAAGATGCACGCCTGCGAGACTATGGGTGCCACTACTGTTATCTGCACCGACAAGACCGGCACTCTGACCCAGAACAGGATGCAAGTCTTCAAGACCGACTTTTTCGGCAATCCCGACAATGATATAATCAGCGAAGGGATAGCCGTCAACTCTACAGCCCGGCTCGACACGTCGGGCGACACGCCGCAGGTATTGGGCAACCCGACCGAAGGGGCATTGCTTATGTGGCTCGCCTCACGCGGGGTCGCCTATGAGAAACTGCGGCTCGGGGCAAAACGGGTCGAAGAACTTCCGTTCACAACCGAGCGCAAATATATGGCCACGGTCGTTGAATCGGCCACGGGAGGGCGCATACTCTACGTTAAAGGCGCCCCTGAAATAGTTTTCGGTCTATGCGCCGACACCTCAGGCCTCACCAGACAGGAACTCGACACGCGCCTCGCGGAATATCAGAATATGGCCATGCGCACTCTCGGTTTCGCGTGGCAGCGCCTCGAGCCCGGACAAACGGCGATTGCCGACGGTCACGTCGTGGCCGACGGTCTGGTGTTTCTCGGCATAGCCGCAATCTCCGATCCAGTCCGAGCCGATGTTCCCGAAGCAGTCGGAGAGGTTCTCAATGCCGGAGTAAAGATCAAGATCGTGACCGGCGACACCCCCGGCACTGCCAAAGAAATCGGCCGGCAGATAGGTCTATGGAACGACGCCACCGACACCGGCAGCGAGATCGCTACAGGTCCCGAAATAGCCGCCATGACCGACGACGAGCTTCGCCGACGCGTCGAAGACCTGAAAATCATTGCCAGAGCACGTCCTCTCGACAAGAAACGGCTTGTCGAGGCACTTCAGGCCCACAACGAAGTGGTGGCGGTCACAGGCGACGGCACCAACGACGCTCCGGCCCTGAAAGCGGCCCACGTCGGCCTGTCGATGGGCGACGGCACTTCGGTTGCAAAAGAAGCCTCCGACATAACCATAATCGACAACTCTTTCTCGTCGATAGTCCGTGCGGTCATGTGGGGTCGTTCGCTCTACAAGAACATTCAGCGTTTTCTGCTGTTCCAGCTTACAGTCAATGTTGCCGCCTGTCTGCTGGTTCTGTGCGGTTCGTTTATCGGAGCCGAATCTCCGCTGACAGTCACGCAGATGCTTTGGGTGAACCTTATAATGGACACCTTCGGAGCTATGGCTCTTGCCTCGCTTCCCCCCTCACGCTCGGTCATGCTCGACAAACCCCGCGACCGCCGCGCCTCGATTCTGACACGCCCGATGATAGCCGAGCTTACCTCGGTCGGGGTCATCTTCTTCGCGCTCACATTCGGTTTCTACTGGCTTTTCTGTCACAGCGACGTCACCTCCATTCCCCGGATGCTGACGGCTTCAGTCGGCCCCCTCACAACAGAGACCCCCTACGAGATGACCCTTCTGTTTTCGATTTTCGTATGGACGCATTTCTGGTATATGTTCAACTCGCGCGCCTTTGAAACCGGAAAAAGCATATTCGCCCTGAAAATGAGCCGCGGATTCTGGACTATCGTTGCTGTCATCGTATCAGGCCAGCTGTTCATAACTGAAATAGCCTATGAGTTTTTCAACGTCTCGCCGATGATCCATACCCTCGACTGGCGTTTCAATCCGTCAGGCACACTGGATCTTGTCATAATAATAGCCGCATCGTCGGCCGTCGTCTGGGTGCGTGAAGCCTACCGGCTGATCTTCCGCCGAAATAATGATGGCTACAAGCGCGGCTGACTTGGAACATTGGTTGTTATTTATGGCCATTTAAGCCCATTCGGCAACTTTCGTCGGGCTGGTGCGTTTATATTATGAATAATTCGTAAATTTGTCATTGTTAAAATCCGATTCACTTATGCTTCGACGAGTTGCTTTAACGCTGACCCTACTGATTGCCATAGCGGCATCAGCCACTCAACGCAGTGAGAAAACCCTCGGTCTTGCCGGCGGATTCAACACCGCCAACGACGGCGCTGTCGCCGGCGTTTTCTTCCAATACAGCTTTTCCAGCCATTTCAGGCTGGCTCCGAGCGCCGATTACGTTTTCCGCCACCGTGGCATCGACGGACTCCATGTGAATCTCAACTGCCAATTCCCGATCGGTGTCGGCAGCGGCCGCTTTGATGTCTACCCTCTTGTCGGTCTGAACCTTATGTCGATGTATGACCATTCTATCGTCGAGACAGAAGATGTCAGCAGCCGCCGGACGCGGCTCGGCCTCAACATAGGCGGAGGATGTGAGTTCTACTGCACGAGCTCTCTGAAAATTTTTGCCGAGGGCAAATTCAACTGGGTGAAAGACTTCAATTCGGGAGTATTCACCGTCGGCATAGGATATGTCTTCTGAAATCCCGCTGCTAAGTATTGTAATACCGGCATATAATGCGTCGGCAACTCTCTCGCGCGCACTCGGCTCGATCGAGCCTCTGGACTCGGTAGAAGTTGTCGTTATTGATGACGGGAGCACCGACGCCACTGCCTCCATAGCGGCTTCATTCACCGACAGGCTGACGCTCCGAATAATTTCTCTTGAAAGAAACAGCGGAGCCTCAGCAGCCTGGAATGAAGGTATCAGAGCATCGCGCGGCACTTTTGTCACTCGCCTCGACGCTGACGACATTCTCGGGCCCGTAAGCCCGGTCATACCCCTGCTGACCGACAGCGCCGACATCCTATGGGGACGCGTCGAAAGCCTGAAAAACGGAAAGCGCAGGCGACTGAAGCGCCCCGAGTCAGCCGACCTGAACGACCAGCCGATATGCGTCGACTCTTTCAGTCTGTGGGGGAAAGCAATCCGCCGCAGCCTGTTGTCGGAGCCCGATATGGAGTGTTTTCCAGGCATCGACTGCTGGGATGATCTCGGAGTCGTCGCCCGGCTTTTAGCCCGACATCCAAGAGTGGTATTCACCGACTCACTGACATACACCTACATACTTCAGCCCCACGGCCAATCATTGTCGACCTCATCGCGACAGCGTCTCCTGAACGACCATATCGCCACCGCACGCCTGCTCGAACAGCGGTTCATTGCCGACGGTATTGCCGACCGGTATGCCGAATTCCTGAATCATCTTAAATTCGCGGCGAAGGTGAAACTGCTGCGCCACCGCGATCGCGATGTGGCCGCCTGGAAATCGACATTCCCCGAAGTCAACCGCCGCATAATGGGACTGCGCCATGTCGCGCTGCGCCATCGCCTTATGTTCGCCGCGGTCGCCTCGCTCCCGACAAAGCCCGTCCAGCTCATCGCCAACCTCTTCGATTCTCAGGAATCTCTGACATAAAGTCTGTTTGGCCTATAGTTTTATAAGATATTTTTTATCGGCGGAAATGGTGTCGGACCGAAATATTTTCATATATTTGCGAAATAGACTTTCCGGTTAAATGTCGTTCTTCGAACAATACATAAACAACAGTCTGATCTACTGGATTGTGACGATAGCTTATTTCGTTACGATCCTGAGCATTATCGGCGTCGTTATCAGCGAGAACCGCAATCCGCTGAAATCACTGGCGTGGGTAACCGTGTTGCTTCTGTTTCCGATCGGCGGCATTATTCTATACATATTCTTCGGGCGCAGCCTCAAGGACATACACATGATTTCGCGGCGAAACCGCCGCCGGCTTCTCGAACGCAGCCACGAATCGGGCCGCAGCGCCGATTCCCAGCAGCTTCTCGGCGCCGAAGGACGGCAACACGTACAGCTCGGACGGTCGCTCGTCGGCGCAAACTATACCGACGGCAACATCGTCGAAGTGTTCACGGCCGGCCCCGAGATGTTCGCCGCCCTGCTCGACGACATTTCCCGGGCAAAACACTACATCCATCTTCAGTTCTATATAATTGACGACGACGCCACAGGCGAGCGGCTTGCCGCCGCTCTCGAAGAAGCTGCCCGGCGCGGCGTTGCCGTGCGCGTCATCTACGACGACATCGGCTCGATCCACATTTCGCGCCGCTACGTCAAGCGGCTACGCGCGGCCGGCGTGGAAATCTACCCGTTCTTCAGGGTGAAATTTCCCCCGTTCGGCTCGCGCATCAACTGGCGTAACCACCGCAAAGTCTGCGTCATCGACGGCCACAGCGGATTCATCGGCGGCATGAACATCGCCGACCGCTATATGACAGGAGGCAAGTTCGACCGATGGCGCGACACCCACCTCAGAGTCATGGGCCCGGCTGTGGCGTCGCTCCAGTATTCGTTTGCCATCGACTGGAACTTTATGGGGCAGCCACTCGTCGACGAGCCCGCCGGTACCGAGCGCTACGCTCCCGCCGGCCGGGGCGTAGGCCTTCAGCTCGTCACCTCAGGCCCTACATCGCGCTGGAGCAATCTCGCGTTCATGATGCTGAAAGCTATCGGCAACGCAAAAAAACGCGTCTATCTCCAGACCCCCTACTTTCTCCCGACCGACGCTCTGCTGCGAACGCTTCAGGCGGCCGCTCTGGCGCGCGTTGACGTGCGCGTCATGATGCCCGGACGCAGTGACAGCACGATCCTGACCCTCGCCTCGCGAAGCTATATCCAGGAATGCCTGCGTGCGGGAATCAAGATCTATTTCTACGAAGCCGGCATGCTTCACGCAAAGACCCTCGTTGTCGACGACGACTTCGCGTCGGTCGGCTCGACCAACTTCGACTTCCGCAGTTTCGAACATAATTTCGAAGCCAACTTCTTTATCTACGACCGCGAGATAAACTCCCGGCTGACCGCCGACTTCGAGGCCGACATGGCTCTCAGCCGTCGCATCCGCGCCAGCGAATGGCGTCATCGCCCCGTTCTCGTCAAGGCGAAAGAATCAATCTACCGCCTTCTGTCGCCAATCCTCTAAATAGTTAATAAAAGTTAAAATCGCATTGTCGGTTAAACTTGATTGCGTTTCGAAAGTCAAATTCATACAATAACGCAAGCAGCCCTTGCGTTATAAAAGCGACAAGACACAATTCAAGAAAGCATAAAGACCAAGAAGTGATTTTCAAGAGTAACAAAAAGGAACGAGCCGGAACGCAGTGATTGCGCTCCGGCTCAAAACTATTATGAGTCAGGACGACTGTCAGCGCAGACGGTCGTAACTGCGCAGCAGTTTGATATCGTGGTTGATACCCGCCAGGGCGAGAATCTCGAACAGCAGCGCGCCGAGAGTGAAAGCGCCGCACCATGTCCACGAAATTGTTCCCTCCGTAGCCCTGTCACAGAGGATATAGACAGTGATTCCGATGCTCACGAGCGTCATGGCTATCGACAATAGCACACAACTCTTCTGAAAGCCGAGATTGCCATAGGCAAAAATAGCGATCAGGCTCAGAATAACGGCCAATGCGGCAGGAATGATGAGGCCGATAAAATCATAGGCAAACAGCTGACCGACAGCTTCAACGCCATCGGCAGAAATTGTTAGAGCGCCGAAAGGCAACGCGATAAAGGCTATCAGGCAGGCGAGCGCCAACAGAAGCCATACGGTTTGAATTCTCTGTAGCATATCTATTTTTTTATTAATTTTGTTGCAAAGTTACAATATTTTCAACAACCGGCGCCGTCAGGCTGTTCAGACAGCCTGAAAATAATGAGCCGGCACGCTTAAATCGGCCGGAGCATGAACAATTTCAGGCTGACAACTATTCTAAATAAAAACTAATAACATATACATATCACAACGATGAAACATTTTCTCATTCCAACCCTCGCTATTGCGGCCCTGCTGACCGTAGGAGCCTGTAAATCGTCACAAAACACGGCATCGCCCTCTCGGCCGGCTGCCGCGACAACAACAAACAGCCGCATCATCGACAATCTCGTAGGCGACTGGACAATCGTCGACATCAACGGCACTCCCGTTTCAGCCGCCTCCGACGGCGAAGTGCCATATCTGGGATTTTCGCGCAATGCCTCCGACCCGTCGCTGCTCGACTTCTATGCCTACAACGGCTGCAACTTCATCAACGGAGCCATTGCTATCGACAAGGGCGCCATGAAACGCGTCGGCGAGAATACGTCGACAATGCGCATGTGTGCCGACGCACCCTATGAAATGGCGATCGCCACAGCCCTCGAGACAATGAAAACATTCAGAATCGAACGTGTCAACGACTCTTCGTTCCTCTACATCGTCAACGGAGCCGGCCAGACCGTCATGACGCTGCGCAAGCATAACCTCGAGTTCCTCGACGCGGCCTGGCGCGTGACCCGCCTCAACGGCAAGGAGGTTCCTGCGAAAAGCAATATACTGTTCGTTGTCGACCTTCAGGAGAAAACTATCCACGGTAACGCCGGCTGCAACGTCCTCAACGGAGCGATTGCTGTTGACATGGATCGCGAAAACGGCCTGCAGTTCACCAACCTCGCAACCACACGCATGAGCTGCCCCGACATGGCCCTCGAACAGGAATTCCTTCAGGGTCTCGGTCAGGTTCGCAGCGCGGTTTCGGTCAACGGCGGCAAAAACTGCCGTCTGCGCAATGCCGACAACGCCACCATAATCGAACTACGTAAAATGTCGAAGGACGAACTTCGCGAGCTCGACTGACACCTCAACGACAGTACCAAAGCTAAAGAAGACGTGCCGCAGCTTCCGGCGCGTCTTCTCTTTTATGCAGAGGGCTTTCGGAGAGAATTAGTAACAATTAGCAATGAGCAATTAGGAATGAGCAATAATCCGGCGGAGTATCATGGAGCGGGGCGAGGCCAGACTCCCCTGCGACAAGCGCGGGACGCGCGACATTTCTACATCCGATTGCGTTAGCTCAATGGTTTTAGTTAAGCTCATCAATGTCAAAAATCGCCTTGGCGTAGGGACGTGCCTTCGGCACGTTGCATTGCAACGCACTGATTGCCAGCCGCATGTGAAACGTGCCAAAGGCACGTCCCTACGCTCGGATCCGGCAATTTGCTCGGTAAAACCTTAACTAAACACCATTGTGCGTTAGCTGTCGGTTTGAAGGCCCAATATGACTCCGCGACAAGCGGCGGAGCCTGCGCAGTCGCGGAACGGCGTTAGCCAAGGCCGACGACCTGTGCTGTCGCGTTTCGCGGCGGCGCGCACTGCCGTGGCTTGCCGCGAATTTGTGGGGGGGCAGTAGTTGCCGCCAGCTATCGCAGGCGGTTGTAGATATATCGCGCGTCCCGCGCTTGACAGCGATTGGTCTGCCTGAGATGGGTACTATACTGCAAAAATTGTCAGAGGCCATAGCCATAAGCGCGCCTCAAAACCTGACAATAAGCCCGTTATATCACAACAAGATATTTCAAAGGTCTTTGATATATCAGATGTTTCCGACAAAGAGTAGCAGATGGTGTTGCAGAACTGGCTAAGCGTAGGGATGCTCCATGGAGCATCCAACGTTAAAGCCTTGGTTATCAGAGGATAAACGAGCGCACATCCCTACGCCCCGATAATAATTATGGATTCTGCAACACCCCCGGCCCGAGGCAAGACTCTCCTGCGACAAGCGCGGGACGCGCGATATTTCTACATCCGATTGCGTTA
>ERZ773136.3431-NODE-3431-length-11777-cov-2.847808_pt1 | contig 11777 bp, 10 predicted proteins | sample MGYA00580855_ERZ773136 | MGnify/ENA primary metagenome ERZ773136 (study PRJEB29015, sample SAMEA2737860) | human gut metagenome | biome: human gut; feature: human-associated habitat; material: faeces | place: China | collected 2012 ... | reverse complement strand
CTTGTCATGCTTTCTGTATTTTCATTGTATGCGATCATGGAGCAGTTTGTACTGAATGGATTTATGAATCCGTTTATCTTATTGGTGGGGATTCTTTTATATCCGAATCTGTTAAATCAGATCAAAGAAGGTAAAAAAGAGGAAAAACATGGAAAAATATCGTATTCTTCAAATTCATAATTTTTATCAGATCCCGGGTGGGGAAGATGTTGTGGTACGCAATGAAAAGAAACTTTTAGAAGATCACGGGCATGAGGTTTTTACTTATTACCGCAGCAACAAAGAGCTGAATGAAGGAGGAAAGTTAAAAAAACTTCTGATTCCATTTACTGCGATTTATTCATTTAAGACCTGCCGGGAAGTAAAAAAGATCATTCGCGAAAATAAAATTGATATCGTGCATGTACACAATACGCTGATGATGGTAAGCCCATCTGTATTTTATGCAGCATTTGGGTGTAAGGTGCCGGTGGTACAGACGCTTCATAACTTCCGCATGCTCTGTCCGGCAGGATCTTTTTTCCGCAATGATGTGATCTGCGAGGAGTGTGTGGACGGTGGTTTAAAATGTGCGATCAGGCATAAATGCTACCGTGGAAGTAAGATACAGACAATGGTAAGCTCAGCAATCCTTTGGATTCATCGTTTTCTTGGAACTTATTATCGTGTGAACTTTATCTGTCTGACCGAGTTTAATAAAAACAAACTGTTAAGTTCCCTAGATCCTGGGAAAAAGATTGTTGATCCGAAGCGTGTTTATATCAAACCAAACTTTACTTTTGCGGATGGACTCGTTCCGGTCAGGAAGCAGCCCAAAGAGGAATATTATCTTTTTGCAGGAAGAGTCGAAGCATTAAAGGGAATTGATGTTGCGGTAAAGGCATTTGAAAAACTGCCGGATAAAATGCTTTATGTTGCAGGAACAGGACCAATGATGGATGAGATGCAGTCATATGTCAGCACCCATAATATGAAAAATGTCCGGTTTTTAGGTTATCTGCAGAAAGAAGAAATGACGGAGAAATTTTATAATGCAAAGGCAGTCATCATGACCTCCCAGTGTTATGAGGCGTTTGCAATGACGATCGCGGAGGCATATTCCTTTGGTGTTCCGGTAATTGCAGGTCGTGTCGGAAATATGGACGGTATGGTGAATGAGGGTGTGACAGGCGTAAAATTTGAGTACAATTCCGTCGAGGATCTTGCAAAAAAAGTCTGTGAATTTGAACAGATGGATCTGAATACCTTAAAGGAAAATGCGAGAGAGTTTTACCAGCACCGCTTAAGACCGGAGGATAACTATCAGAAACTTATCAGTATCTACCACAGCATTTCAGAGGAAAAAGAACAATGAAAAAAAAGGCAGTATTTATCACAAATATACCATCGCCATACCGGGTGGATTTCTTTTCTTATATGCAGAAAAACTTCCCGGAATATGAATTTCATATTATTTTTTCCGGCGCAGGCATGGAAAACCGGAAGTGGAATGTAGAGATGGAGGAGATCGAACATTATCATTTCTTAAAGTCAAAGACGATCATTATCAGAAAAAGATTTGATGACCGTTATGTGTTTATTCCGACAGTGGTGGAAAAAACTTTGAAAGAGATTGCGCCGGATGTGGTTTTTGCCATGGAGTACAACCCGACGATCCTTCGTGCAGTACATTGGTGCCGGAAGAAAAAGATACCGTTTATCAGCTGGACGGATGGTACCTTAAATTCCGAAAAAAATATCGGAAAAGTACAGCGGCTGTCGAGAAGCTATATCATAAAGAGGGCTGCAGCTTTTATCGCGAGCAGCACAGCATCGAAAAAAGCACAGATCGCTTACGGTGCCGATGAAAAGAAATGTTTTATCTCATATCTGACTGTGGATATTGATAAATATCTGTATAAAAGACCGGATACACCACAAAAAAGCGTGCCGGACAGAAGCACAGATGCTGCTTGTGCAGTACAGGATATGCAGGTTCAGCTTTTATATGTCGGAAGCCTGATCCAGCGTAAGGGACTTGACCTGTTACTGCCGGCAATCGCAAAAACACCGCAGAATGTGAGACTCTGGATCGTCGGAGAGGGACAGGAAAAAGTTCTGCTGAAAAAGCAGTGCGCAGAACTTGGAATTTCCGACCGTGTGGAATTTTTGGGATATCAGGAGGGTGAACCGCTACAGAAATTATACCGCACGGCGGATGCCTTTGTACTTCCGACAAGGGAAGATTGTTTTGGACTTGTACTTTTAGAGGCAATGTGTGCGTCACTTCCGATCATTTCATCGAAGTATGCAGATGGAGCTTTCGATCTTGTCGAAGATGGCAGAAACGGATATATCATTGATCCGGAAAATACGGATGAATTTGCGGAGACAATAAAAAAGGTTTCTGCAGGAGATACGGCATCTGCCATGGGAAAAAGGAGTTACGAAAAGGCGCATGAATTTTCTTTTGAACAGGTATCAAAGGGCTGTATCGAGGCACTTTCGTATGTGTTGATGCAGAAAAAATGAGCTGCTCAGAACTTAGAATTATCGTGTGAAAAATTATATTTTCCACACACAGGATTGGAGTTTCATAATGAAAAAAAAGATTTTATTTAACGGACTGGGAAACAGAGGATGGATCGGTGGACTTTATTATATTAAGAACATTATATTCAGCTGCCTGCAGAATGAAAATATCATGGAGCGCTTTTCACTGGTGCTTTTGATCGATCCGGAACACGCAGATATCTTTGACTGCTTTAAGGGTAACTCAAATGTCGATGTCCGTATTTTTGATGGAAATAATAAAATAAAACTGGCACTCTATGAGATGCGTCTGATCTGGTTTGGCGGAGTGAAATACTGCTATGCTTTAGAGCTCAACAAGATCGGAAAACTCTTTAAAAAGAAAGGTATCTTCTGGATACCTGACTTTCAGCACAGAACCCTGCCGGAGTTTTTCGGTGCAGAGGAGTTAGCACACAAAGAAAAAAATGATCTTGCCATGACAGGAAGCGATAATCCGATGGTTTTAAGCAGTTTCGATGCGGCAAGGGATTTAGAGCGTTTCTATCCGGGACACCGATGCTCGGTTGAGGTGGTACATTTTGTATCTTACATTGAACCGGAAGTGCGTGCCATTACACCAGAATTAGAGCAGAGTGTCCGTGAAAAGTTTGATCTGAAGCGAAAATATATTTATATTCCGAACCAGTTCTGGCAGCATAAAAATCATATCGTTATGGTAGAAGCAATCGAATGTCTGTTAAAAGAGGGCAGACTCTGTGATTATGATTTTGTATTTACCGGCAATCTGAAAGATTACCGTAACCCGGAATATATCGATAAATTGAGAAAGATCATGGAATCAGATGCAGTTTGTGCTAATATAAAATTGTTAGGATTTGTGGAGCGTACCGAGCAGCTTGCGATCATGAAGAATGCACAGTTTATCGTACAGCCATCACTCTGTGAGGGATGGGGGACGGTCTTAGAGGATGCAAAAGTACTTGATAAAGTTGTACTTTTGTCAAACATCCCGGTACATCAGGAACAGCAGAACAAAAAATGTGTTCTTTTTGATCCACATGATCCGAAACAGCTTGCCGAAACGATCGCGCGCACTGCAGCGCGCGCATCCATGCCGGAGCATGAAGCCGAATATGCCGGCGACATGGAACAGGGAATCGCAAATATGTACCACGAGGCGAGAGAGTATTCGAGGGCACTTGAGAGAGTGTTTTTATAGGAGGTTTGTCCATGAAAAAAATGATCATCACCGGCGTAAATGGTTTTATCGGAAGATGCGCCATGGAATATTTCAGCAAAGATTACGAGATCACTGGCATTGATCTAGCCGACCGTTACTGCGAGGATAGAGCAGAGATACACTACTATCAGTGTAATATGTCAAAGGACTCGCAGGAACTCGCCAACATATTTACCGGAGTACAGCCGGATGTGATCTTACACTGTGCCGGCAGTGCAAATGTCGGAGCATCGATTGTAAATCCGATGGCGGACTTAGACGGAAATCTGCACAGTTTATATCAGCTGCTTTTAGCATTGCAGTCATTTGAAAAAAGACCGAAGATCATCTTCTTTTCGAGTGCAGGTGTTTACGGCAATCCGAAGCAGCTTCCAATTACGGAAAAGGAAGCACTTTCACCGATCTCCCCATATGGTCTTCATAAACAGATGGGCGAGGAATTGTGCAGTTATTATAACAGGGTGCATGGATATCACATCCGCTGTGTGCGCATTTTTTCTGCATATGGAAGCGGTCTGCGCAAACAGCTTTTATGGGACATCTATCAGAAATATTTAAATACCGGACGGATCGATCTGTTCGGAACCGGAAATGAGACACGTGATTTTATCCATATTTCAGATATTTTGCGTGCCTTAGAGCTGATCTTAGGATATCAGGGGCCGGAGGAGATCTTTAACGTTGCAAACGGCGAGGAAGTGTCTATCCGGGAACTTGCTGAGATTTATGCCGCACAGCTTGGAGAAAAAACGGATATCGTGCGGTTCAACGGTGAGACGAAGGTCGGTGATCCGCAGAACTGGCGTGCAGATATCTCTCTTTTGAAAAAGATCGGATATGAGAAAAAAATGGATCTTACCGAAGGAATCCGTGATTATGTAAGCTGGGTAAAACAGCAGGCATAGAAAGGAAAATAGAATGGAAGAAACAAGATGTTTAGCACCGGTCATATTATTTACCTACAACCGGCCGGAGCATACAAAACGTACCATTCAGGCACTTGCAGCGAATGAACTGGCAGAAGAAACCGATCTGTACGTATTTTCTGATGCTGCAAAAAAAGATGCAGATAAAGGAAAAGTGCAGGAAATCCGTGATTATGTAAAGACTGTGCAGGGATTCCGTCACGTGGAACTGACTGCAAGGGAGCAGAACTATGGGCTTGCAAAAAACGTGATCGAGGGTGTGACTGCAATCGTAAATAAATATGGAAAAGTGATCGTGTTAGAGGATGATCTTGTCACAAACCGCTATTTCCTTTTGTTTATGAACGATGGATTAGACCGTTATGAACAGGAAAAGAAAGTGACAGGAATTACCGGATTTTCCCATTTCGGAGATACATTCTCCTATCCGTGTGAATCCTATTTTAATACATTATCAGGTACAAGCTGGTCATGGGGAACCTGGAGTGACCGCTGGAAATATTTTGATGCAGACTGTGATGACTGGACGGATATGGTTTCCGATAAAAAACTGCGGAAAGCATTTAATTATGACAACACCTATGATTTTTACAAGATCATGAAAATGCAGAAAACTGATACAAAAACCAATTCCTGGGCGATCCGCTGGTACTGGACGAATTTCAGAAAGCAGGGACTGATCTTATCCCCGACAAAGTCATTAGTCAGCAACGAGGGCTGGGATGGAACAGGAATCCACTGCGGCAATGAAAAAGGACCGGTATTCGACCACAGACTGACCACGGATCACAGAATTGTGGAATTTCCACAGGAGATCTGTGAAAAGCCCCAAATTCATAAGGCAATGAAAAAAGCACTGATCCATGAGTCACAGCCGAATCTGATCAAACGGATCTACCACATAGTATTCCGGAAAAATTATATCGGACAGGCATAGAACATTTGAATGGCAGACAAAACAGGCTGTCTGGAAATGAGGATGAAATAAATATGAAGATACTTGCAATTTTTACCTGTTTTAACAGAAAAGAACTGACAAAGCGGGGCATGGCAACACTCTCAGAAAATAAAGACGTCACATTTGACTATGTGATCTTAGACGATAACAGTTCTGACGGAACGCGTGAGATGTTAAAGCAGATGCGCGATGACGGTGCATATCAGATCAACCTGATCGAGGGAGACGGAAGCAATTTCTGGAATGGCGGCATGCACAAGGCAATCGAGCATATCAAAAAAACACATATGGATTACGATTACTATATGCTGATGAATGATGATACAAAGTTCTTCCCGGGCATTTTTGATGAGATGGCACCACATCTGAAAAAGGATGAGGTTACAGTCGGTGCGATCTGTGGCGAAAACGGCGGTTTGAGTTACGGCGGTATCAAATACACCAAAGGGATCAAATACAAAAAATTAGGCCCGGATGCGCCGGAGGTAAACTGTGATACCTTCAATGCAAACTGTGCCATCATTCCGCGTGAGATCTTTGAAAAAGTCGGGATCGATCCGTTTTACCAGCACAGTATTGGTGATTTTGATTACGGGTTACAGATCAGTAAACTTGGATATAAAATTCATATTTATCCAAAGTTTGTCGGCGAGTGCAATGATAATACACTGCAGAAAACCTGGCAGGATGAGACACTGCCGCGCATGGAACGGATCCGTCTAAAGGAGAGCCGCAAGGGACTCCCATTCCGTGACTGGTTTCATTTTCTGCATAAAAACTTCGGACTTGGAACGGCCATTGTGCGTTCCATTACACCGTATATCCGTATTATACTTGGAACAAAGACGAGATACTCCGGCGCGTAGAAAGCCGGCATGACCATCGCAATATTTGAATGAGGATTTATATGGGAACGATCTGTTTTGTGATTTTAAATTATAAGACCTGGCGTGAGGCGGCCGCATGTGCGGAGTCCATTCTAAAGACGCAGCAGGGGCAGGATATCCGCATTGTTCTGGTGGATAACGGTTCCGGCAATGGCAGTGAGGAGTCACTTCGTGAAGAATTTGCCGGGGAAAAAAGAGTGCACGTGATCGCAAGTGAAAAAAATCTTGGGTTTGCGCGTGGCAATAATCTGGGCATCCAGTACGCAAGATCTCATTTTGAGCCGGATTTTATCGTGGCAGCAAACAGTGATATCATCTTTGAACAGAAAGATTATTGTCAGAAATTACGCGAGATTTATGCGGAAGAACGTTTTGACATTTTAGGCGGTGATATCGTGGATGCAAGCCGCAGCAGACATTTTAATCCGGTGGCGAAAAACAGGCAGTATACATTAAACTATATGCGAAAGCAGATTGCGGTTTCCTGGGCAAAGTGTAAAATGTTCCAGATGATCAAATTATTGCATTTAAAGAAAGCCATTGCAGGTCATTATGGAGTTGTTTCCGATGAAGAGGGACGTGATGTCAAAGATGGAAGTAAGAATCTTACCACGCGCGAGGAGGATGGAAAATCTGTATCTGCGGACAGCCGTGTGAATGAACGGATGAGAGATGTCCTTCTGCATGGCTGCTGTCTGGTATTTTCAAAAGATTTTTTTGAGCAGATGGATGGATTTTACGAAGGGACGTTTCTCTATGCAGAGGAGGAGATCCTCTATTATCTTGCAAAGAAAAGAGGAATGACGTTATTGTATGCACCAGAGATCGGCTGCATGCACAAGGAGGCAGTGTCTACTAATTTTGTGATGCAGGATTTCTGTGATGCGAAGATTTTTTATTTCGGGAATATCACGAAATCATATCGGGCATTTTTGAAGTTGATGAAAGAGTGACAGGGAATATGGACAGAGCAGATGTGACGGTGGTATGCTGTTATAATGATCCAAAACAGTACAGAAAGCTGACGGAGGATCTGGCAAGACAGCATTACAACTATACGCTGATAGGAATCGATAACTGCGGGAAGCAGTACAGCTCCTGTGCAAAAGCATTGAATGCGGCAACCGCACAGGTGAAAACAGAATATGTGATATATTCTCATCAGGATATAGAACTGCCGGATGCAGATATGCTGGAGAAGTTTGTAAATTATCTTTTGATGACGCAGAAGGAAGATATTCTTGGAGTGGCAGGTGCTGTGGAGGATAATGACAGACAGGCAAGAGAACATACCTGTGTGTTATCAAAAGTCCGCCATGGCAGGGAACAGGTAGTGGCAGGAGAAAGGGAGTACAGCGGCATGACTGGCTGTGAGACAGTGGATGAGTGTTTTTTTGGCGGTCATACGGAGTTCTTTTTGCAGCATCCGTTTGATGAGATAATTTGTGATAACTGGCATTTATATGGCGTGGAGCGCTGTATGTATACCCGTGCAAAAGGAAACAAAGTATATGTATGTGATATTCCATTGATCCACACATCCACAGGAACGATTGGCAGGGAATATAATAAGGGATTTTATCGGGTGGCAAAACGATATGCCGGAGAAAATGAAAGGGAAGGAACAACATCTTTGAAATGGCTTCGTACGGTGTGTGGAAGCAGTCAGACAGATCTTTTACACAGGCTGTTGTTTTACTGGAAACGTGAGATCTTGATTCGATTGAACAGGTACTGAAAATGGAAAAAAAATCTCTTGCTAAAAACTCAATATTCAATATGGCATATAAGGGCTTTACAGCCCTTTTTCCACTGATAACGACTTCGTATGTCTCGCATGTTCTGCTGCCGGCAGGCGTGGGACGTGTATCGTATGCAAATACGATCGCGGCATATTTTGTGCTGATCGCTTCTTTAGGCCTGCCAAGTTATGGTGTCAAGGCGATTGCGCAGAGCAATGTCGACAAGGAGCAGAGGAGCAGGACTTTTTTGGAATTGTTTCTTATCAATTTTGCTGCAACTGTTCTTTGCACGATCGCATATTATTTATTTGTCAATTATTTTCCGCATTTTGCTGACCGCAAGCCGTTATTCAATGTTATGGGACTGATGCTTATCCTCAATATTTTTAACATTGACTGGTTTTATCAGGGAATGGAAGAATATGTCTATATTTCCGTGCGCAGTTTTATTGTAAAGATTGCATCATTTGGACTGATGCTTCTTTTTGTAAAGGACGAGAGCGATTATCTGATCTATGCGCTGATCTTATGTATTGCAACGGCTGGAAATAACCTCTGGAATGCATGGAATTTAAGAAAATATATTTCTCTGAAGGGAATCTGCCACAGCAGACAGGGAAAAGCGGCAGATACAGGACTACATATAGGAAAACATATGCGTCCGGTCATGATACTTCTTGCATCATCGATTGCAACTGATATCTATACAATGCTTGATTCGGTGATGCTGGAATACTATTATGGAGAAACAAATGTAGGATATTATTCGAATGCTGTAAAGATTGTCAGAATGACGTATACGGTAGTGATTGCACTTGTAGCAGTTTTTTATCCAAGGATCAGCATGTGTTATAAACAGAAAGATTATAAGACGGGGAATGCGCTGATCAACAGAGGAACACAGATTTTGCTGCTTTTAGCACTGCCCTGTGCAGCAGGACTTTTAGCAACGGCTGAATATGTAGTGCCTCTTTTATTTGGCAGGGCATTTGATCCTGCAATCCCAACACTGAGAATTTTGAGTGTTCTGATATTGATTTTTTCAATCGCATATTTTCTGGGACATATCATCTTAACTGCGACTGGAATGGAAAAAATGATCCTGTGTGCTACGGTTACAGGGGCTGTGGTAAATGTATGTGCGAATTTTGCATTGATCCCCGTATTAAAACAGGATGGGGCGGCTATTGCATCTGTGTTATCGGAAGCAGTCGTTACGGTAATTTTGCTGGTGCATGCGAAAAAGTATTATATATTAAAATTCAGCAGACATTATATACTTACACTGACAATCGCACTTTTAGCAATGTTAGCAGTGACTTTCGGATTGGAACAGTTGATTACGAACCGTGTATGGATGATTCTTTTTGTCATTGCAGCTGCAGGAGTGGTATACTTTGCAGTGTTGATCATATTACGCAATGAAATCGTGGAAGAACTTTGGAAAAAGGTGCGTGTTTATGCAAAACGCAGGCAGGGGTGAGTCTTGTTTGTGACAGAATGGCATGATATACTTATAGCCAGAGTAATGGAGAGGTGCAGATATGAATTCAATTACAGGCATTATAATTGCTTTATTTGTGCTTAGCGCTGTGTTTTTTATATTGGGCAGCAGTTTTTGCTGTATATTTGGAACGGAAGAAACGACAGCATTTGAATATCTGTCCGGATTTGTAATATTTCTTACGGTTTTTGCATTAATAGAGATTCCAATTGAGCTATCGGGTATGGCATTTCATGTACTGGTATATGCAGAAACGGCAGTTTTTGTCATAATACTGACAGGATGTATTACATACCTTTTGAGGCAGAACAGAAAAAATAAAAAAATAATTTTTAAGAAACCGGATCAGGTGACGATAATCCTGTTTGTACTGATTTTGCTACAGATCTTTTATGGAATGAACAATGGAAGCCGGATCAATGGTTATGATACATCTTATTATAACGGACATGCAGCAAATGCTTTGTATACAGATACTATTTACCAGTATAATGCAAGAACAGGCGAATATATCGGGCAGGAAAACTATGTGCATGATTGTTATCCGATGCTGATCGCATTTTTAGCAAGGATATTTGGAATGCATCCGCTTGTGGCGAGCAGCCGGGTACTGGCATGTGTAGAGATTCTGACCGCCAGTCTGATCGTGTATGAAATCGCAAGACGTCTTTCTGACGGCAGAAGAGACATTGCAGACTGGACAGTTGGAATTTATGGATTTATGAGTATTTTATGCTATGAGTTTGAGGAAACATCAGCATTTTATCTGTGGCAGAGAACGGCAGAATCAAAGTCAATGCTGGCTAATCTGTATCTCCCAATGGTACTTTTGGCGATGGTACTTTTAGCAAAAAAAATAGAAAGCAAAAGAAACTGGCTGATACTCTGTCTGATCGCATTTGCAGGTGTATCAATGTCTATCAGCGGTATTTTTATTATCACGGTAATGGTAGGAGCGGGATTACTGTCCATCATATTTGTACAGAAAAAATGGCGGTATCTGTTCCGGGCATTTGTGTGCATGATACCGGGGATAGTAATGGCAATGATTCGGATTTTGTAATGAAAGAGGGATGAAATGCTCGAAGAATGGTTTAATCTAAGTTATTTTCATACAACTTTTCTGGGGTTCTGGTGGAATGTTCTCTATATTGTGCCATATCTGGGATGTTTATTTTATATTATCCAAAAAAAGGACGAGGTATTAAAACAGATATTTGTATGGCCTTTTTTTATTTCACTGGTTACCATTTTTAATCCGTTTATTATGGAATGGGTGTTGAAAAAACTGGGATGGAGAGACCGCTACAGCAGATTTTACTGGATTCTTCCGGTAATGTTTCTGTGTGCATTTATGGGAGCAAAGCTGATCGTAAGGCAGAAGAAAGGTGCTGAGAGAAATATTCTGTTTCTGTTTCTGCTGTGTTTTTTGTATCTGTGCAGCGGCAGGGCAACGGCAATCGAACTTGATGATAATGTTTATAAGATAGATCAGTCAGTCATTGAGGTGTCAGACATGATCGGGAGAAATAAAGATACCAAAAATCCGGTTGTGCTTTGTGATGCGGATCTGTATTACTGGCTGCGTCAGTATGATCCGTCAGTTGTGCTTGCAGTGTCAAATAAAGTAATGGATCTGTACCAGTTTCAGTCAGCTTCCGGTATAGATCCGGAAGAACAGTATAAAAACAATAAAAGGGCATTATCCATGTTTACCAGAGGAGTGGAAATCGATCCTGAGACAGCAAATAAGCTGTTAAAAAAGAATAAAGTACAATATTTTGTCCGGAATACAGAGTATTATTCGGATTATTATATGGATCTGCTTGATCTGGTCTATGTTGATAAGGTAGACGGGTACGAATTATATCGCTGTAATAACGATTAGGAGGCTCAGAAAATTGCTTATTGTTTTTAAATTGCTTGTACTTACAGGCATCTGGTATATTTTCCCCACAGCGGTGGGATTTGTGGTGGAAAAACAAAGTGGTGCCCAAAATATAGAT
>ERZ773136.3427-NODE-3427-length-11794-cov-8.952637_pt1 | contig 11794 bp, 3 predicted proteins | sample MGYA00580855_ERZ773136 | MGnify/ENA primary metagenome ERZ773136 (study PRJEB29015, sample SAMEA2737860) | human gut metagenome | biome: human gut; feature: human-associated habitat; material: faeces | place: China | collected 2012 ... | reverse complement strand
ATACCTGTTATGATGGTGAAGAAGCCCTGGATTATGTTCTGACGGAAGAATACGATCTGATCGTACTGGATCTGAACTTGCCGGGGATGGATGGAATGGATATTCTGAGGGAACTTCGTATGAAAAACGAGGAGACAAAGGTGCTGATTCTTTCTGCCAGAAGCCAGATTGCCGATAAGGTAGAGGGCCTGGATGCAGGTGCAAACGATTATATGGAGAAGCCTTTTCATCTCCAGGAGCTGGAAGCCAGGATTCGAAGCCTGACGAGACGAAAGTTTATACAAAAGGATGTATGTCTTAGTTATGGAGATATCAGATTCGACACGAAGAAGAGGGAAGCCTGTGCCAATGGTGAACCTGTGTCTCTGACGCGTAAAGAAAATGGGATTCTGGAATATATGTTGCTGAATCAGGGGCGTCCCGTAAGTCAGGAAGAACTTATTGAACATGTATGGGACGCGTCTGTAGACAGTTTCAGCGGTTCCATTCGGGTACATGTGTCTTCTCTGAGAAGAAAACTGAAGGCAGTACTTAGTTATGATCCCATTGTGAACAAGATCGGTGAAGGATATCGGCTGGAGAGGAAGGAAAAATGAAAAAATTGTCATTACAGTGGAGACTTACCCTGATCACAACTCTTTTTATTGCGATCATCTGCGGATGCCTTACCATGTTTGTCTACGGAAGTGGAGTATATTACATGGATTCTCTCCAGGAAACTGTAGATGCCCAGAATACAGATGGTGACGACAGCCATCAAAACGAAATCTATATCAGTATACCCGACGACAAATGGGATGACTTCGCCAATGATTTTTCTGTACAGGTATACAATAATAAAGCGGATTATAAAAAGAAAAGCCTGTTTTTTTCCATCTTTCTGGCGATTCTTGGAGGAGTTGCCACTTATTATTTCAGTGGCAGGTCTTTAAAACCACTGAAAGAGTTTTCTGAAAAAATAGAAGAAGTGGAAGCCAGAAACCTGTCAGATTCCAGAATCGAAGAAAATAAAGTGAAAGAACTGAATCAGCTTAGCATTTCTTATAATAAAATGCTGGATCGTCTTTCAGAATCCTTTGAGATGCAGCGTCAATTCACAGCCAATGCAGCCCATGAGCTGCGCACACCTCTTGCAGTGATGCAGGCACAACTGGACCTGTATCATACAACCGGGCATCCTGCGACAGATGCCTGTACCGAGAAAACAATACAGATGGTAACGGATCAGAACGAACGTCTCAGCAAGATGGTGAAGACACTGTTGGATATGAGTGAATTGCAGACCGTGGCCAGAGATGAAAAAATTGAAGTGGATGCACTGGTTGAAGAAGTGCTGGCAGATCTTGATCCTCTTGCCGAGGAAAAATATGTTATTCTCGAAAGTGTTTGCGATGCAGTAACGATGATGGGAAGTGATATCCTGGTCTATCGGGTCGTATATAACCTGGTGGAAAATGCCATCAAGTATAACAATCCCGGCGGTAAGGTACAGGTTACGGTTTGCAGTGATAAAGAACAGATCTGTATACAGGGTATGGATAACGGAAGCGGAATTCCTGCAGATATGAAAGAACGAGTCTTTGAACCATTTTTCCGGGTGGACAAATCCCGCAGCCGCGAATTCGGCGGCGCGGGGCTGGGGCTCTCGCTGGTGTGGGAGATCGCCGATCTCCACGGCGGCTCCGTTTGGGTGGAGGAAAGTTCGGACAAGGGCACGACCATCGCGGTGGAGCTGCCGATACAGTGAAGCTGCATCTCACATAAAGCAATAAGCCGCGCAGCGGGAGCACCCTTCGGGCGCTCCCGCCTTATCTTAGCATTTTGGATGACTTTGTATTTTCCCAAAGGCTCCCGCTTCGGCGGGGGCCCTTGTCTTTTCACCTTTCGTTTCCCGCTGCGTAGGATAGACTGTACGGAGTCGCCCGGCTCCGCATACTACGGATACGGAAAAGGGAGTGTCTATGCAATCATCTGTCCTTCAGGGGATATTGCTCCCCTTCTGGGGCACGTCGCTGGGTGCGGCGTGCGTATTCTGCCTGCGAAGAGCGCCCTCCGCCGTTCTGCGCCGCGTGCTGGAGGGATTCGCCGCCGGGGTGATGACCGCCGCCTCGGTGTGGAGCCTGCTGCTGCCCGCTATCGACTGGGCGGACATGGGCCGCTGGTCCTTCCTTCCGGCGGCGGGCGGCTTCTGGCTGGGGGTGCTGTTCCTGCGGCTGCTGGAGCGACTGCTGCCGGAGGCTGTTACCGACCGTTCCACCACCATGACCCTTCTGGCGGTGACGCTGCACAACATCCCGGAGGGGATGGCGGTGGGTGCGGCCTATGCCGGATGTGTGGCGGCAGGAGCCGCCGCGCCCGCTGCGGCGTTTACGCTGGCGCTGGCCATCGCCATCCAGAATGTGCCGGAGGGCGCCATTGTGGCCCTGCCCCTGCGTACCGCCGGTGCGGGGAAGGGGAGAGCCTTTTTGGGCGGCGTGCTCTCCGGCGTGGTGGAGCCGCTGGCCGCCGGTGTTACGGTGCTGGCGGCAGCGCTCATCGTTCCGGCACTGCCCTGGCTGCTTGGCTTTGCCGCCGGGGCCATGCTCTATGTGGTGGCCGCCGAGCTGCTGCCTACGCGCGGCGACCCCGGCCCGGGGGCGCTGGCTTTTGCCGCGGGCTTTACCGTAATGATGATCCTGGACGTGGCATTGGGGTAGGGAGGAGGGTTGACAACGGCCAATTCCTGTAATATAATGTCGCTGATAAGTAAATAAACAGTCTGTTGATCCAATGTCGCCGGCGGCCGTACAGCCCACCACGGGCCAGGCGTCGGCATAGAAGGAAAGGGGTAACCAAACCCCGCACGACCGGTACTGTGAGCGCAAGGATGCACCGAAGCGGCGTAAGCCGCCGGGACGAAAGTCCGCCATTGTGGGTAAGCCCATGAGAAGGTAGGCTGCAAACGAGGAGGGATGTCTGCCCCCCGCGGCGCGAGCCAGGAGAATTGCATTGTGTAGGACAAAGTTGCAGCGGGCGCGCTCTCCGTGTGCGGGAATCTTGTACCACCATGTAGATGTACCACGCTGACCTCCTGAATGGGAGGTCGGTGTTTTTTGCGCCGCCTTTTTCGCGGCCGGCCCTTTTGGGCGGGCGGCGGGGGCGGGGACGTCTTTCCGTGGTGCAGGGGTCGTATCTATTGCGTTCGCTGTCCGGCTTTGCGCCGGGCAGCGTTTCATTTTCGCGGGACAGAGTGCACTCTGTCCCGTTTTTCATGCCCTGCATGAAAAATATTTCCCTTGCCAGGCTGACACGCTGCCATACACAGCGAAGCGGTGCGAAAACTCGACTGTCAAGCTGAGGCGCCGTGCGCTTTCCATCTGACCGTGAGACTGTGCAGACGAGTCCCCTTTGTCAAGCTGAGGCGGCCATTGGCCGCGTGCTTTTCCATAAGTGGGGCGGGGATGTTGCCGCATCCCCGCCCACCCCCTCACGTCGACAAAAAATTTACATAAAGGAGAAAGAGATATGAGGAAGAGAGTCATAAGCTGGCTGCTGACCGTCGTGATGGTCGTCAGCCTGCTGCCCACCTCCGTGTTGGCCGACACGCTGGCCGCGGATCAGGAGCAGCAGACCCAGCAGGAACAGACCGCCCCGGCGGATACGGAGAACACCGTCCCTGCCGAGGATGAGGAGACGCAGGAGCAGCAGGAGCCTGCTGTGGAAACGCCTGCGCCCCGGTCTGCCCGCAGCGGCGGCGCGGTGCAGGCGCTGGCGGAAGGGACTATCAGCTCCGCGGAGGCGTTTGCGGAGATGGACGCCAGCGGCAGCTATAAGCTGACAGCGGATATCACCGTCACGGCGCCCTATGCCTACGACTTTTCCGGTACCTTTGACGGCGACGGCCACACCGTAACACTGGCGATTAGCGGTAATAGCGACTATCAGGCGCTGTTTGCAAAGCTGGCTGCCGGTGCACTCGTGAAAAACACTATGGTGGACGGTGAAGTGACTGGCACCAATAATATAGGCGGCATTGCCGGTATCGCCACCAACGCGACTATTATAGCTTGTGCAAATAAAGCCACTGTGGCTGCAACTGGCCGCTATGTTGGTGGACTTGTTGGCAAGGGAACAGGTTTGACCATGACCAGCTGCTACAACCAAGGCGCGGTTTCCAGCACCAGAACAAGACCCATAAATATGGGAGGGATAGCTGGTTATGTAGATGGCGGAGCGAGTGTTGAGAATTGCTACAATACTGGAAGTATCACTGGAAGTGGAAAGAATACAGCCGCAGTTGTCGGATGGAATGCTGCTACAGTTAAGAGCTGCTACTACTTGGAGAGTACATATAAAGTGGGGTCTTGTGGAAATGGCGACTACACCGACCCCACTGTGCCCAAGACCGATACAGAGATGCGCAGCGGTGATATTGTCACCCTGTTAGGCAGCGCCTTCATGGCCAAGACCGGCGACTATCCCGCCCTCAGCTGGGAGACCCCCACCGCGGCGGTGACGTTTGCCATTCAGCCCGAGAATGCTGTGCTTACGATAAACGGCGGCACTTATACCGGCTCCACCACCGTGGCGCTGCCCGCCGCCGATGCACCGTATTCCTACACCGTGTCCTGCCCCGGCTACACGCAGCAGACCGGCAGCGTGACCGTGACGGGCAACGACAACCCCGTGGCAAATCCCAACAGCGTTAGCGTTACGCTGGAGAAGGATACCTCTGCCTGGGTGAACGTGACCTTCAATGTCACGCCTACGGGTGCGGCCCTGACCGTCAAGCGGGGCGACACGGTGATCGAGCCGCAGAGTGACGGCAGCTATAAGCTGCTGAAGGGCGTCGCGTACACCTATACCGCCGTCAGCAACGACGAGGGCTATGAGCCCGCCGCCGGCGAAGTGACGCCCACCGCAGACGGCACCCAAACCGTGGCGCTGAAAAAGGTGGCAGGGATTGCAGTGACTGCCGCACCAACCAAGACGGTCTATTACAAGGGCGATACGAAGTTGGATTTGACCGGCATGGTCCTCACGGTGAACTATGATGGCACCAATGAAACCCGCACCATTGAAGGCGACTATGCCGCCGCCGGTGTGACCTGTGAGGGCTTTAGCACCGAAAATCCTACAGATAGCCAAACCGTCACCGTCAAGTACAGGGGCAAAACCGCCACCTTTACCATCAAGGTAAATGATAAGTTGAGATTTGCCGATTTCTTTACGGCAATTTCCGATAGCATCACCGCAACGGATGATACCACTTATCCCTTTACCCCGGTGCAAAAGCCCGAAGGGAATTATTTGGAGTCCAGCAATACAAGTAACTACTCATCCTCCAAAATCATACTGACGGCAACGAAGAATGTCACCCTCAGTTTTGATTACTTGGGGAGTGCGTTTTCAAACAGTTATTACTGCTTTACTGTGAAGAAGGGAACCCAGCCCATTCTTTCCTCCTACAACAGCACCACATGGAAGAAATGCGCGGTAGACATGGCAGCAGGCGACACTGTGACGCTTAAATTTGAACATCCCTATTCGTATGGAAGCCATTATTCTGTGAAGCTCAAAAACTTCACCGTCTCCCCGCTGTACACGCTGACCATAGCGCCGGACCAGACGGACGCGACGGTCACTCTGAAAGATAAGGAAGGCAAAACCGTCTCCGGCAGCAATGGCGTATTCGCCGTAAAAGCCGCGGCGGACTACACCTACACCGTCACCAAAAAGGGCTATGAGCCCGCCACCGGCAAGGTGACCATGAGCGCCGAAAATCAAACGGTCAATGTTACCCTTGTCAAACTGCCGGTTATTACTCTTACCGCGACTCCCGCGGATGCCACGGTAAAACTGACGAAAAACGGCAGTACGGTATCTCATGACACCAAGAACGGCGGTGAGTACAAGTATATCGCCGCCAAGAATACCGCCTACACCTACACCGTCAGCAAGTTTGGCTATGAGACGGCCACCGGCACGATCAATGTTGCGACCGCCGATGTGAACAAGACCGTCAAGCTGACCGAGTTGGCAAAGCAGACGGTGACCTTCAACATCACCAAGCCGGAGGGCGTGACCGCCGCGCCCACCGTCACCGTGATGTCCGGCAAAGACGCGGTTTATACGGGCAGCGGCACGAACTGTGCCCTCCCCGCCGGGGACTATACCTACACGGCCAAGTTGGATGGCTGCGATGACCTTTCCGGCAGCTTCACCGTTGCCGCTGCCGCCGTCACCGTGAACTTGCCCTTTGCAAAGAAACTGACCTTTGCGGATATGTTCCAAGGCATCGAGGGCATCACCGCCACCAATGGCACCAGCGGGTTTAAGCCCGTCAAGGACGCTGCCGGAAACTATTTGGAGAGCAATGGAAAGTATTACGGCACGACTTCCTTGACCCTGACGGCGACAGAGTCCCGCTTGGTGTCCTTCCGGTATCTTGCAAAGGGATATGAAAACAATTGGGATGAGGATAACTCCGCCTTCTTTACCGTGAAAAAGGGTACTACTACTCTGCTGACAGTCTATGAGGAGGACGATTGGAAAACCTTTAGCACGGTGTTGAATAAGGATGAAAAACTCACCTTGTCTTTCAGCGAAAGTGGCAGCAACTACTATGTCCGGCTCAAGGATTTTGCCGCCGCCGCAGCCCACACCCTCACCCTTAAAACTCCCGACGGTGCAACGGTGGTGCTGAAGGACCGTAGCGGCGCAGAGATCACCGGCAAAAACGGCGCATACACCGTTGCCGCCGGTACCTATACCTACACCGTCAGCAAGTTCGGCTACGAGACCAAGACGGGGAACATCACCGTGAGTGCCGATGTGACCGAGACCGTCACGCTGACCGAACTTGCCACCCGCACCCTGACCTTTGCCGTAACTCCGGCGGACGCCACGGTGACCGTGACCCACCCCGTGGGCGACACCATCAAGCCCGAGGCCGACGGCGGCTACAAACTCTACCTCGGCGAGACGTATGCCTATACCGTCGCCAAGGCGGACTATATCACGGTCAGCGGCAGCTTTACCGCTGCCAAAAACGACACCATCAAGGTAACACTGACCTATGCCGGTGCGGGATGGGACGGCACGACCAAGACCGCGCCCAAAACAGAAAACGGTGTCTATCAGATCGGCACCGCCGCGGAACTGGCATGGTTTGCCGATGCTGTCCAAAACGGGCAGACCGCCATCAGCGCCAAACTCACCGCCAATATCAACCTCAACGGCAAAACCTGGACGGCCATCGGCACCAGCAGCAATAAGTTCGCCGGCACCTTGGACGGCGATGAAGCGCATCACTACACCGTCAGTGGCCTGAAGGGCTCCAGGGGACTGTTTGATTATGTGGACAGCACGGGCAAGGTGAAAAACCTCAGTGTGGATGCCGTGCTTACTGCCAATGGTGTTGTGGGCGGCATCGTGGATTTCAACGACGGTACCGTGGAAAACTGCCTGTTCAGTGGTTCTGTTACCAACAGCTCCAGTTATGGAGCTGCCGGCGGTATCGTGGGTAAGAGTGAGGGCGAGAACAGCGTTGTACGGAACTGCGTGAACACCGGCAGTATCAAGAATACAACGGTCTCTTACGGTTCGACGTTGAGTGTCGGCGGTATCGTGGGTTATACCTATGGTAAGGTGGAGAGCTGCTATTCCACCGGTAAGGTCTATGCAGACCCTGCAAAGACCACCAACAAAGCGATCGGCGGTATTGCGGGCGCTGTAAAGGGTTCTTCTTACTATGAAAAATGGGGAGCGCTTATCAACTGCTACGTTATTGGAACCGTCACCGGCCCGGAAAGCGGTATTGGCGCGGTGGTAGGTACGGTTGACAGCGGGACGAGTATCACCAATTGTGTCTATCTGGATACCGTGGCTCATGTACCTGCTATGGGCAATGTGACGGCTGGTATGACTGCCCATACCGCGGACTATATGCGCTCCGCGGAGTTCGCCGTGGACATGGGCATGAATCAGGATGATGGTACCCTCAACGGCGGTTTCCCCGTTCTGCCCTGGCAGGGCGGCACCGTGCTCTCCGCCGACGACCTCAAGGCCACTGCCGCCGCCGCCAACGCCGTGCAGCTTCGCGGCATGAGCGCCGCCGACGCCGCCAAGAAAGCCAAGGCCGACTGGTATGCCGAGAATGTGCTGGAACTCTATGACCTTGCGGACTATAACGATAAGGCCGACCTCTGCGAGAAATACGGCATCGAAGAGCCCGGCGAAGAGGTCACGAACCCGCACGACTACTTCCTGACCGCCCTGCAAAAGCACTTCTATAAGGAACTGGGGCTCGATGCCGAGAATGCAGACCTTCTGAAGGCCGATGCCTCCGGCGTCTATCAGCTCCGCGGCCTTACCCCGGTGATCGGTGACCCGGAGGAGGACGAGAGTGCGCAGACCTATACCGGCTTCCTGACCCTGCCCGCGAGCGCCACTGTTCCCGTGGACGGGGCGGAAAAGACCGTTTCCCTCGCATGGACGGCGGATAACGCTCTGGTGAACACCGCCACCGGCGCGCTCACCGCGCCTGCGAAGGATAAGGTCACGGTGACCCTCACCGCCACTCTCCAAAGCGGCGCGGCCACGAAGGTCAAGACCTTCAAGTTGTGCCTTTGGTCCGAGAATGCGGAAAAGGTGCAGACCCTGGAGGACATTGCCGCCGAGTTCACGCGCAAGAATATTGCCGTGCAGCCCCTGCAAGGTGTGGGACTCTATGATGAAACCAACATCACCGACGCCTTCTGCCGCCTGCTGGCAGAGCAGGGCTATGCGGATGTGGCGGACAGGGCCGAGATCACCTATGTCAACGGCAGCGCCAAGGCAAACGGCTTTGACGATACCAAGGTAAAGTACATTGCCGACAACGGCGACATCACCTACTTCACCGGTGACGGCACCGCCCGCCAGACCGTGCAGTACACGGGATTGAAGTTCCGCATCACCTATGCCGGGGTCACCAAGGAGATCACCCTGCGAGGCACCGTGGGACGCAGCGCCGATGCTGTGCAGAAATTGGTGGAGAGCGCCGCCGAGTCCCTGAACTGGGAACTCATCCGCGGCGAGAATACCAACGGGGCCACCCAAAGCGAGGTGGCGGGCTGGACGCTCTACACCGTGAACGACCGCATCACCTCCAACCTCACGCTTCCCTCCGGCATTGCGGGGCGCTATGATGTGAAGGTGCAGTGGGGCACCCGGAACACCGAGTGGCTCTACATCACCAACGGCACCAACGGCGCCGGCGTGGGCACCGTCAACCGCCCCCTGCAGCCCGCCGACGGCGCGCCGCTGCCCGAGAAGGCCGGCAAGTTCCGGCTGATCGCCCGCGTGACCTATGACGGCTTCGATGACTACACGCTGGCGCACATCACCGGCGACAACGGCGTGGAGGTCTATGCCGATGTGTTCTTTGACGCCACCGTTGCGCCCTTCGACAGCAGCGTGACCAGCGAGATGCAAACCGCTCTGGCGGAGAAGTATCAGGGGCTCCTGCGTGACTTTGTGGATAAGACAAAGCCCGTGAATTTGGATGCCGTCAGCGACGATATGCAGATGCCCAGACCCGCTCTTCTGGAGCAAACGGGCATCATGAGCGACAGCTATAACCAGAAGGTCACGATGGTGAGCCTCACCCCGGACGTGCTGGGCTTCAACGGCTATCACGCCATGGTCTACCGCCCGCTGCCCGGTGAGGAAGCGGCAGAGGCTAGATACGTGGTCACTATCACCACCCGCAGCTCCGGCCAGCTGCTGGCCCGTCAGGAGTTCAACTTCACCATTCAGCCTTTTACCCAGCAGGAATTGAAGGATGCCGCCGCCTTTATGACCGAGGCGCTGACCGAGGGCGTTTATTGGAACGGCATCAAGAACGAGAATACGGATAAGACCAAGGTCACCTCCGACCTGTATCCCTTCGCGGAGATCTGCAAAAACGAGGACGGCACGCTGAAATACGTCCGCGGCACGGTGAATATGACCTTCAACGGCATCGAGGCCGACGACATCCCCGGCTGGCTCGATACGGAGAAATACCGCTGCTTCCGATCCTCCCGTCCCTCCGTCATCGAGAATGAGCTCCTGCGTGTGCACCAGCCGGAGTACAATACGACAGTTACGCTGGACAGCGTCCTGACCTACACCAAGTACGCCCAGTATTGGGAGAAGTTCGGCATCAACGGCACCGAGGAGACCAAGGAACGCTACAAGGACTTTGCCCAATTCTACAAGCAGCCCATCCACATCGACCTGACGGTGCCCGGTACCACGGGGCAGAATGACCCCAACGAAAATCAGACCCTCACCGTGAAGGTCAAGGTGGACGGCTACAACAAGAACGGCCATACCTTCACGGGAATCTCCGGCTTTACCTTCACCGGCAAGGTCAACGAGGATCCCACCGCTTGGGACGCTGTGAAGGCGTGCCTTGACAGTGCCAAGTACACCTATACCGGCAGCGGCGCCTACATCAAGAGCATCACCGATGCGGCGGGCCACACCCTCAAGGAGAAGGGCGACGGCAAGTCCTCCGGCTGGATGTTCGGCCTCACCTTACAGGGCGGCACCGAGACTCTGCCCAAGACCACGCTGGACAACACCTATCTCAAGGACGGCGACACCCTGCGCCTGTTCTTTACCGACACCTATATCCCGCTGGATCCGACGGATCCCGCCGTGCCCGGTGCGGAAGTGCCCGGCTTCGATGAGGCGTATGCCGGCGCCAAGGCGTATATCCAAAGTGCGGTGAGCGCCCCGGTCGTCAGCTATCTCTTCGGCGAATGGGCGGTACTGGGACAGGCTCGCGCCAAAGTGCCCCTGTCCGAGGCATATATCGCGGCCTATTATGAGAAGGTCGTGGCCTATGTGCAGAAGAATATGGGCGCGGACGGCGTTCTTGTCGATCCCGAGAGCCGTAACCCCACCGTCACCGACAATGAGCGTATTGTCCTGGCTCTTACCGCCATCGGCAAGGACCCCGCCAACGTGGGCGGCGAAAACCTGCTGAAGGCGCTGCAGAACAAGGATATCATGAAGGTCACCGATACCAGTAACACAGATATCAACGGCCTCGTCATGGGTCTGCTGGCGCTCAACAGCCGCAATTACACCTCCGACACCTCCTGGCTGGTGCAGGCTGTTCTTGCACAGCAGAACGAAGACGGCAGCTGGAGCGCCAGCGCCGACACAAAACCCGTCGGCGACGTGGACATGACCGCCATGGCGCTGCAGGCGCTGGCACCCTACCATAAGGACAGCGGCAATGAAACCGTGAACACCGCCGTGGAGAAAGCCCTCAACTGGCTCTCCGGCAAGTATCGAAGCGGCTACGACTCCTCCGAGAGCTGCGCGCAGGTGGTCATCGCCCTTTCCGCCCTGAATTTGGATGCCAACACGGACGCGCGCTTTACCAAGACCGTGGAGGGGAAGACCCTGAGCGTGCTGGGGAACCTCCTGCAGTACCGCGTGGCGGAGAACGGCGGCTTTAAGCATCAGTTCGCAGACAAGGCCGTCAACGAGATGGCCACGGAGCAGGCGCTTTGCGCCATGGCCGCCTATGCGCGCTTTACCGAGAAGGCCAACGCCCTCTACGATATGACCGACGCCGCCTGCGCCCATCGCTTCGGCGAGTGGAAATTGACCGTGGCCGCCACCTGCACCAAGGACGGCGTCAGCCGCCGGATCTGCTCCATTTGCGGCGCCGTGGAGGAAAAGTCTGTTCCCGCGACGGGCCACAAGTTCAGCGCGTGGACGGTGACCAAGGCGGCCACCTGCACCGAAAGCGGTATCAGCACCCGTAAGT
>ERZ773136.3426-NODE-3426-length-11794-cov-13.431809_pt1 | contig 11794 bp, 9 predicted proteins | sample MGYA00580855_ERZ773136 | MGnify/ENA primary metagenome ERZ773136 (study PRJEB29015, sample SAMEA2737860) | human gut metagenome | biome: human gut; feature: human-associated habitat; material: faeces | place: China | collected 2012 ... | reverse complement strand
CAAAGCTGGCAGGCACCGAGCGCGGCATCACCGAGCCCACCCCCACCTTCTCCGCATGCTTCGGCCAGGCCTTCCTGGAGCTGCACCCCACCAAGTATGCTGAGGAGCTGGTCAAGAAGATGCAGAAGAGCGGCGCTAAGGCTTATCTGGTCAACACCGGCTGGAACGGCACCGGCAAGCGCATCTCCATCAAGGATACCCGCGGCATCATCGATGCCATCCTGAACGGCGACATCAACAATGTGCCCACCAAGAAGATCCCCTACTTCGACTTCGAGGTTCCCACCGTGCTGAACGGCGTGGACACCGGCATTCTGGATCCTCGCGACACCTATGCTGACGCTTCCCAGTGGGAAGAGAAGGCCAAGGATCTGGCAAGCCGCTTCATCAAGAACTTCAAGAAGTACGAGGGCAACGAGCACGGCAAGGCTCTGGTCTCTGCCGGCCCCCAGCTGTAAGCTGATCTCCGCCTGATACTGAAGCGATAAAAAAGGACGTGTTCCCGCAAGGGAGCACGTCCTTTTTGTTCTGCAGACCGGAAGGTAAACGCTCCGTCGGTTGTGTTTTCCACATTTCTGTGTTATCCTGTGGAAAAGGATGTGAGCAGAATGGATGCAAAAGAATTTGGTGCATTCCTTGCACAAGTGCGCCGGGAGCGGAACATGACGCAGGCCGAACTGGCTCAGCAGCTTCACGTTACGGATAAAGCCGTCAGCCGCTGGGAACGCGGCATCGGGCTGCCAGACATCAACACGCTGGAGCCGCTGGCCGATGTGCTGGGCCTGACCCTCGCTGACCTGATGCACTGTCATGACTCCCGTCAAAAAGATGACACTCCTCCCGTTCCTCTGGAAGATTTTTTCACCATGCTGCGCCGCCAACACACTGTAGACTGGCATTCTGTGCGTACTGCTCTTCTTGCACTAAGCATTGCACTTGCCCTGTGGGGAATTTTTGCCTGTCCAGGCAGATTGGCTGTGCACTGGCAGACTCTCAGCGATGGTTCGCTTCAGGCCGACGGCTGGATGTCCTCCCTGGTCATTTTTCCATTGTTTGCCGGATTTGAATTTCTATCTCTTGAGCTCTGGAACAATTTTGAGCAAACCGGTTACTACCGGCGCTGGGGTGAGGTGAATCTTTTTATCATTCATGCCATGTCTTTCGGCACGCCGCTTACCCGTCTGATGCGGCTCATGCTGGATCTTCTGTTCTTTTTCTGTTTTGGATTTCTGCTTCCATGCTGCGAAGCATGGCTGATCCTTTTGAATTAAATGCCGTTTTCCTCTCCGTCCCCACCCGTGAAAAAGCAAAAGAGCAAAGCCCCCCGGCTTTGCTCTTTTGCATAAGGATCAATCATTTTTCCGCTGCTATGCCCAGAGCACAGCGGAGGGCATTTTAAATCGTTTTTACTTGGCAGCGTCGAACTCTGCCTCGATCTCTGCCGAGGGTGCCGGGGTGACAAGGCTCACCACAACACAGACCACCAGAGACATCAGGAAGGCAGGCAGCAGCTCGTAGATGCCAAACACGCCGCCCAGCGGGCTGATGATGTACTTCCATACAAAGACCATCAGGCCGCCGGAGAGCATACCGGCCAGTGCGCCCTGCCAGTTGCAGCGCTTCCAGAACAGGGAGCACAGCACCACTGCGCCAAAGGAGCCGCCAAAGCCGGCCCATGCAAAGCTGACGATGCCGAACACGCTGGAGTTGGGGTCGCGGGCCAGCACCACGCCCACCACGCTGATGCAGATGATGGTCAGGCGGGCAGCGAACAGGCTCTGCTTCTCGGTCAGCTTCATGTGGCCGAACTCCTGCAGGATGTTCTGGGATACGCTGGAGGCTGCTGCCAGCATCTGGCTGTCGGCGGTGGACATGGTAGCGGCAAGGATGCCGGCAAGGATCAGACCTGCCAGAATGGCTGCCAGCACGCCGTGTTGAGAGATCAGGCTGGCCACGCGCACGATCAGGGTCTCGCTGGAAGAGCCGCTCAGGAACTCCAGCGCGCCCGCCTTGGTCATGCCCAGGCCCACCATGCCGATGACGATGGAAGCGGTCATGGCAATGACCACCCACACGCTTGCAATGCGGCGGCTGAGCACCAGCTTCTTTTCGTCCTCAATGGCCATGAAGCGCAGCAGGATGTGGGGCATGCCGAAGTAGCCCAGACCCCATGCCAGCGTGGACGCGATGTCCAGCAGACTGTAGGAGGTAGCGGTGTTGTCTGCCGCATTGTGGCTTGCAGCCATGGTCAGGTAGCCGGGCAGGCTGCGGGCGTTGTCCAGAACCACGTCCCAGCCGCCTGCCACGCTGACACCATACACCAGCACTGCGATCAGCGCCATGCTCATGACAACGGACTGGATCAGGTCGGTGGTAGACACAGCGCGGAAGCCGCCCATGATGGTGTAGCCCACAATGACCACAGCGGACAGGATCATGGCCGCCATGTAATCCACGCCAAACAGGCTGTTGAACAGCTTGCCGCAGGCGGCAAAGCCGGAAGCGGTGTACGGGATGAAGAACACGATGATAATGACCGCGCCCAGCGCGTTGAGCAGGTTGCGCTGGTCATGGAACCGCAGGGAAAGGAACTGCGGCACCGTGATGGCATCCAGATTGGCCGAGTAGCGGCGCAGGCGGCGGGCCACGATGAGCCAGTTGAGCCATGTGCCCACAGCAAGGCCGATGGCCGTCCAGCCCGGCGACGCGATGCCGGTGAGATATGCAAGGCCCGGCATACCCATCAGCAGCCAGCTGGACATATCGCTGGCTTCGGCGCTCATAGCCGTGACAAGCGGACCCATCGTGCGGCCGCCGAGGTAGAAATCGCTGCTGTCCTCGTTGGATTTGCTGTAGACAAAGCCAACCAGCAGCATTCCCACCAGATAGATCACAATGGTGGCAATGATGCAGATATTGATCATTTGATTACCCCTCTCTTTCTTCCCCTCAACGGGAACATATCTTAAATATTACCACAAAAACCTGCATTCCTGCAAGCTTTTCGGGCAATTCAAGAGCACAAACTGCTGTTTTTCCGGGTTTTGAACAGAAAAAGCAGCATTTCTGGTGCAAAATCCATCAGAAACACTGCCGTCGTAAATTGATATCCGCAGCCCGGCGTAAAGCCGTATCCGTATTGAACCAAAAAAGCGCCCCCTGCCATGGCCTTGTAAGGGTCAGCAGCGGGTGCTCTTTTTGGTTTATGTCTGTACAAAGAAATCCGGGAACCGTTCCAATATCTTCTGGAAATTCTCGCGGTACATGCCAAGGTGATGCTCAAACAGGGCTTCTACGTCCACGTCCAGCGGCAGGCCGTCCCGCAGATAGCCAAAGATCTGCTCGTGCTCTTTCTGCACCGAGGCAATATTTCCCCGGCAAAGGGCCGAGTCCAGATACCGCACACGGTCCATATGGGAAGTAACGTTGTGCATGGCCTCCCAGATGCGGTCGTAGCCGGAATCGTGGTACAAAAGCCTGTGGAAGTCGTTATCCAGCGAGATGAAGAAGTCATCTGCTGCATCCTGATCCAGATAAAGGTCTTCGTTCTGCCGGTTCAGCAGTTCCTGAAATTCGTTCAGCTGTTCCCTTGTCAGCTTTCCGGCCAGCCCGCGCAGCAGCGCCGGTTCCAGAATGCGGCGCATGGCAAAGCCTTCGTTCAGGTATGGAACGCTGATCTTGGACACAATGCTGCCGCGCTGCGGCAGAACATCCACAAGCCATTCGCTTTTCAGCATCATCAGCGCTTCGTGTACCGGTGTGCGGCTCATGGCCAGCTGTTCGCACAGTTCGGCCTCGCTCAGCTGACAGCCCGGCTGCAGCTGCAAGGTCATAATATTTTTGCGCAGCATACGGTAGGCGTAAGCCCGGTTATTTTCGTCCATTCTGCGCACGTCCAGCAGCAGCGGCAATGCGCTGGCCTTTTCTTCTCTCATAGCAGTTCCCTTTTTTGCTTGCCGTAATTTTACCGCAGGGCGCACCGCCCCGCAGACATCTGAAATCATTCTTATTATAAAGCATCCCGCGGCACATGTCAAAAAGAAAAAGCACCAAGCATTGCTGCTTCGTGCTTTTTGTGGTGCACCTCGCGCACTCCTATCCGAATGGTCTTACGAACAACCCCTTTGTGTTTTCTTTCCGGAGGAAAATCGGTTACTTCTTCCGTTTGTTCGTCTGATACATCGCCCCGATCACCTGAAGCCGGTTCACCCGGACATCTGCGCCAAGGGTGGACTCCGTTTCCGGGGTGACCAATTCATTTTCTACCGCCCAGCACACGGCTTTCAGAACCTCTTCGTCCTGTACGTCAGTGTATGTCTGCTGAGAGGCCGGTTCCGGCTTGCCTGCCATGTTCCACAGCACTACAGCCAGCTCCTGCCGGGTCTCAGGAACCGCAAAGCCTTCGGGCAGGTTATTTTGAATGTAGCTGTGCGCCAGCAGAATGCCGCCGCCCACAACGGCCGTACCAACGGCCAACGCAGCGATCACAGCGCCTGCGCCGCCATCTTCAGAACCAGCACCGGGCTGTTCCGGGTCAGGCTTCGGCTCTTCAAGAATCGCATCGCCGCCGATCGTTCCGCCATTGTTCGTGATCGTGCAACCCCTGAAATCGCCGGCCGTAACGGATGCGCCCTCTTGATTGACCAGTGTTCCGGTGAATTGAGTGACCGGCGTGCAGGTTGCCTGGATCGTTCCCCTGTTGGTCACTTTGCTGGTCACTTTGCCGCCATTTGCATTCAGGATGCCGTCATTTTCAATGGGGATGCTGAGGGTGCCGCCGGTGCTTCTGTCGATCAGCGTCAGGGTGCCATGGTTGATGATCTTGAAATCGCTTTCCTTTGCAGAGAGCGTTTTGCCCGCCAGATCCACCGTAACCGTGACTCCTTTCGGGATCTCCAAGGAGTTTTCCATTACCGGTGGTAAATAGCTCGAAACCTTGAGGGTGATGCTTTCGCCCGCTCCGCTCGGGATCTTCCAGCTGCGGCCGAGCAGATAAACATACTCGTCACACGGCGAGTCTGTAATTGTTCCTTTATAAGGGGAGCGATGCTCGATTCTGTGGATCTTGCATCCTGTGATTTTTCCGGTTCCCGCAATTTCTACCGTACCGGTAAACTCGGCGTTTCCCTGGCCTGTGATTGCCCCCTGGTTCAGCACTGTTCCGCCGACCGAAGTGTTGTTCACCGTCAGTGTGGCACTGCTGCCAATACGGATATCATAAAGTTCGCTGTCCTTGACAGAGCCTCCGCTCATTACAGCAGATCCGGCATCCACCCGTACACCATCCCCACCGTTGTCTTCGATGGTGCCGCCGCTCATGCTGAATTCAGATGTACCGCCTATTGCATAGATCGAGACACCATTCGTATTGCAGTTCTGAATCTCGCCACCGGTCATGCTGAAGCTGGCTGTTTTTCCGGAGGAGGGATACACTTTAACGCCTGCGCCTTCATATGCTGTGCAATCTTCAATCGAGCCGCCGGACATCTCAAAGGAGCCGCCGAGCACATATACGCCGCCGCCCGCGTTGTTCGCATTGCAAGCGGAAATTGTTCCGCTGAACATCTCAAAGGAGCCGCCGGACACATATACACCGCCGCCGTCAGCTTTGCCGCCGGTTGCACTGCAGTTCCGGATCGCGCCACCGGTCATACGGAATGTGCCGTTGCCCATAGACACACCTGCGCCGTATTTTGCAGTAAAGCCGCGGATCGTGCCGCACCGGCTCATCCAACGGGAGAGCTGCTGCCCGCCGCCGGAGATCTGATGTGCAAAAAACGAGGCCGTTCCCTCTCTTTTCCAGAGAGGCAGAACGGCCTCGTTTTGCTTATTTTTTCCGGTACTCCCGGGGTGTCATGCCGAAGTGCGCCTTGAACGCCCGGTTAAAATAGGAGAGGTTCTCAAACCCGCACCGGGAAGCGATGGTCAGAACCGTCTCATCCGTGGCCTGCAGCGCTTCGGCGGCGGCGTTGAGCCGGTACTCGTTCAGAAAGGCCACAAAGCTCTGCCCGGTCATCTGCCGGAACCACCGCATGAAGTGGCTGGCACTGAAGGAGCAGACCCCGGCGGCATCGGCGACCCGGAGTTCCTCGGTATAATGGGCCGAGAGCCATTGCAGGAGCGTTTTCAGCCGCTGGGTGTCGGCTGTCTCGGCGGCAAGCCGCTGCCGGCCCTGTGCAAGGAGCAGGGCAAGAAACCGCAGCAATGCCCCCTTGACCTGCAGCTCGTAGCCGGGGAGCTTGGCGCGGTTGGCATCCTCCACCTCCCGCAGGCAGGCGGCGGCCTGCAGATAGCACAAATCGTTCGGGGTCAGCCGCGCAGGCAGCGACAAGCGCCCGCTTTGCAGCGGAAGCAGATATTTCTCGGCACAAAGGTCCTCTGCGCCGCCCAGAAGCTCCAGCTCAAAAATGATATTTTCGTATTCCATGCACTGCCCTTCGGCCTGCCGCAGGGCATGGAGGGTGCCGGGCGTAAAAATAAAGATGTCCCCCATGCGGGCCGGGCAGCTCTCAGCGCCCACCTGCACCAGTCCTGTGCCCCGCTTGACAAAGACCAGCTCCATGCTCTCCTGCCAGTGGAGCGCCACCTGCGGAAAGTCCCCCGGAATGGTGCAGGGATACAGATTGAAGGGAAACCGCACGGCACCATGCTGCTTGGTCTCCTGCAAAGATGCCTGATTTTGCATTGTTTCACCTCCCGATGATAGGATTGTACCACAGTCTGCGCTTTTTAGGCAAGATTTTGATTGTTTTATGTGGTATATCTGGAAGTACAGATGTCAAACCTGTTTTCCGCAAGGTGTATTTGAAAACAAAGAAAATGACGAATATTTCGCAAGCACAAACGGGATCCAAGGCTGTTTCACGCAAGATCCGGCTGTGCTTGTAGAAATAGACTAAATTTTCGACTTTTCAGATACACCCTAACAAAGGAGGATGCATTTATGAGCTTTACCGAAACGTTACAGGGTCTCACGGGCAAGCCGCTGGCAGACTGCACGAATCAGGAGCTGTATCTCGCGCTGCTGGAACTCGTCCGGCAGAAGAGCGCCGACCGTGTGCAGCCGGTCACCGGCCGCAAGCTGTACTATATCAGCGCCGAATTTCTCATCGGCAAGCTGCTGTCCAACAACCTCATCAATCTGGGACTGTACGATGAAGCCCGCGATGCACTGGCTGCCGTCGGCAAGAGCCTTTCCGATATCGAAGAGGTGGAGCCGGAACCTTCTCTGGGCAACGGCGGTCTGGGCCGTCTGGCTGCCTGCTTCCTCGACTCTCTGGCAACGCTGAACCTGCCCGGCGACGGCGTAGGTCTGCGGTACCATTTTGGTCTGTTCCATCAGTCCTTTGAGGATGGCGTGCAGAACGAAAAGCCCGACCCGTGGCTCACTGCCCACAGCTGGGCGGAAAAGACCGACACCACCTACCCGGTGGAACTGGCGGGCAAGGAGTACACCGCCCGGCTGTACAAGCTGGCGGTCACCGGCTACGAGGGGCGCACCAACACCCTGAACCTGTTCGATCTGGACACCATCGACGAGAGCATCGTCCATGACGGCATTGCCTTCGACAAGACTGCCATCGACAAGAACCTGACCCTCTTCCTCTACCCGGACGATTCCGACGAGGCAGGCCGCCGTCTGCGGGTGTACCAGCAGTACCTGATGGTCTCTGCCGGTGCACAGCTCATTCTGGCCGAGTGCGCCGCCCGGGGCTGCAACTTCCATGATCTGGCGGACTACGCCGCTATCCAGATCAACGACACCCACCCCAGCATGGTCATCCCGGAGCTGATCCGGCTGCTGGGCGAGCGCGGCATCGAGTTTGAGGAGGCCGTGGAGATCGTCACCAAGACCTGCGCCTACACCAACCACACCATTCTGGCCGAAGCACTGGAAAAGTGGCCCCGCGCCTATCTGGATGCCGTAGTGCCGCAGCTGATGCCCATCATTGAAAAGCTGGATGCGCTGGCACGCACCCGCACCGAGGACGAGAGCCTTGCCATCATTGACAAGGACGACCGGGTGCACATGGCACACATGGATATCCACTTTACCCACTCTACCAACGGCGTGGCAGCGCTGCACACCGAGATTTTGAAAAACTCCGAGCTGCACGGCTTCTACGAGCTGTACCCGGAGAAGTTCAATAACAAGACCAACGGCATCACCTTCCGCCGTTGGCTGCTGGAATGCGACCCGCGCCTGACTGCAACGCTGGAAAAGCACATCGGCTCCGGCTTCCGCAAGGACGCCGCCGAGCTGGAAAAGCTGCTGGCCTTTGTCGATGACGAGACGGTGCTCAGCGAGCTGACCGCCGTGAAAAAGGCCAACAAGGAAGCGCTGGCAGACTGGCTGCTGCACACCCAGAAGGTGACTGTGAACACCGATGCAGTGTTCGATATCCAGTCCAAGCGCCTGCATGAGTATAAGCGCCAGCAGCTCAACCTGTTGTACCTCATCCACCAGTACTACGAGATCAAGGCAGGACACCTGCCCGCTGTGCCGCTGGTGAGCATCTTCGGCGCAAAAGCCGCTCCCGCCTACACCATTGCAAAAGACATCATCCATGCGCTGCTGACCCTCTCCAAGGTCATTGCCGCAGACCCGGAGGTGTCCAAGTGGCTGCAGGTGGTGTTTGTGGAAAACTACAACGTCACCGCCGCTGAAAAGCTGATCCCGGCCTGCGACCTGTCCGAGCAGATCAGCCTTGCCTCCAAGGAGGCCTCCGGCACCGGCAACATGAAGTTTATGCTGAACGGTGCGCTGACGCTGGGCACCATGGATGGTGCCAACGTGGAGATCAGCCAGCAGGTGGGCGAGGAGAACATCTATATCTTCGGCCAGACCTCCGATCAGGTCATCCACCGCTACGCCGTGGGCGATTACGACCCCGCCCAGTGGGTGGAGGGCGATGCCAACATCCGCCGCGCCATCAGCTTCCTGACCGGGCCGGAGATGCTGGCCGCCGGTCATGCCGAAAACCTGACCCGCCTGCACGACGAGCTGATCCACAAGGACTGGTTCCAGACCCTGCCGGACTTCAATGCCTACGTTGTGCGCAAGGGACAGGCCCTCAGCGATTACGCCTGCGACCCCACGGGCTGGCGGCGTAAGTGCCTTGTGAACATTGCCAAGGCTGGCATGTTCTCCTCTGACCGCACCATTGCCGAGTACGACCGCGATATCTGGCATCTGGGCAAATAATCTTTTTTGAACCTGCGTTTCTCCTTTATTTTCTCATAGGCTGCTGCACAAAGCTGTGCGGCAGCTTTTTTGTTTCCGTGCCAACAAGAAACGCCGCTGCACAGCCGTGCAGCGGCGTTTGATTCAGTTGATGAAAACCGGAACAGAAGCGGGATCAGTCCTCGCTCTCCTCTTCTTCCTCGTCATCCTCATCCGTATCGCGCGGCTTATAGAAGATGCCGCTCAGGAAGATGCTGACGAAATACAGCAGCACCATGGGGAAAGCCACCATGCACTGGGACACGATGTCCGGCGGGGTGACCACAGCAGCGATGAAGAAGATGACCACGATGGCCACGCCGCGCACCTGCTTGAGGATCTGCGGGTTGATGATGCCCATCTTGGAAAGGATGATGGTGATCAGCGGCATCTCGAACACGCAGCCAAAGATGATGAACATGGTCAGGCAGAGGTTGACGTAGCTCTCGATACTGGTGGTGGTCTGGATGTACTCTGCACCCTCGATGCCAGTGCTGAGGAACCGCAGCATGAACGGCATCATGAGCTTATAGGCGAACAGCACGCCCACGCAGAACAGGATCAGACCCAGCAGCATGACCAGCTTGAAAAAGGTGCTCTCGCTCTTTTTCAGACCCGGCTTTGCAAAGGCGTAGATGTTGTAAAAGGCCACAGGCACCGTTACCACCACACCGGCCAGAATGGACACCCGGAAATACTGCATCAGTTTTTCCTGCGGGGCAATGGACACGAACTGGTAATAGTCGCGGCCCATGGCAGTAAGCAGATCGATCAGACGGTCTGCATACGCCAGCGAGACCACCACGCCCACCACAAACACCACCGCGCAGATGATGAGCCGGTTCCGCAGTTCTTTCAGATGGCCGGTCAGCGTCATGCTGCCGTCCTCTGCCATGACTTCGGCTTTCTTTTTGCGCTTTTTGTTTGTAGCCACAATTACTCCTCGTCTTCGTCCTTCTTATCAGCCTTCTTTACAGTCTCCTCGGACTGCTCGGCGTCCTCGTCCTCCATGCCCTTCTTGAAGCCATTGATGGTCTTACCGAACATCTTGCCCAGCTTCGGCAGGTTCTTGGGTCCAAAGATCAGCAGAACGACAACCAGAATGATCAGCAGCTCATTAGTACCAATACGCATAATAAATATCTCCTTTTTCTTGCCGCGCCGCGTGGCGGGCGTATTACAGAATGTATCTGGCAACCGCGGGCGCGGGTGCATCCATAAATAAGTAGGGGCGCTTACACCTTTGCTTCCTCAGCGGGTGCAGCTTCGGCGGCTTCTTCGGCTGCGGCAGGGGCTTCCTGCACAGGCTCAGCCACCGGCTCGGCGGCAGGCTGTGCGGCCTCGGCAGCGGCCTGCTCCGGCTTTTCAGCGGGAGCCTCCACAGTTTCAGCCGGGGCTTCGGCGGGCTGCTCGGGCAGTTCCTCCACAGCATCCTCGGTCAGGTCGGTGACCTCCTCGGTCTTAGCCAGCTTCTTGGCGGCTTCCTCTTTGCTGGTCTTGCCAATGCCGGTAAAGCTCTTGGTCACGTCCCGCATGCTACTGTCGATATCCTTCTTGATATCAGTCAGGGGGGCAACAGCCTCTTTCAGGGGAGCCTGAATCTCGTTCAGCGGCTCCACCACGTTCTTCTGGATCTCCTCAGAAGCAGCGCCGGTGTATTTCTTCAGCTCGCGGAGCATCTTGCCGATCTTCTTTGCGTAGACAGGCAGCTGGTCCGGGCCGATGAACACAAACGCCACGATGACGATGACGATAAGTTCCCAAAAACCAATTTTCATAAGTAACGTTTCCTTTCCTGTACCAAGGGCATTTCCAAGACCGCCGCACACCACAGCAGTCTGCGCGTTTTTGCCCTTTTTGGCGGGGGTTCGGCGCACTGCGCGCCTTTGTTGCCCTATGTATACCGAAAAGTGGTGTACTGAATGTTAATATATTATTAATATTTTATGAACGAGTGCCTATTCGGCCTGTTTTATTTAACAAAGTGCATTTTCGTCATTCGTTATTACAGTTTGGATAGGATACAACAGCGTCCTCAGGTCTGCACGCCCTCGAACTGGCTATTGTAGAGTTTGGCGTAGAAGCCGCCCTGCGCCAGCAGCTGGTCGTGGTTGCCCTGCTCCACGATGTGGCCGTCCTTCATCACAAGGATAACGTCTGCCTCCCGGATGGTGGAAAGGCGGTGCGCCACGATAAAGCTGGTACGCCCCTGCATCATGCGGGCAAAGGCCTTCTGGATGCGCACCTCAGTGCGGGTATCAATGGAGGATGTGGCTTCGTCCAGGATCAGCATGGGCGGCAGGCAGAGCATCACGCGGGCGATGCAGAGCAGCTGCTTTTGTCCCTGACTGATATTGCCGCCGTCCTCTGCAATGACAGTGTCGTAGCCATCGGGCAGGCGGCGGATAAAGCTGTGGGCGTGGGCAGCCTTGGCGGCGGCAATCACCTCGTCCATGGTGGCGTCCGGCTTGCCGTAGGCAATGTTCTCCCGCACCGTACCGGCGCGCAGCCAGGTGTCCTGCAGCACCATGCCGTAGCTGCCGCGCAGGGAAGCGCGGGTCACATCCCGGA
>ERZ773136.3425-NODE-3425-length-11795-cov-3.550511_pt1 | contig 11795 bp, 9 predicted proteins | sample MGYA00580855_ERZ773136 | MGnify/ENA primary metagenome ERZ773136 (study PRJEB29015, sample SAMEA2737860) | human gut metagenome | biome: human gut; feature: human-associated habitat; material: faeces | place: China | collected 2012 ... | reverse complement strand
ACGGAGTATCTACGGCGCAAGCCAAAGTACGAAAAGTCGAGCGCAGAAGCAAACGTATGTTTGATTCTGCCGAGACGGAGTATCTACGGCGCAAGCCAAAGTACGAAAAGTCGAGCGCAGAAGCAAACGTATGTTTGATTCTGCCGAGACGGAGTATCTACGGCGCAAGCCAAAGTACGAAAAGTCGAGCGCAGAAGCAAACGCATGTTCGATTCTGTCGGGGCGAAGTGTTTAAGGTGCAGCCGAAGAGAGGTGTTTTCGGCGACGAGGTCCCTCCGGTCTTCGGAAATGGCCTCCGAGTGGCATAGTTTATGGATTTACGCACCTTGTAATTTTTAAACACATTACCGCTATGAACACGAAACAAGAGACACGGGCCAATGCTACGACGGCTGTCTTCGGATCGGAAAAGATGCTCACTCCCGCTCCGACGCAGAACATTCCGCAGCACAAAACCACACCTGAGATCGCCTACCAAATGGTGAAGGACGAGACCTATCCCCAGACGCAGCCGCGTCTGAATCTGGCGACTTTCGTCACCACCTACATGGACGAATACGCTACGCGCCTGATGAACGAGGCGATCAACGTCAACTACATCGACGAGACCGAGTATCCGCGTGTGGCGGTGATGTGCGGACGGTGCATCAACATCATCGCCAACATGTGGAATTCGCCCGAAAAGGCCGAGTGGAAGACCGGCGCGCTGGGAATCGGCTCGTCGGAGGCTTGTATGCTGGGCGGCGTCGCGGCCTGGCTGCGCTGGCGCGCGAAACGCAAGGCCGAGGGCAAACCCTTCGACAAACCCAATCTGGTGATGAGCTCCGCCTTCCAGGTGGTCTGGGAGAAGTTCTGCCAGTTGTGGCAGATCGAGATGCGCACGGTGCCCCTCACGCTCGAAAAGCCGACGCTCGATCCGAAGGACGCTCTGGCGATGTGCGACGAGAACACCATTTGCATCGTGCCGATCGCCGGGGTGACGTGGACGGGACTCAACGACGACATCGAGGCGCTCGACCGCGAGCTGGACGCCTACAACAAGAAGACGGGATACGATATTCCGATCCACGTCGATGCGGCGTCGGGAGGTTTCATCCTGCCGTTCCTCAATCCGGAGGTGAAGTGGGACTTCCGCCTCAAATGGGTGTGGTCGATCTCCACGTCGGGACACAAATACGGACTGGTCTATCCGGGCCTGGGCTGGGTCGTCTGGAAGGACAAGAAGTATCTGCCCGAAGAGATGTCGTTCAGCGTCAACTATCTGGGCGCCAACATCACGCAGGTAGGGCTCAACTTCTCGCGTCCTGCGGCGCAGATTCTGGGTCAGTACTACAACTTCATCCGCCTGGGCTTCGACGGTTACAAGGAGGTGCAGCAGAATTCGATGGACGTAGCCTGCTACTGCCATGAACAGATCGGCAAGATGAAGTGTTTCGAAAATTATTCGAAGGAGCTGCAAAATCCGCTCTTCATCTGGTACATGAATCCCGAGTACGACAAGACGGCCAAATGGACGCTCTACGATTTGCAGGCCGTACTCCAACAGAGCGGCTGGATGGTTCCCGCCTACACGATGCCGAAGAACATTGATTCGCTGGTCGTCATGCGCGTGGTCGTTCGTCAGGGAATGTCGCGCGATATGGCCGACATGCTGCTGAGCGACATCGGCAACGCCGTCGCCGGCTTCGAAAAGCTGAAATATCCCACGCAGTCGCGTCTGGATTACGAAGCCAAGGTCAAGCAGAAGGGGCGTGTCTTCACGCACTGATGCGCGGAACGTTCCGTTTTTCGGGACGAGCGTGCATTTGAAAGGGAACCGCTCCACGGTTTCTGAAAAGGGCTCACCCCTGTCGGATTTTCCGGCAGGGGTGAACTTATAAATGGAGGTCGGGGATGCTCCGGTCAGCGGGCGCCTGTCAGGACGGGATGTCCCAGAGACGTATCGTACGTGTAGCCGACCTGCACGAGTTGGGCCATCATCGAAGCGGCGATCGCGTCGTTCATCTCGGCGATTGCCGCTTCGAAACCGCTCTGATCGAGACTTGCGAAAGCCTTGCTGTCGGGCAGCGTCTCCGAGACGCCGTCTTGCGTCGACCCCCAGAACACGCCGTTGAGCAGAGCGGCCTCCGATGCGCCGGCCACGCCGCGGGCCGTGCCGCCGGAGAGCGAAAAGTCGGTTTCGACGAGGGCGTAGCAACCGTCCATATAGGCAGGGATTTCCATGACGACGGGGTAGATCATGGAGTAGCCTGAGAAGGTTCCGGCGATACCGCCTGCGTTGGCCGTGTAGTCCGTGCCGTTCTTGGGCTCGATCTCTACGCGGCCCTTGCAGAGGGCATAGCATCCGACGAGGAAGGCATAGTTGCTTTCAGCCTGTGTCAGGCCTGTCACGCCGCCGAAATTGCTCCGGTCGGAGGCGATTTTCACGTGTGCGCTCTCCGTCCATTCGGCGTGGCAGCCGGCCGTCAGCATACCGCTTTTGCCGCATACACCGCCCACGTTGACGTTGGTCGTGCCGTCGGCGACATTCGAAGAGATTTCGATGTCGCCCGATAGGAGAGCGTCGCAAGCCGACGCCGTAGCGTTCGAAGCCGATCCGAAGACACCGCCGACATGTACGTCGGAATATTCGTCGCCCTGGGCGATCTTCACCGTTCCACCCATTTCGGTCGAAACGAGCGAGACGGCGCATTCACCGACGCCGGAGAGCGATCCGACAGCGCCGCCGAAGCTGATGGCGCCGTTGCTCTCGATTGAGGCGTCGCCCGTAAATTTTGCGGTACAGTCGGTGATGGAACTTCCGGAATTGCCGCAGACGATGCCCGCGTTGCAAGTTGCTTCCCCGCCTTTCGGAACGAGCAGCGAGCCGCCGAAATCCGCCGTGCAGCTTTCGATCGAGGCCTCGGCGGTCGAACCGACGATGCCGCCCGCTTGGGCATAGACGTAATAGCCTTCGGGGACGGTGTTGAAGGCTGCTTCGAGAACTCCCGTACCGGTGAAGGTACAGGCGGAGATGCGTCCGCCGTTCATGGATCCGGCGATGCCGCCGGTCATCGAGATTTCGCCGCCCTCGGTTCTGATCGTGTGTGCCGCGTCGAGCGTCGTTTCGCAGAAGTCGATGTTTCCCGACTCGGCCATGCCGCAGATGCCGCCTGCGTCGGCCGTGCCCGTCGGGTCGTTGCCGCACGATGCCGATACCGAACCCGTGAAGGAGCAGTGCTCGATGGCTCCCGAACCCGGACGGGTGTTCATGGCGTCCTCGTAGGCGATGATATTGAAACCGACGATGCCGCCGGCGATCACATAGCTTTTGTCGGTGCAGGATGTCGTCGCGGAGACTGTGCCCGCGACGTGAAGATTCCTGATCGTGCCGTCGTTCACTCCGAAGAGTCCGACGCTCGTGAAGGTCGTCGCACCCGTGTAAGCGACGTTTAGGTTGTTCACGGTGTGGCCGCCTCCGTCGAAAACGCCTTGGAATGCCTTCTCGGGATTCTCGTAGGGATACCTTCCGTCTTGCGGGCCGGTACCGATCGGCGTCCAGTTTTCATAGCCGGAAAGATCGAGATCGGCCGTCAGCAGGTAGTGGACGTCCGGTTCGAAATAGCCGGCCGTCTGTTCGTTGACGCATTGTGCCAGCAGGGCCAGTTGCGACGGCCGTGCGATTAGGTAGGGATCTTCTTCCGTGCCGCTGCCTCCGTCGAATTCGTCGGCGATCGTCTTGTCGAGGGTTTTGAACCGCTCCCATGCGCTCCATTCCGAATCGAGGTAGTTGCCCGAAACGACCAGCGCGCGGATGCGTACCTCGTATTCGGTGTATGCTTCGAGTCCGGTCAACTCGTAACGGGTGTCTTCGACACGGGTGGAGAAGGCGTAGTCGTCGCTGCGGGCTTCCAGTTCATAGGCGGCAGCTTCGTCCACCCCCCCCCATTCGATCAGGAGCGATGTTTCGGAAGGGATTGCCGTAAGGGTTTGAGGAGCTTTCAGTTGCACGGAGGTATCGTCCTCTTTGCAAGATGCAGCCAAAAACAGCGCGGCGATCAGAATTATCCGATGCAACCGCAAAATGAGATGACTTTTCATCATGAAAACTGAATTAAGTGGAATGAATATGATAAGCGAAAATAACGATTTTTTCAGACATATTGATCATTCGCTTCGTTTTTCGCAGCCTCTTTTTTCCGGAAGAGGGTTGCGGAGGGGCTTCCGGAAGAGTACCGTTGTCGGCTGAGGAGGCGTCCGGTGGCGGCGGCGGTTTCGCACCGGAAAGATGTCGTTTGCTGAGGATGGAGCGCGTCGACGAATCGGTGCGGCGGAGCGTGCGTGCGGAGTCCGCCTGACGGAACGGAGTGTAAATTCATCCCTGGGGATCGATCGCGGCGGAATCGGATGTTCGGTTCGGGAGTGTCGGAATCGGCTGTCGTACGACGGAAATATGCGCCTCTTTTTCGAGTACGGCATTGGATCGTTTCCGGATTTTGCCTACCTTTATGGACGGAATGCGGCGGATGCCGCCGAATCGATCATTCGAGATGAAAAAAGTCGTAGTCTTTACCGGAGCCGGCGTGAGTGCCGACAGCGGACTGTCCACCTTCCGCGATGCCGACGGATTGTGGGCCGATTACCGGATCGAGGATGTCTGTACGCCCGAGGCGCTGGCGCGCAATCGCCGGCTGGTGATCGAATTTTACAACAAACGCCGCCGCGAGATGCTGGCGGCCCGTCCCAATGCGGCTCATTTGGCCATCGCGGGATTGGAGGCGGATTTCGACGTCGAGGTCATCACCCAGAATGTAGACGACCTGCACGAACGCGCCGGTTCGACCCGTGTGACGCATCTGCACGGCGAACTGCGGAAACTCCGCTCCTCGCGCGATCCCGCGTTGATCGTTCCGATCGAAGGGTGGGAACAGCCGTTGGATGCCACGGCCCCCGACGGGGCGCTGCTGCGTCCGCATATCGTCTTTTTCGGCGAGGCGGTTCCCCAGTTCGACCATGCGGTGCGGATTGCGGCGGCGGCCGACGTGTTGATCGTCGTCGGAACGTCGCTGGCGGTCTATCCGGCGGCTTCGCTGGTGCATTACGTCCGTCCCGGGGTGCCGATCTATCTGGTCGACCCTGGCGCTCCCGACGTGCGGACGATCCGTAATCCGCTGACTCATCTGCGCGAGCGGGCGGCCGTCGGGATGCCCGAACTGGCCGAACGGTTGCGCAGGGAGTCGCAGCCGGAATAAAGAGAGAGGAGCGTGGATTTCGAAATCCGCGCTCCTCTCTTTTCGGGGCGTTCCCTTAGCCGAGGAACGACAGCAGGATACCTGCGGCGACGGCCGAACCGACCACGCCGGCCACGTTGGGCCCCATGGCGTGCATCAGCAGGTAGTTGCCCGGATTTTCGCGCTGTCCTTCGATCTGCGACACGCGGGCGGCCATCGGTACGGCCGACACGCCGGCCGAACCGATCAGCGGGTTGATCTTGTTCTCCTCTTTGCTGAACAGGTTCATGAACTTGGCCAGCAGCACGCCGCCGGCGGTTCCCAGGCAGAAGGCGATGACGCCCAGCACGAGGATGCCCAGCGTGCGGAAATTCAGGAACGCTTCGGCGGTCGCCGTGGCGCCGACGGTCAGGCCGAGGAAGATCACCACGATGTTCATCAGTTCGTTCTGCACCGTTTTGCTCAGGCGATCCACCACGCCGCACTCCTTCATCAGGTTACCCAGCATCAGACAGCCCACGAGCGGCATTGCGCTCGGCAGCAGCAGGGCGATGACGACCGAGATGATGATCGGGAAGAGGATACGCTCGGTTTTCGATACCGGACGCAGCGTGCGCATACGGATCGCACGTTCGTGCTTGTTGGTGAGCAGTCGCATGATGGGCGGCTGGATGACCGGCACGAGCGCCATGTAGGAGTAGGCGGCTACGGCGATCGGGCCCAGCAGTTCGGGGGCCAGCATCGAGGTGAGGTAGATGGCCGTGGGACCGTCCGCACCGCCGATGATGCCGATCGAACCGCTCTGTTCGGGCGAGAATCCGATCGCATAGGCGCCGAGGAACGTCACGAAGATGCCGATTTGCGCCGCAGCGCCCAGCAGGAAACTCTTGGGATTGGCGATCAGCGGACCGAAATCGGTCATGGCGCCTACGCCCAGAAAGATCAGGCAGGGGTAGATGCCCAGCTTGACGCCCAGGTAAAGGTAGTCCAGCAAGCCCGCCTTCGCGACGAAGATGTCCCAATGGACATGCCCTCCGGCGAAGAGCTCGGTGTGGTAGAGATTGGCGCCGGGCAGGTTCGTCAGCAGCATGCCGAATGCGATGGTCAGCAGCAGCAGCGGCTCGAACTTATGCCGGATAGCCAGATAGAGCAGGAAGAAGGCGATGCCGATCATCACGATGTTTCCCCAACCCATGGCGCTGAAAAAACCGGCCAGACCGGTCGATTCGCCGAATCGGATCAGGCTCTCCCCGACAAAGTCGGAACTTGAACTCAGCAGTGTCCACATAAGCCTACTCGATGAGAATCAGGTTATCGCCCTCCATGACCGTAGCGCCCTGCTGGACGAAGATCTACTTGACGACGCCGGCGCGGTCGGCGTCGATGTTGTTCTCCATTTTCATGGCTTCGAGGATCACGAGCGTCTGACCGGTCGCGATCGTATCGCCGACCTTGACGTTGATCGAGAGCACGGTACCCGGCAGAGGACACTTGATCGTGTAACCCGTCGAGGGGGCTACCGGCGCGATACGGGGAGCGGGAGCCGCCGTAGCGGGGGTGATTTTCGCGCTGTCGGCTTCGCGGGGGGCGGGAGCTACCTGAGGACGTTTCGTCGCGGCTCCTTTGGCGCCTGCGATCTCGACCTCGTAGGCCGTGCCGTTGACCACCACGTGTGCCAGGGTCGAGGATTCGTTTACGTCGTCGATGCGCACGTCGTAATTATGTCCGTTGATTTTCAATGCGTAATCTTTCATTGTTCCAATACTTATTTTTTGTCGGGCATCTGGGTTAGCCCATGAATTTTCGAGTTCCAGGGCGAATAAGCGCGCTTGATACTCATGATCGTCAGCACATCCGACTCACGGTCGTGCCGATCGCTGTTGAAGATTTTGAGTGCGGTGGCGATGGCCGCGATCTCCTCTTCGTGCAGTTGGCCCTGCTCGACGGGTTTGCCGCTCTGAGTCGCGGCCGCGGCCGCCTTGCGGCGGCTGACGAAGATCATTCCGAAAAGTTTCATGATCCACACCAGCAGCACGAGAATGCCGAATACCAGACAGATGCTGATGAGCGTCGTCCACAGCATCTCGGGCCATCCCCAATCGATTGCTGATAATATTGTCATAGCGTGCAATTGTTAGAGGGGAATATTCGAATGTTTCTTCGGCGGATTCTGCAAACGCTTGGTCGAAAGCGCTTGCAGGGCGCGGATGATCCGGAAGCGGGTGTTGCGCGGTTCGATCACGTCGTCGATGTAACCGTAGCGTGCGGCGTTGTAGGGGTTCGAGAACTTGTCGTTGTACTCCTGCTCCTTCTCGGCCACGAACTTGGCGCGCTCTTCGGGATTCTCGATCGCGGCCACCTCCTTGGCGTGAAGCACGCCCACGGCTCCGCTGGCGCCCATTACGGCGATTTCGGCTGTCGGCCATGCGTAGTTGATGTCGCCGCGGATGTGCTTCGACGACATGACGATGTAGGCGCCGCCGTAGGCCTTGCGCAGCGTGACGGTGATCTTCGGCACCGTCGCTTCGCAGTAGGCGAAGAGTAGCTTCGCGCCGTGGGTGATGACGCCGCCGTACTCCTGCGTCGTGCCCGGCAGGAAGCCCGGAACGTCTACCAGCGTGACCAGCGGAATGTTGAAGGCGTCGCAGAAACGCACGAACCGCGCTGCCTTGCGGCTGGCGTTGATGTCCAGCACGCCGGCCATGAACTTCGGCTGGTTGGCGATGATGCCCACCGACTGACCGTTGAAACGGGCGAAGCAGGTGATGACGTTCTTCGCGTAGCTCGCCGCCGATTCGAGGTATTCGCCGTTGTCGACGATGGCCTTGATGACCTCGGCCATGTCGTAAGGCTTGTTGGCGTTGTCGGGGATGATCTCGTTGAGCGAGTCTTCCAGGCGGTCGATACGGTCGGTGCAGACGGCCAGCGGAGCATCCTCCATGTTGTTCTGCGGCATGTAGGAGAGCAGTTTCTTGATCATTTCGATGCCCTCCTCCTCGGTGTCGACGGCGAACTGCGCCACGCCCGACTTGGTGGTGTGCATCGTGGCACCGCCCAGCTGCTCCTGCGTCACGTCCTCGCCCGTCACGGTCTTTACGACCTTCGGGCCGGTGAGGAACATGTTCGAGGTCTCCTTCTTCATGATGATGAAGTCGGTCAGTGCCGGCGAATAGACCGCACCGCCCGCGCAGGGGCCGAAGATGGCCGAAATCTGGGGAATGACGCCCGATGCCATCACGTTGCGCTGGAAGATGTTGGCATAGCCGGCCAGCGCGTTGATTCCCTCCTGGATTCGGGCGCCGCCCGAATCGTTCAGGCCGATGCAGGGCGCGCCGTTGCGCATGGCCATGTCCATGACCTTGCAGATCTTGTCGGACATCGACAGCGACAGCGAACCGGCCGTCACCGTGAAGTCCTGTGCGAAGACGTAGACCAGACGGCCGCCGATCGTGCCGTAGCCCGTCACCACGCCGTCGCCGAAGGTATGGCTCTTGTCCATGCCGAAGTCGTAGCAGCGGTGCGTGACGAACATGTCGAACTCTTCGAACGATCCCTCGTCGAGCAACATCTGGATACGCTCGCGGGCCGTGTACTTGCCCTTGCCGTGCTGTGCGTCGATCCGTTTCTGACCGCCGCCCATGCGGGCTTTCTCGCGGTTTTCGATGAGCGTGTTTATCTTGTTCTGAATTTCACTCATGATTGTCGTATGATTTGATTAGTTGTTCTTGTCCTCGCAAAGTTCGGTCAGGATGCCCTGCGTCGATTTCGGGTGCAGGAACGCGATGGTCATGCCTTCGGCGCCCTTGCGCGGGGTCTTGTCGATCAGGCGGATGCCCTTGGCTTCGGCGTCGGCCAGCTGCTCCTCGATGTTCTTGACGGCGAGTGCCATGTGGTGGATGCCGATGCCGCGCTTCTCGATGAACCCTGCGATCGTCGAATCCTCCGACGTCGGTTCGAGCAGTTCGATCTTGGTCTGGCCCAGTTTGAAGAAGGCCGTGCGCACCTTCTGGTCGGGCACTTCCTCGATCGCGTAACATTTCAGGCCCAGTACGTTCTCCCAGTAGGGAATCGCTTCATCGAGGCTCTTCACTGCAATGCCAAGATGCTCAATGTGAGATATTTCCATAACAAATAATTTTTATTTAGGTTGTTAGAATTTGAAATCTTGCCCGCGTCCGTTTTTGACGCACACAAAAGTAATCCTAATATTTTAAAAAACATAATTATTTGAACGAAATATCTTCGAAAAATCTTACATGAACGGCCTTTACCGCTATTCGGGACGGCCTTTTCCTCTGTCGGAACCCGCTTTGGCCCGTACCGCTTCGCTGCCGTAGACAGACTTCGGGCCGAAAACCCCGTGAAAAATTAGCGCGAAAGGCAAAAAATCGTTATCTTCGCTGCAAAACAACGGCTATGAAACGTATTTTCCTCGCATTGTTTCTGCTGTCGTGGACGCTGGGCGCCGCATCGCAGAATGTCGCATTGGGTGAAAAGACGCCCGATTTGAAAGTCAAATCGTGGCTGGACGATCGTATGCCGGTACCGGGGAGGACTTTTCTGCTCGTCTTTTTCCACTCCACGAGCCGGCCGGCCGTCGAATCGCTCGCGCATTTGCAGGAGTTGGGGCGGAAGTTCGGCGATCGGGTCAACGTCGTGGTCGTCGTCAGGGAGAGTCCGGAGGCCGTCGGCGGGATCGTCCGCCCGTATGCCGAGGGCAATCTGACGGTGGCTTTCGACGACAGCGGCCGCAGCTTCGCCGCCTACGACGTCCAATACCTGCCTTTCGGGGTGCTGGTTTCGGCCAAAGGCCGTGCGCTGTGGATGGGAAATCCGCGTCAACTGACCGAAGCGATACTTGATTCAAACCTTTAAAATAACATGAGTTTCACGAAAATAGATCACTACGAAAAAGAGTATGTCGACCATCATCACGATTCGGCCCTTTCCGTAACGGAAGGCGTCGCCGATCAGCCGATCGTCAACCCGTATTTCGTTCGTAAGAAGAAACACCGTCTCTCGACCGAGGAGTATGTGAAGGGCATTCTGGAGGGTAACATTACTACGCTGTCGCAGGCCATCACGCTCATCGAAAGCAGCAACCCCGATCATTATGCGCAGGCGCAGGAGATCATCGAACGCTGCCTGCCCCATGCCGGCCGGTCGGTGCGCATCGGCATCACCGGCGTGCCGGGCGCGGGTAAGTCGACCTTCATCGAGGCGATCGGCAACATGGTCACCTCGCTGCGCCACAAGCTGGCCGTGCTGGCCATCGATCCCAGTTCGGAACGTAGCGGCGGTTCGATCCTGGGTGATAAGACGCGTATGGAGAGCATCTCGGCCAATCCCGACGTCTTCATCCGTCCTTCGCCGTCGGCCGGTTCGCTGGGCGGCGTGGCGCGCAAGACGCGCGAGACGATCGTGTTGTGCGAGGCCGCGGGCTTCGACGTGATCTTCATCGAGACGGTGGGCGTGGGCCAGTCGGAAACGGCCGTGCATTCGATGGTCGATCTGTTCATGCTGTTGCAGATTTCGGGCGCCGGCGACGAGTTGCAGGGCATCAAGCGCGGGATCATGGAGATGGCCGACCTCATGGTGATTACCAAAGCCGACGGCGAGAATATCCACAAGGCCGAGCTGGCGAAGACGCAGTTCCAGAGTGCGCTGCAACTCTTCCCGCTTCCCGAGTCGGAGTGGCGTCCCCGGGTCTATACCTGTTCGGCTGTTTCGGGCGCGGGACTCGAAGAGGTGTGGAAGGGTGTCGAGGAGTTTCTGGACCATACGCAGGGCAACGGTTTTTTCCGGCACAACCGCAATCGGCAAAACAAGTACTGGATGTACGAGACGATCGACGAAACGCTGAAAAACAGTTTCTACCGTGACCCGCGCATCGAGGCCGAGATCTCCGTGCTCGAAGGACAGGTGCTCGACGACAAGATCAGTTCGTTCATCGCCGCCAAGCGGCTGCTCGACCTCTATTTCGGGGGAAAGGCGGAATGACGCACGGCTGCCAGCCGAAATGATCGCCGGCGCATCCGCCTCCTGAACGGGGCGGATGCGCTGTTTTCGGCCGTTCGAGGTGCGGGTATTTCCGGCCTGCGGCGGTTCCGTCCGTCGTGCGTAGCGGAGCTTCGGCGGAAGCCGCTGTGCGGTGTCTTTTGCAGAGCGCTTCCCGAAATTGCAGACCCGAAGCGGATAAATCCGTTTATTTTTAGACCGATGTTGTCGTTTTGGAAAATTATTACTAACTTTGCGCACCCGTAAAAGCGGGAATTGGATCAATTTAACAACAAGTATTAATTAAACGTAAACAAAGTGGATTCATTAAGCTACAAAACAATCTCGGCGAATGCAGCTACCGTCACCAAGGAGTGGGTGGTGATAGATGCGACGAACGAGGTGTTGGGACGTCTTGCTTCGCAGATCGCCAAGATCCTCCGCGGCAAGAACAAGCCCGGCTACACGCCCCACGTCGATTGCGGTGACTACGTCATCGTCGTCAATGCGGAGAAAGTGAAGCTCACGGGCGACAAACTGACCGAAAAGGTCTATGTACGACACACGGGTTATCCCGGCGGCCAGCGT
>ERZ773136.3422-NODE-3422-length-11805-cov-10.435149_pt1 | contig 11805 bp, 11 predicted proteins | sample MGYA00580855_ERZ773136 | MGnify/ENA primary metagenome ERZ773136 (study PRJEB29015, sample SAMEA2737860) | human gut metagenome | biome: human gut; feature: human-associated habitat; material: faeces | place: China | collected 2012 ... | reverse complement strand
TTCGCCGGTATCCTTCCATGCAACATGATACAGCCTCTGTGCCTGCCGGACGGCAGCCATCTCGTCCTTGCTCAACGCCATACAGCCAATATTCTGCTCCAGCCAGCGGGTCATGCGCCCCTTCAAATGCGGGTAGAGGTAGGTGGTGAGCGCGGCGCGGCTCTCGTCATATTCTCTGCTCTGAATCCGTGTCAGGAACTCCAACGCGCCCTCGCCGCAGAGATCGTCCAGAATCGTTTTCGTATACGCGGAACACTGATTCGGATGATGTGAGTCCGTCATCAGGCAGTTGAACTCCGCCGCGGTTTCCTTGGCGATGCCGCGGATCAGACCGATGTTTTTATGGTACAGCTTTTCCAGCGCGGCCTCATCGCCGTCATAATATTGGCGAACCAGTTGCTCGTTGGTCATGCTTGCTCACCCGCCTTTTTCTTCGGCGGACGGCCCCTCGGATTGGCCGTTCTGGTGATCCCGCAGCGCTGGTAAACGCGCTCAGAGGAAATACTCTGTTCGAAAGCCTCCACGGAGATATTTGCATCGCGCAGGGCATCATAGAGCAGATCCCGCACATAGTCCTTGGCTCTTCTTGCGTCCTCCTGTGAGATCGCGCCCCGCTGCATATCCTTCGTGATGCGGGCAAAGGCAGTCACCTTGACTTTGACCTTGGGAATGTCCTTTGCCAACTCCTTCTGCACCTCCACCGAACCAAACTGCCGGCAGGTGTAGCCGGGCGCGTGGGGGCACGCCTCTTCACAATACAAAGCATGGACGCCGCTCTTGAGCAGAAAACATCGTCCGCAGATGATGCAGCGGCGGACGTTGTGACCGCTGTTCAGCGCCAGCATATAATCCGCTTTCATCAGCGCCTGAAAGCTGTCGGTCACGTGCTCCTGACAGATAGCAACAGAGCCGTCCGGCAGTTGCCGCGGCAAATAGGAAAGCTCGTAGGCGTCGTGGGTCGTATAGCAATCGCCGTTGTTGCGGATGGGATTGACGATGAGCTTTTCCGCAATGCGCTCATCATTGTAGAAGCCGTAGAGTGCTGCGGCATAGTCCTCTGGGCTGTTATGCTTCAGCTTGGACAGACTAAAGCTGATGAAATTCCGAATAGTACCGTTGAAAGCGCGAATGTCGTGAAGATATGTTTCATAACGGCGGATGTACTTTTTGTAATCACGCCATGCGTCCTTGGTAGGACCGATGGCACGAAGCATTTCGTAATAAAAGGCATCGCCTTTTTCTAAAGCTGCTTCGCTCGGATGGAACAGGTCAAGCGGAACATCCTTGACCGTTTCACTGCGCGCGGAGATTTCATTCGCCACGCGCTCAAGTCGTTTCCGTTGTATCTCTTCTGACGGCTCATGCTCCTCTTTCGGAAACAAATCGAACTGCCCTGTGATCTCCCGTATGATAGAGAAGAAAGCGTCCTCGCTCTCGTCCAGCAGCAGGCGGAACACAGCGTAGCGGCGCAGCACTCCGCATAGCGCCGCCAGCTCCTCATTCAGCTTCCACCAAAGCTCTATGCTCCCGCTCTGCTCATATTCTTCCGCAAGGCTGGTGACCTGCCTCATGCGTTTGCTCATGGGTCGATATTCGTCCGGTGACAGATTCAACAGATCGGCTGTCAACATACCGGCAGTGAACTGCTGACCGTATAGCTCCAGCGTACTGCCATAGGTGTAGAAAACGATGCTGCCCTCCATGCGTCCACTCCCTACTAAAATTTGTCCTACTTGACTTTTAATCTGTCCATGCTTTTTCTCAGCATAGCATAAATTCCTCCACAATACAAGCAGAGGGAAAAACCACGCGCCGCCCCGTGGCCGCTACCCTCTGCACTTTATTTCGCTCTCATCGTTCCGATGGGAGCAATATTTTTAAGGAGGAAATGAAATTGAAAAAAGAAAACCGATTACTGACCATCGACGGTGAAACGCTGATGAGTCAGCCGCTCACACCGCTGAACTTCGTGGTGGATACGCTGATCTCTCAAGGTCTACACATCCTCGCAGGCTCTCCCAAGGTGGGAAAGTCCTGGCTGGCGCTGTGGCTGGCCGTCACGGTGGCGAAGGGCGAAACCGTTTGGGGCATGGGCGTGAAGCAGGGCACCACGCTCTACCTCTGCCTGGAGGACTCCACCCTCCGCATCCAGAACCGCCTGTTCGAGATCACGGAGGACGCTCCCGCCAGCGTCCACTTCTCCACCAACAGCGATACCCTTGGGAAGGGTTTGGAGGAACAGCTCCGCGCGTTCCTCTCAGAGCATCCCGACACGGTGCTGGTCATCATCGACACGCTGCAAATGATCCGCGGCGCCGGTTATGACAACACCTACGCAAATGACTACCGTGACCTCTCTGCTCTGAAGCAGATTGCGGATGCCCACGGCATCGCCATTTTGCTGATCCATCATCTGCGCAAGGAGAGCGCTGACGATGTGTTCAATCGCATCTCCGGCACCACCGCCATCAGCGGTGCGGTGGATTCCAGCTTCACGCTGGTGGAGGAACGGCGGGGCAGCGGCAGAGCGAAGCTCTCCTGTATTGGCCGTGACATTGAATACCGGGAGCTGACACTGGAGCGCAACGGTGAAAATGTATGGGAGCTGGTGTCGGACAGCCGGACACAGCCAGAACTGCTGGGCGACCGCATCATTTATCTTCTCTCTGAACTAATGCGTGAGCGAACCAAATTTATCGGCACTCCCACAGAGCTGTCTGAACGAATCGACCCTGTGGGGGTGGAGCGCATGTCACCCAAGAAAGTATCCCGACAGATCCTGCAAAACCTTGACGCACTAAGGAAAATCGGCATTTCCGCCGTGGTGCGCCGCAGCAACGGCAAGCGGCTCATCGAGCTGCGCCGTGCCGAAAGTGACGATACACAGGATACCCAAGTTGTTGACCCTATCGACCCTGCCGATGTCTCAGGCGGTGAGAACGCCCCGTGTTTCGCCCTGTGAGCCGCTGTGTGCGCGGTTCGGGGCTGGGGTGGTGTGTGTATCCGCTGAGGGGATATTCAGCCCGCACAGGGCGAGCACTGCGGCGGCATAAAAACGGCGAATACGCCGCCGTGACCCGTGGGCGTCCAGCGTTTCAACGGCATGAAGCGCACGCCGAGGGTAGTGATACCACCCCCATGCAGGAACGCCGAAAAAGCGCTGTGTGCAGGGGAAATAATCCCTTGAAAGCCGGATGAAGAAACATTTCATTTCTCTGCCGCAGATGGAAAATTCCTCTGCGTAAGCTGTTATTCCCGATAGGCGCAGAGGTTTCCTTTTACGGGAGTTTAATCACCTCCGTTGGAGGTGGCCAGCATCGCATTTGTCTGGTCTGCGGCGAAGCCGCTGCCCTGCCAAATGCTCTGGGCGGGGCGTGGCCCCACACCCCATTTTCGGGCAGAAGCCCACACCCACTTGAAGCCCCCCCAGCTCTCCGAGGGGACGAAAGAAATCATTTCAGAAAGGTCATTGATTATGAAAAAAGATATCAAATTCAGTACGCGCATGGCGTCCGCCGACCGCGAGAAGATCAAGGCGCTGGCAGCGAAGGCCCATATGTCCATGAGCGACTACGTCACCGCCTGCTGTCTCGGCAAGCGGATCATTGTCATCGACGGGCAGAAAGAACTGCTCCGCCAGCTCAAGGGCATCGGCAGCAACATCAACCGCCTTACCGTCCTCGCCAACATGGGCAAGGTGCAGGTCATCGGTCTGGAAAAAGCTGCCGGTGAGCTGTCCGAGGTCAGCGCCGCGTTGCGGGCTGTCATGGAAGGTCGGTGAGCCGTATGGCCATCGTACATTTCGTGAACTACAAGCGGGGCACACAGTCCCGCGCCGCCATGCGCGGCGTGATGCTCTACGTCATGCAGGAAAAGAAAACCGCATGGGAGGGCGGGCCGCTCGTCAGCGGCATCAACTGCCAGCCGCAGAGCGTCTATGACGATTTCCTGAACACCAAGCTGCTCTACCACAAGGACGGCGGCGTGATGTTCTACCACATGGTGCAGAGCTTTCCGAAAGGCGCGGCGGTCGATCCCCGGCAGGCTCACGAAGCCGCGCGGCGGCTGGCGGAATACTTTGACGGCTGCGAGGTGCTGGTCTGCACCCATGTAGACCGCGAGCACATCCACTCCCACTGCATCATCAACTCCGTCAACTTTGAGACCGGCAAGAAGCTGCACATGGCGAAGGAACAACTGCAGGAGCTGATGCGGCGCAATGACATGATCTGTCAGGAAATGGGTCTTCCTGCCTTTGATGCGCCAACGCAGCAGGCCCGCGGCATGGGCGGCGCGGAATACCACACGGCTCTGAAGGGACAAAGCTGGAAGCTGCGGCTCATGAACACCATCGACGAGTGCATGAAATACGCCGCCGACAAGGACGCCTTCGTTTCTCTGATGGCATCCGAGGGCTATGCGGTGCGCTGGGAGAGTGGCCGCAAGTACATCACCTACACCACGCCGGACGGCATGAGGTGCCGCGACAACAAACTGCACGAAGAAAAGTATTGCAAGGAGGCCATGGAGCATGAATTCAGAATACGGGCAGAGATTGTCTCTGCAAGAACTCAAGCAGCGCAACACCCAGCAGGCAGTACTTCCGACGCTGACAACACCTCACGAAGCGTGTCCCTCAAAAACAGACTGGGAGCGAATGATGAAATACATGGATGCACTGTGGTACCATGCGGATCGGCAGACAGATCTGTTGGAAAGCATCAGCAGGCAGATGTCGCAGCTTCCAACACGGACGCAACTGGACGATCTGCTGAAGATGGTGCGGCATCTGGAGCAGATGACCGAACAGGCTGGGAAACCGAAAGAGAATTCTTTTTCTCTGCACAGAATCAGACTTCCCAGACTGCATCTGCCACACGTCAGTATTCCGGCATTGATCTCTCTGCTGATGGCGGCGGCAGCACTGCTTCTGCTCTGGTGGGGCTTGGGCACCGTCTGGAGCAGATCCAGCCTGCTGCCCCTGTGATGCCCGTACAGCACCACACCGACAGAAAGGTACTGCAAAAAGAACGTGAAATGAAGATCGCCCTCGGTCACAAGGCGGATGACCACGAGGACGAGGTGAGTTATGACTGGCAGCAGACCATGTGACGCAAAGGGAGAGTTGAAGGATTTCGACTCTCCCTTTCTGCATAGGACAAGGTTCTCGCAAATAAAATGATAGCACCGCGGGAGGTGATAGTTATTATTGTCCGCCCTTTCACTTACGATAGTGACGCGCACATTATTTCCGGCAGAAAAAATATGATCAGAATTGAAAACCTTACCCCACAGCTTACCGCCGAGGAGTGCATGGAACAGCGGCGATGTATCGAGGAAGGTCTTTTCGAGGTCTTTATAAAGTATGAAAAACACAATGAAAATGATAGCTATTTAGGAGCTGCTGCGGTATGATGTACCTGTCAGCAGCTCTTTTCTGTGAGGAAGGAGCTACAAAATGAACGCAATCTACGCAAGACAATCCGTTGACAGAGCCGATAGCATTTCTATCGAAAGCCAGATCGAGTTCTGCCAGTACGAAATGAGAGGTGAACAGTATAAGGTTTATACCGACAGGGGTTACAGCGGTAAAAATACAGACCGTCCTGCCTTTGCTGAAATGATGAACGACATCGAAAGCGGGGTGATCGGTAAGGTCGTTGTTTACAAACTGGACCGCATCAGCCGTTCTATCCTCGACTTCTCTAATATGATGGAGAAATTCGGAAAGCACAGGGTCGAGTTCGTATCCACGACAGAAAAATTCGACACTTCCTCGCCCATGGGACGCGCCATGCTCAACATCTGCATTGTATTCGCGCAGTTGGAACGGGAAACCATTCAAAAGCGCGTGGCGGATGCCTACTACTCCCGCAGTCAAAAGAGCTTCTATATGGGCGGCAGAGTTCCGTATGGATTCCGGCTGATCCCAACGACCATCGAGGGTATTAAGACCTCTATGTATGAGATCAACGCGGAGGAAGCGGAACAGGTGCGGTTGATCTATGAGCTCTACTCCAAGCCGGAATGCTCCTACGGTGACATTATCCGCTACTTTCAAGCCCACGGCATTCTCAAAAACGGAAAGCCGTGGGGACGCACACGACTTGCGGATGTTCTCAGGAATCCCATCTATGTCCGCGCGGATCTATCCGTCTATGAGTTCTATCGGGACCAAGGCGCGATCATGGCAAACGATCTGAGTGATTTTATCGGTACGAACGGATGCTACTACTACAAGGGACAGGACTCCGTAGGACGCAAGCAAATGAATTTAGAAGGCAACCATTTGGTGCTGGCTCCACACGAGGGCATCGTTCCCTCCGACCTATGGCTGAAATGCCGTGCAAAGTGTCTGGAAGCGCAGCAGATCAAGCCATATCAGAAAGCCAAGAACACATGGCTGGCGGGAAAGATCAAATGCGGCATCTGCGGGTACGCTTTGGTGGATAAGCACTACTCGACCACACGCTCCCGCTACCTCCTCTGTTCGAACAAAATGAACTCCAAAGCCTGCGAGGGTCCCGGAACGATTTATACCGATGAGTTTGAACAAATCATCTACAATGAAATGCGCAAAAAGATGGCTCAGTTCAAAACGCTCAGAAGGTGTAAAGGAAATTACATTAACCCCGAGCTAACGGCGTTGAATGTTCAACTTACGCAAGTTGAGACTGAGATTGGTTCTCTGATGGATCGCCTGTCGGCTGCGGACGATACCCTGTTTCGTTACATCAGTGGGCGCGTCAAAGAACTGGATGGGAAAAAGCAAGAGCTGATGAAGCGTATCTCTGAATTGAAGCTGCACAAGGAAGCGGACTATACGGAGATCTATAATCACCTGACCATGTGGGACGAGTTGAGTTTTAATGATAAGCGACAGACGGTAGACCAGCTCATCCGTGTCATCTATGCGACCAGCGATTCCATCAAGATCGAATGGCGCATTTAAGCAAGTACAGTTACTCCATCTTGTACGCTTCGGCGAAGGTCTGCGCCTGGCCAAAGACCGGCTGAACGAAAAGAACGTATATTTTATGAACCCATCCTTTGACAAATAGTGCCGCAATAATAAGCTGTCCCCGGCTCTGCCGGGGACAGCTTATTGTACGACATCCCCCAGGCTTCCCCGGGGGATGTTCATTTACGGCACGAATGCACCCAGTATGTGCAGGACCCGGTACGCCTGATAGTCGTAGGTGTTCAGCGGCCGCCAATCCACATCCGCGCTGTGGGCAGCTACCAGTATTTTGGCCGGATCACCGTCAGAGTTGGGCTGTACCACCACCGGAGAATGCTGGAATACATCCCCACTGAACCTTAACTGTATCACATCTCCAAGCCGTGCCCGGGAGAGGTCCTGCGTCTCCTGGGCTACCGGCCCGGCAGAGCGTTCCTCACGCACCAGAAAGTCACGCAGAAACTCAACACCCGTCCAGGAGGGCGATTTGTCATTGCTGTTGATATAGTACCAGCCGAAGGTAGGTGTATAGTTCATTACACCGGTGCCGACGTAGATGCACTGTGAGGCATAGTTGGTGCAGTCACCGCCGATCTCCTCATAATCGTAAAAGGCCGGATTGCGGCCGTAGGCCCAGCGATGGGCATAGCTCACGGCCTCCAGTCTGTCATACGGACGAAAAAACATCTGGCATCCCTCCGCCCTATTGTATGTGCCCTCACCTTCTGATGTGATACTTTCCGTTACTTTTCCGTGACTTTTCTGTTGTCCTGCATTGACTTTATATGGGAAATACTATATCCTATTAGGTCAGAAGAACATGGAATGGAGGTTTCCCATGAATAAAGCAGAATTGTCCGGCGTGTGCCGTCAGATGCGCCGTGACATCATCAACATGACCGCCAACGCCGGCAGCGGTCATCCCGGCGGCTCCCTGTCCGCGGTGGAGCTGATGGCCAGCGTATTCTATAACCATATGCGTATCGACCCCAAAAATCCGCATTGGGCGGACCGTGACCGCTTTGTACTCAGCAAGGGCCATGCTGCCCCCTGTTACTACGCGGTTCTGGCAGAGTTGGGCTTTATCAGCCGCGATGAGTTCAAGAACTTCCGGCAGCTGCACAGCATCCTGCAGGGCCACCCGGACTGCAAGAAGGTCCCTGGTGTGGACGCCTCCACCGGCTCCCTGGGTCAGGGCTGCTCTATTGCCGTGGGTATGGCGCTGGGCGCCAAGGTGCAGGGCAAGGACACCAAGGTGTTTACGCTGCTGGGCGACGGCGAGTGTCAGGAGGGCCAGATCTGGGAGGCCCTCATGTCCGCTGCCCACTATAAGCTGGACAACCTGACCGTGATCGTGGACAACAATGGCCTGCAGATCGACGGCAGCAACGATGAGGTCATGTCTCTGGGCGATATGCCCGCCAAGCTGCGGGCCTTTGGCTTTGATCTGCACGAGATCGACGGTCATGACCTGGACGCCATTGAAGCAGCGCTGGGCGCGCCTGTGACGCCTGGCAGGCCCAAGGCTATCTTGGCCCACACGGTCAAGGGCAAGGGCGTATCCTTCATGGAAGGCCAGGTGGGCTGGCACGGCAAGGCGCCCAACGAGGAACAGCGGCAGCAGGCATTGAAGGAATTGGAGGACTGAGCCATGAGTGAAAAGATCGCCACCCGTGAAGCCTACGGCAAGGCGCTGGTAGAGCTGGGTGAACAGAATAAGAACGTCGTGGTGCTGGATGCCGACCTGGCTGGTGCCACTATGACCAAGTATTTCAAGGCGGCGCATCCCGAGCGCTTCTTCGACTGCGGCATCGCCGAGGCCAATATGATGAATATCGGCGCCGGTTTGTCCACTATGGGGCTTGTCCCCTTCTGCTCCACCTTCGCCATGTTCGGCGCTGGGCGCGCCTATGAGCAGATCCGCAACACCATCGCCTATCCCAGATTTAATGTGAAGATCTGCTGCTCCCATGCCGGCGTGTCTGTGGGCGAGGACGGCGGCAGCCACCAGGCCATCGAGGACATCGGTCTTATGCGGCTGATCCCCGGCATGACCGTCATCGTCCCTGCTGACGCCAATGAGGCAAAGAAGGCCACCTTTGCCCTGGCGGAGTTTCAGGGTCCCGCCTATATGCGTCTGGCGCGTTTGGCCACCCCGGTATTCGAGGAGGACTATCCCTTTGAGATCGGCAAGGCCAATGTGCTGCGCGAGGGCAAGGACGCGGCGGTGTTCGCCTGCGGTCTGATGGTCAACGAGGCGCTGGAGGCCGCCAAGCTGCTCTCCGCCGAGGGTATCGAGATCAGCGTCATCAACGTACACACCATCAAGCCCATTGACGCGGAGTGCGTGACAAAGTACGCCGAAAAGTGCGGCAATGTCATTACCGTGGAGGAGCACAGCGTCATCGGAGGTCTGGGTGACGCTGTGGCCGATGTATTGATGGGCAAGGTCTGCTGCAAATTCCGCAAGATCGGCGTCAACGACCGGTTCGGTCAGTCCGGCAAGGCTGCCGACGTGCTGCGGGAATACGGCCTGACCGCCGATCAGATCGCGGTCAAAATCAAAGAGACACTGTAAAGTAGATATAATTTACAGCTGTTGTTATCAGCGGCGGCACGGATATCATCCGCGCCGCCGCTTTCGCTGTCCAAAATAATCGAAATAATTTGTAAGATTCCGCCGAGCCGCGCGTCATATAGACAAAGGAGGTGGCAGCAGATGGAATTTGAGCAGGTCTATGACCTGTACTTCCGGGATGTATACCGCTATATTCTGAAGCTATCCGGCAGCGAGCATGTGGCTGAGGAGATCACCAGCGACACATTCTTCAAGGCACTGCGATCCATCGGAAAATTCCGGGGCAGCTGCGACATGCGGGTATGGCTGTGCCAGATCGCCAAGAACTGCTATTATACCTATCTGCGGAAGGAAAAGCATACCACTCCGCTGGAAGAACTGCCGGAGTCTGTGGGCAGTGCGGATACCCCCGAGGAGCTGATCGGCGCACGGGAGGAAGCCCGGCAGATACAGGCTATTCTGCATGACCTGCCGGAGCCGTACCGGGAGGTGTTCATGTGGCGGGTATACGCCGAGCTGTCTTATAAGCAGATCGGTGAATTGTTCGCCAAGTCGGATAACTGGGCATGCGTCACCTACCACCGTGCCAGAAACATGATAAAAAACAGATTGGAGGACAGCAACAATGAAAAATGAATGCAGTATCGTCCGCGACCTGCTGCCGCTGTATGCGGAGGGCATGCTCAGCGAGGACAGCGCCGCCTTTATCAAAGAGCATCTGGATACATGCAAAGAATGCCGCGCACTGTCCGCCGGTGAAGAGCCGTCCGCTCCCACTGACGCGGACACGGAGCAACGCACCGGTGAAGCCGGCGTTCTGCGGACGCTGAAAAAGAAGCTGCGGAAGCAGACCTGGTGCGCCATCGCCATCACCGCGGCGGTGGTGCTGCTGGTGACGCTGATGCTGCGGATCAACTCCATCGACTATCTGGCGGCCATCAGCGCTGCCGAACAGTATACCTTCAGCGACCGCATGGCGCTGCTGTTCAAGGGAGATTATTCCGACCAGGACAAGGCAGAAGCTGTTCTGAGCAACGCACACATCGTATTTGAGTATTCAGAGGAGGAAATATACAACGATGTTCTGGCAATGCCGAGGGACGAGGCTGCCTATGCCATGGGCGCGCTGGTACGTTACTGCGTTCCGGAGATGGACGCCGGCAAAATGCTGACCATCTATCACATCGACCTGCTGTCGGCACATTTCAGCGGAGATTCCGGGAAAATGTGGGTCAAATACGGATACCAGCGCTTTGATAAGACAGATGACCTCAGCACATGCACCGGTACGGGCGCAATAGACCATATCGTACTCTGGAAACTGGAAAAATACGGTGACGGCTATTGGCGCGTGGTAGAGATCGTATAACAATATGGTGCTTTCTTGACAGCGCATACAACTGAAAAAATCCCCCGGCTCTGCGGAGCCGGGAGATTTTTTGTACAGTCGTTTACGCCTTGCCAGCGCAGCCCAGCACGTCCACCAGCTTGTGGCGTACCAGCTCCTTGATGTTGGCGCGGGCGGGCTTCAGATACTCGCGGGGATCGAACTTGTCGGGATGCTCGTCCATGAACTGCCGGATAGTGCCGGTCATGGCCAGACGCAGATCGGAGTCGATGTTGATCTTGCAGACGGACAGGCGGGCGGCCTGACGCAGCTGCTCCTCCGGCACGCCGATGGCGTTGGGCATCTTGCCGCCGTGCTCGTTGATCATCTTCACATACTCCTGCGGTACGGAGGAGGAGCCGTGCAGCACGATGGGGAAGCCGGGCAGACGCTTGCTGACCTCCTCCAGCACGTCGAAGCGCAGGGGAGGCGGCACCAGGATACCCTTCTCGTTGACGGTGCACTGCTCGGGCTTGAACTTATACGCACCGTGGCTGGTGCCGATGGCGATGGCCAGAGAGTCGCAGCCGGTCTTGGCAACGAACTCCTCCACCTCCTCGGGACGGGTGTAGGACGCCTCGTGCGCGGCCACCTTCACCTCATCCTCGATGCCGGCCAGCGTACCCAGCTCAGCCTCCACCACAACGCCGTGGTCGTGGGCGTACTCCACCACCTTGCGGGTGATCTCGATATTCTCGGCAAAGGGCTTGGAGGACGCGTCGATCATGACGGAGGTAAAGCCGCCGTCGATGCAGCTCTTGCAGGTCTCAAAGTCGGGGCCGTGATCCAGATGCAGCACGATGGGGATGTCGGGGCACGTCTCTACCGCCGCCTCCACCAGCTTCACCAGATAGGTGTGGTTGGCGTAAGCGCGGGCGC
>ERZ773136.3415-NODE-3415-length-11819-cov-3.614247_pt1 | contig 11819 bp, 10 predicted proteins | sample MGYA00580855_ERZ773136 | MGnify/ENA primary metagenome ERZ773136 (study PRJEB29015, sample SAMEA2737860) | human gut metagenome | biome: human gut; feature: human-associated habitat; material: faeces | place: China | collected 2012 ... | reverse complement strand
ACCGCATTCGCACGGCAGATGGCGGCCGATAAGCTTGCGATACAAAAACGCCCCGATAATCGCCCCCACCACCGGCGCCAGCAGCGGCACCAGAAAGTAAGGGATCGCCAGCCCACCGGTAAAAGCGATCGAGCCCCACCCGGCCAGACTGGTAAACAGTTTTGGGCCGAAGTCGCGCGCCGGATTCAGCGCAAAGCCGGTTAGCGGCCCCATCGACGCGCCGATCACGGCGATCAGCAAGCCAATCAGCAACGGCGCCAGCGGCCCGCGCGGAATTCCGTTGCCGTCGTCGGTCAGGGCCATGATCATCGCCATCAGGATTGCCGTGATGGTGGTCTCCACGGCAAACGCTTGTATAAAAGTGATATGTGGATGCGGGTACGTGGAAAAGACCCCGGCCAGGTTAAGGCTGGCGGCAGTGCCGCGCACGATATGCTGACTCTGTTCAAGATCGAGAAACAGCTGGCGATAGAGCCCATACACCAGCGCGGCGGCGCAGAAGGCCCCGGCCGTCTGGGCAACAATAAACGGCAGCACCTTGCGGCGTTCAAAACAGGCGAACAGCCACAGGGCAATGGTCACCGCCGGATTTAGGTGCGCGCCGGAGACACCGGCCGTCAGGTAGATGGCCATGGCGACGCCAAGGCCCCAGATAATACTGATCTCCCACTGACCAAAGCTGGCCCCGGCGACCCGCAGCGCAGCGACGCAGCCCGCGCCGAAGAAAATGAGCAATCCGGTGCCAAGAAACTCGGCCACGCACTGCCCGGTTAAGGTAGAAGTCTGGTTCATTATCGGCATCCTGAAATAGCACGTTAAAGAGAGAGGCTGGCGCGAGCGCCCGTTTAATTCGCCTGACCGGCCAGTAGCAGCCCGGTGGCGACCGCATTGCGCGGCCCTTCTGTTCCCCGAATATTGCCCTGCCCGGCGACCACGCCATAGTGCGACAAGGCTTCCGTGATAAGCTGCGGGATCTCAAAGTCCAGCGATGAGCCGCCCACCAGCACCACAAAGGCGATATCGCGAATGGAACCGCCGGGTGAGACCTGGCGCAGCGCGCGCAGGCAGTTGGTGACAAACACTTTCTCTTTCGCCTGCCGGCGCACGAGACGAATTTTTTCCAGCGGGCTGGCGTTATCGATCGGCACCAGTTCGCCCTCCTTGATGTACACCACTTTGGCGAACACCGCCGGGCTGAGGGCTTCCCGAAAGAACTCCACCGCGCCATTCTCGTGACGAATACTGAACAGGCTTTCCACTTTGGCCAGCGGGTATTTTTTTATCGCTTCCGCCAGCGAAAGATCCTCGAGGCCCAGCTCGGTTTTAATCAACAGGCTGACCATATTCCCCGCCCCGGCGAGATGGACCGCCGTTATCTGCCCCTCCGCGTTGACGATCGCCGCATCCGTCGAGCCGGCGCCGAGATCGAGGATCGCCAGCGGCGCCGCACAGCCGGGAGTGGTTAACGCCCCGGCGATGGCCATGTTGGCCTCCACGCCGCCCACCACCACCTCGGTCTGCAGTCGGGCGCTCAGTTCGCGGGCGATAACCTGCATTTGCAGACGGTCCGCTTTCACCATCGCCGCCATCCCGACGGCATTTTCCATGGCGCACTCGCCGGCCATCCCGCCCTGCACCTTGCGCGGAATAAACGTATCCACCGCCAGCAGATCCTGGATGTATATCGCGCTCATCTCATGGCCGGTCAGGGACGCCATTACCTTGCGCACCCGCTCAAGCATGCCGCCGGCGTGGGTGCCCGGTTCGCCGCGGATGTCGCGTACCGGAGCGCAGGCGCTCATCGCCTGCATGATGGCTTCCGCGCCCTCGGCGACATCGGCCTCTCCGCGGCGCTTTTCGCCGCTAATGTAGAGGTTGCCCGCCGGGATCACCCGCGACTGCACGTCCCCCTGCGGGGTCTTGAGCACCACCGCTGAACGGTTGCCAATCAGGGCGCGGGCGATGGGGACGATGGCCTGGGTCTCTTCCGGGCTTAGCCCGAAGAAGGTGGCGATCCCGTAGGGATTCGACAGGATCCGCACCACCTGGCCCGGCGCGGCCACTTCCACCGCCGCCATCACCCCCTCGGGGACCTGCTCCAGCAGCGTCACTTCATCTACCACCGGCAGGGTTTTACGCAGGCGGTTGTTCACCAGCACGCCGTCGTCCTTTTTAAGGATCGCCGCCACCACGTTGATCCCCCGGTCGAGCGCCTCATTGAGCCACCACACGGCGTCAAGGAAATCGACGGCGTCGTCAATCAGTACGATCCACCCCTCGGCATACTGCGCCGCCGGCAGCGTCGCCAGCCGCCCGAGGGCGATAGTCGTCCCCACGCCAACGCCCACCCCGCCCGGCGTCTGCGGGTTATGACCGATCATGGTCGATTCGGTGATAATGGTCTCGGTGATGGTCTCCATCGCCACATCGCCAATCACCGGCGCGGCTTCGTTAAGATAGATGCGAGAGACATCGCTCATCGACCACGGTGTTTTCGCCAGGGCCTGCTCCAGCGCGGCGAGGGTCCCGGCGATATTGTCCCGCGTCCCTTTCATGCCCGTCGTCGCGACGATCCCGCTGGCAACAAACGCCCTCGCCTGCGGGTCGTCGGACGCCAGCGCCACCTCGGTGGTGGCGTTGCCGATATCAATCCCGGCTATTAACGGCATGCTGACCTCCGCTTAGCTTCCTTTACGCAGCTTATGCCGCTGCTGATACACTTCCGCCGACTCCCGGACAAAGGCGGCATTCACTGTCGCATGCCAGGTGTGCTCCAGCTCGTCGGCGATCGCCAGCAGCTCCGCCTGCGAGGAGCGGAACGGGCGCAGCGCGTTATAGATAGCCAGAATGCGCTCGTCAGGAATGGCGATAAGCTCCGCCGCGCGGCGGAAATTGCGCGCCACCGCATGGCGCTGCATCTGCTCGGCAATCTGCGCCTGGTACTCAAGGGTCTGGCGGGAGATCCGCACATCCTGCGGGCCCACCTCGCCAGAGAGCACCTTCTCGAGGGTAATATCGGTCAATGGTTTGCCGGTAGGCGTCAGGATATGCTCCGGGCAGCGGGTGGCTAACGGATAATCCTGCACGCGCATGGTTTTCTCGCTCATGGTCACTCCCTTACTAAGTCGACGTGCAGGGTGACGGGCTCGGCGTCCTGCACCACATGTTTGGTCTCTTTGATATGAAATAGCGCGGCTTTGGCCATAAATTTCGGCCGCACCATCTGATCGTTCACCACCGGCACCGGCGAAGGTGACTCTTTGCGCGCATAGCGCGCGGCGTTTTTGCCAATCTGCCGGTAGGTCTCCAGCGTCAGCAGCGGCGCCTGGGAGAACAGCTCCAGGTTGCTGAGCGGCAGCAGATCGCGCTGATGGATGACCGTGGTCCCCTTCGACTGGATACCGATGCCGATCCCCGAGCCGCTCAGGTTGGCAGCATCCCAGGCCATAAAGGAGACGTCGGACGTGCGCAGAATGCGCACCACCCGGGCGTGAAGCCCCTCTTCTTCCACCCCGGCAATCAACTCTTTGAGGATCGCGCCATGGGGCATATCGATCAGAGTGTGATGCTGGTGTTTATCGAAGGCAGGGCCGACGCCGATCACCACTTCATCGGCACGTTCATCGGCAGAAGCTACCCCGCCCTCGCGGGTTTTCAGGGTAAAAGAGGGCTGAATTTGGGTTGTCTGTTGCACAGGAATACCGCCTTATTCAATGGTGTCAGGCTGAACCACGCCCGGAATATTTTTGATCTCCGCCCAGCGTTCGGCAGAGATGCGATAGCCGGTGCCCGGCCCCTGATAGTCATTGATGTCGTTGACCGCACTCACCACCTCGAACTGCCGATCGAGAATGGCCGAGGTCTGCAGGTAATCGCCGGTGACCCGCTGGCGCAGCATATTGAGAATATTGCTGGCGATATCCTCAAAGCCGCTGCGGCTCAGCGCGCCGACAATATCGAGGCCGGTGATGTTGCGCTTCATCATCTCTTCCACCGCACTCAGATCCTCCACCACGTTACGCGGCGGCATCTCGTTGCTGCCGTGCGCGTAGGTGGCGGCTTCCACCTCCTCGTCGGCGATTGGCGGCAGCCCCAGCTCGCGGAAAACCGCCTGGATCGCCCGCGCCGCTTTCTGGCGAATGGCAATGGTTTCCGCCTCGGTCACCGGACGCAGGCCGCCGTCAACCATCAGGTCACGCTGCAGGATGTTGTAATCATCAAAATCTTCCGCATCGAAGTTCGAGCCGGCGAACATGTTGTCGTAGTTCGGCACCGCGCTGTAGCCGGAGAAAATAAAGTCGGTGCCCGGCAGCATCTGCATCAGGGTGCGCGCGGTGCGGCGAATATCCGAGTGGGAGAAAGTCTGGTCGTTGGCGGACGCCACTTCGAGGTCGAGCATAGAGGCGATCAGGTTTTCCGCCAGCACCGCCCGAATGCCCGACGGCACAGCGCCGGTCATGCCGATACAGCTCACCGCGCCGTTTTGCAGCCCCTGAACCCCGGCGCCTTTGGTAATGAAGATGCAGCGCGATTCGAGGTAGAGCATCGACTTGCTCTCCGAATAGCCCATCAGCGCTTCGGATCCGGTGCCGGAGGTGTAGCGCATTTTCAACCCGCGGGAGGCGTAGGCCGAGGCGAGGAACGCCTTTGACCACGGAGTATCATCGCCGTCGGTAAATACCGCTTCAGTGCCGTAGACCGACACCGTCTCGGCGTAGCTGGTTAAGCCACGCATGCCCAGCTCCAGCTCGGTGGCCTCTTCCACCGAGCACTGCGTCAACACGCCGGGACGGCCGCACTGCGAACCGACCAACAGCGCCAGGGCGTTAAACGGCGCATAGCGCGCGATACCGACCGTGGTCTCCTGTTCTGAGAAGCCGCGGATCCCGGCCTCGGCGGCGTCAGCGGCAATCTGCACCGGATTATCTTTGAGATTGGTGACGTGGCACTGGTTGGAGGGGGTCCGGCGGGCACGCATCTTCTGCAGCGCCATCATCATCTCCACCACGTTCATCTGCGCCATCACCTCGACCGCTTTGGCCGGCGTGATGGCGGTAGTGATGGCAATGATCTCCTCCCGGCTGACGTGAATATCCACCAGCATGCGGGCTATTTCCACCGCCTCCAGGCGCATTGCCTGCTCTGTGCGCTCAACGTTGATCGCGTAATCGGCGATAAACCGGTCGATCATGTCAAACTGGTCCCGGCGTTTGCCGTCCAGTTCGACGATCAGACCGTTGTCCACTTTTACTGAAGAGACCGGGTCAAAGGGGCTGTCCATGGCGATCAGCCCCTCTTCAGGCCACTCGCCAATCAGCCCGTCCTGATTGACGGGGCGCTGGGCCAGTACTGCAAATCGTTTTGATCTTTTCATTGTTCATCGGCTCAAAAGGTGAAATCCGCAAACGGTAGCGAATACGCCGGGCCAGCGTCGTTGCCGCCCGGCCATTACCGGCAATAGCGGAACTTTAAATGAGCCAGTGGTGAAAAAAATAAATTTAATTTCGTTTCAATTTGGCACACGAAATCTACCGACAGTTTCACTATGAAACTTTACTCCGCCGGCAAAAATAAAAAATGTGATCGCCCGCAATGATATAAATCAATTAATAAAAAACGCCCTTAATTACGTTTTGCCGACGCTATTTTAACCCTATTGACTAAATCATGGCGGGCGACAAAATAACGCTGACTAAAATAAAGCAAGCCAACCGAATGGTAATAGTTTTTTACTATCGCCCCCTACTGACTATTCGCGCCAGCGTTACCCTGGTGCGGGAGAGAATGATGAACAAGAGCCAACAAGTTCAGACAATCACCCTGGCCGCCGCCCAGCAAATGGCGGCGGCGGTGGAAAAAAAAGCCACTGAGATCAACGTGGCGGTGGTGTTTTCCGTGGTTGACCGCGGAGGCAACACGCTGCTTATCCAGCGGATGGACGAGGCCTTCGTCTCCAGCTGCGATATTTCCCTGAATAAAGCCTGGAGCGCCTGCAGCCTGAAGCAAGGTACCCATGAAATTACGTCAGCGGTCCAGCCAGGACAATCTCTGTACGGTCTGCAGCTAACCAACCAACAGCGAATTATTATTTTTGGCGGCGGCCTGCCAGTTATTTTTAATGAGCAGGTAATTGGCGCCGTCGGCGTTAGCGGCGGTACGGTCGAGCAGGATCAATTATTAGCCCAGTGCGCCCTGGATTGTTTTTCCGCATTATAACCTGAAGCGAGAAGGTATATTATGAGCTATCGTATGTTTGATTATCTGGTGCCAAACGTTAACTTTTTTGGCCCCAACGCCATTTCCGTAGTCGGCGAACGCTGCCAGCTGCTGGGGGGGAAAAAAGCCCTGCTGGTCACCGACAAAGGCCTGCGGGCAATTAAAGATGGAGCGGTGGACAAAACCCTGCATTATCTGCGGGAGGCCGGGATCGAGGTGGCGATCTTTGACGGCGTCGAGCCGAACCCGAAAGACACCAACGTGCGCGACGGCCTCGCCGTGTTTCGCCGCGAACAGTGCGACATCATCGTCACCGTGGGCGGCGGCAGCCCGCACGATTGCGGCAAAGGCATCGGCATCGCCGCCACCCATGAGGGCGATCTGTACCAGTATGCCGGAATCGAGACCCTGACCAACCCGCTGCCACCTATCGTCGCGGTCAATACCACCGCCGGCACCGCCAGCGAGGTCACCCGCCACTGCGTCCTGACCAACACCGAAACCAAAGTGAAGTTTGTGATCGTCAGCTGGCGCAACCTGCCGTCGGTCTCTATCAACGATCCGCTGCTGATGATCGGTAAACCGGCCGCCCTGACCGCGGCGACCGGGATGGATGCCCTGACCCACGCCGTAGAGGCCTATATCTCCAAAGACGCTAACCCGGTGACGGACGCCGCCGCCATGCAGGCGATCCGCCTCATCGCCCGCAACCTGCGCCAGGCCGTGGCCCTCGGCAGCAATCTGCAGGCGCGGGAAAACATGGCCTATGCTTCTCTGCTGGCCGGGATGGCTTTCAATAACGCCAACCTCGGCTACGTGCACGCCATGGCGCACCAGCTGGGCGGCCTGTACGACATGCCGCACGGCGTGGCCAACGCTGTCCTGCTGCCGCATGTGGCCCGCTACAACCTGATCGCCAACCCGGAGAAATTCGCCGATATCGCTGAACTGATGGGCGAAAATATCACCGGACTGTCCACTCTCGACGCGGCGGAAAAAGCCATCGCCGCCATCACGCGTCTGTCGATGGATATCGGTATTCCGCAGCATCTGCGCGATCTGGGGGTAAAAGAGGCCGACTTCCCCTACATGGCGGAGATGGCTCTGAAAGACGGCAATGCGTTCTCGAACCCGCGTAAAGGCAACGAGCAGGAGATTGCCGCGATTTTCCGCCAGGCATTCTGAGTGTTAACGAGGGGGCCGTCATGTCGCTTTCACCGCCAGGCGTACGCCTGTTTTACGATCCGCGTGGGCACCACGCCGGCGCCATCAATGAGCTGTGCTGGGGGCTGGAGGAGCAGGGGGTCCCCTGCCAGACCATAACCTATGACGGAGGCGGTGACGCCGCTGCGCTGGGCGCCCTGGCGGCCAGAAGCTCGCCCCTGCGGGTGGGTATCGGGCTCAGCGCGTCCGGCGAGATAGCCCTCACTCATGCCCAGCTGCCGGCGGACGCGCCGCTGGCTACCGGACACGTCACCGATAGCGACGATCATCTGCGTACGCTCGGCGCCAACGCCGGGCAGCTGGTTAAAGTCCTGCCGTTAAGTGAGAGAAACTGAATGTATCGTATCTATACCCGCACCGGGGATAAAGGCACCACCGCCCTGTACGGCGGCAGCCGCATCGAGAAAGACCATATTCGCGTCGAGGCCTACGGCACCGTCGATGAACTGATATCCCAGCTGGGCGTCTGCTACGCCACGACCCGCGACGCCGGGCTCCGGGAAAGCCTGCACCATTTTCAGCAGACGCTGTTCGTGCTGGGGGCTGAACTGGCCAGCGATGCGCGGGGCCTGACCCGCCTGAGCCAGACGATCGGCGAAGAGGAGATCACCGCCCTGGAGCGGCTTATCGACCGCAATATGGCCGAGAGCGGCCCGTTAAAACAGTTCGTGATCCCGGGGAGGAATCTCGCCTCTGCCCAGCTGCACGTGGCGCGCACCCAGTCCCGTCGGCTCGAACGCCTGCTGACGGCCATGGACCGCGCGCATCCGCTGCGCGACGCGCTCAAACGCTACAGCAATCGCCTGTCGGATGCCCTGTTCTCCATGGCGCGAATCGAAGAGACTAGGCCTGATGCTTGCGCTTGAACTGGCTGGCGTCAATATCGTACTGCTTCATTTTGCGCCACAGGGTGGTGCGGCCGATATTGAGCAGCTGCGACATCTCCTGCACCCGCCCGCTGGTCACCCGGGCGGCGTGAATAATAGCTTCCTTTTCGATGGCGCTAAAAGTCAGGCTGGCCGGCAGCAGCGATGACGCGCTATCCCCGCCCGGCCGCTCGGAAAAGAGATATTCCGGCAGATTACTCAGGCGAATGTGGCCGTTGTCGCTGCTGATGGCGATATTCTCAATGACGCTATTGAGCTCAAAATCATTCCCCGGCCACGAGTAGGCCACCAGCTGCGCCAGCGCGTCATCGTCCACTTTCAGTCGCGAAGAGAAACGCTTCTCCAGGCTCTTCAACCGGTTATGCACCAGCGACGGAATACTGTTGCGTCGGGCGCGCAGCGGCGGGATGACGATCTCAAAGGAGTGCAGCGCATAGTACAGCTGGCGGCTAAAGCGGTTCTGTTCCACCAGATTGGCCAGATCGACGGTGGTGGTGGCAATCACCTTCACATCCACCGGGATCAGGCGCCGGGCGTCGAGGCGGGTGAGCACGCCCTGCTTAATCACCTGCAGCAGAGCCGACTGCAGCTCCGGCGCCAGATACTCGATCTTTTCCAGAAACAGGGTGCCGCCGTTGGCCAGCTCAAGGCGGCTCAGGCGACCATTTTCATCGTCGGTAGGGGCGCTGCCCATAAAGTCCTGGCCCAGCACGCTGTCGGCATATAGCTGGCAGTTGACGGCGATGTAGGGGCCGCCCGCCCGTTCGCTTTCATTGTGAATAGCCTGGCTCAGCAGCTCTTTCCCGACCCCCTCTTCGCCGCACAGTAGCACCGGGAAGCCGCCGCGCGCCGCCTGGCGGCCAAAGTGGATCAGGCGTCGGGTTTCCGGATCGTCGGCAGACATCTGCTCAAAGGTGTGGCTGACTTTACCGAGCTGGCTGGTCATCAACTGCCGCATCTGCTCCACCGGGTGCAGCAGCAGAATAAAACTGTTGCCTTGCGCCTCGACAATCGGTTTTAAGGTGATCACCGCGTCGACAAACTGATGCTGACTTTCAAAGGTGACTTCGACGTGATTCAGGCCGCGGGCGTGTTTGATGGCGCGGCGCAGCAGCGCCGGGAGGGTCACCAGATCGGCGATATTTTTCCCCTGGCTGGCCTGAGCATCAAGATGCAGCAGTCTCGCCGCCTGAACATTGAGAAACTGCAGCACGCCCTGTTCGTTCCACGCCATCACCCCATCGTCCATGCTCTCCAGCAGGCCGTACATCTGATTGAGGTGGCGGTTGGATTCCGCCAGCAGGCTGTCGGTGAGCAGGGAGTTACCCACCTCGCGGGCGATGGCCAGCGTCAGGGAGAGGTCGGCGCTGGACTGGTGCTCGACCAGACAGCAAAGCGAGATAGAGCCGAACAGCCGCCCGTGGTTATCAAACACCGGCGTCGAGCAAAAACTCCATGGCTGTAGCGCCTGCTTAAAATGCCGATCGCCGGCGGTGTTGATCGGCTGGCCCTGCATCGCGGCCAGCGACAGCGCGCAGGTGCCGATAATGCTCTCCGCACAATAGCTGCCGTCGCGAAATCCCAGGGCAGCCAGCTGGGCCAGGGTTTGCGGCTCGCCGCAACGGCTCAGGATGCAGGCGGACTCATCAAGAATAAACAGCGCGCAGGGGCGGCCGTCCATAAACTCCCAGGCGTCTTCCAGCGCCGCCTGGCCGATGGTCAGCAGCGCGGTTTTACGCCGACAGATGGAGTCGAAGGTCAGGCCCTGGGCCTGGTGCGGCGTTTGCCAGGTTTCGCGCTGCATAAACTTGCTGCAGCGGTGCCATGACTGGGCAATGACGGAAGAGACCGCCTTCCCGGTATCCTGAGTCTGAACAGTCATATCCTTTTCCGCGTTGTACCATAGAGAACCCCTCCGGCAGCGACTGCCGGAGGGGAGAAAGAAAAACCGCTGACCTGGGCCAGCGGTTTAGCCACCGCGAATTAACGCGCCAGCCACTGCTGGCCTAACAGATCGGCGGTGAGGATAGCGGCATGGACGCTCTCCGGGGTCACCGCAAACGGCATATTATGGATGGTTTCCCCTTCCGCGCAGGTAGCTTTCGCCACCGCGGCGATTTTCTCGTCCAGAGTCTGAGGTTTGGGGCTTATGGCGCAGACCTGCGAGCGCTGTGCGTAGGTGCTCTCCATCATGTCCATTATGCGCTTGTACAGCGTATCGGGGTCGATGGGCTTGACCATGTAATACTTTGCGCCAAGTGTGCAGGCCTGCCGTACCATCTCCTCCTGACGCAGGGCGCTTATCACTATGACGGCAGGCACGTCCTTCACGAGGCCGCTGTTAAGCCTCTCAAGGAGCTCAAAGCCGTCCATGCCCGGCATGATGAGATCGCACAGGAGCACATCGTACCGGTTGTTGTTCATTGCGTCCAGGGCGGACTGACCGTCGTTCACGGTGTCCACCCTTTCTATTCCCTCCTGAGCCGTAAGGTAATCCCTGACGGTGGTCTGGAACTGGTTGTTGCTGTCTGCCAAAAGTATGCGGTATTTAGCCATATAGTGCCTCCGTAATAATGTAATTTTTTGGTTATCCTGCGGTATATGCGGTTTTCTGTATGCTGTGATTTTAGCACCGCCATTTTCGCGGCGATAGGGAATAAATTTGGCTGTTTTTGCAGGCATTTGCCTCCTCGGGTACAATTATTGTCCGGTTTTGTCCAAAGGTTAAAAAGTGTGCCGTTATTTGCTTTTATGGCGCCGCCGTGATATGCTATAATGGATTTTACTGAGAATTGCAGGAGGGTTGTCACATGGACGACAGCAGGCTTTTTGAAAGGACGGTTTCCTCCGCCATACAGTATTCCGGCCCGGTATTCGACGTGTACAGCGATACCGTTGAGCTTTGCAACAAAAAGACCGCCCGGAGGGATTATCTTAAACACCGCGGCGCGGTGGCCGTGGTGCCGCTCACGGATAATGGCGGCGTAATAATAGAGCGCCAGTTCCGCTACCCGCAGCAGAGGGTGATGGCCGAGATACCCGCAGGCAAGCTGGAGGCCTTCGACACAGACCCTCTCGATGCGGCGAAGCGGGAGCTTAAAGAAGAAATAGGCGTAACGGCAAAGGAGTTTATCCCTTTGGGCATATACATACCCTCCCCCGCCATACTTTCGGAGCGTATATACGTGTACCTTGCCAGGGGCCTGAGCTATGGCAATGCCCACCCGGATGAGGACGAGTTTCTGGACTACCGGGAAACGCCGCTGTGCCAGCTTATAGATATGATAATGAATGACCGGATTTCCGACGGCAAGACGGTATTCGGCCTGTTCAAGACGGCGGAATACCTCAGGCGCCAGGAGCTTAAAGCAAATGGATAAAAACGCGGTATTCAAGAACCTTTTGTTCGATCTTGACGGTACGCTCACCGACCCCGCATTGGGCATCACCTCCGCCGCCCAGTACGCTCTATCCAAGATGGGCCTAGAAGTT
>ERZ773136.3413-NODE-3413-length-11821-cov-4.509264_pt1 | contig 11821 bp, 6 predicted proteins | sample MGYA00580855_ERZ773136 | MGnify/ENA primary metagenome ERZ773136 (study PRJEB29015, sample SAMEA2737860) | human gut metagenome | biome: human gut; feature: human-associated habitat; material: faeces | place: China | collected 2012 ... | reverse complement strand
AGTCTTCTGGGCCTGTCGTCCAGTCTGCGGGATGCCAAACAGCGGCCCGTGCAGCGCCTGCTCAAACAGTTGTCCCGGGATGGTGATTTTGCCGTTTTTGACCTGCCCCGCCTCGTGGCCACCAACGAAGGCCGCATGGTCCCCTCCGGCACCTATCGCCCCGTGCTGACCTATTTCCTGCCTTTGGACGGCCACAGGCCGTCACGGGAGATCCTGGTCTCCATGATCCCCCTGGACGATCTGGAAAAGCTGGCTGTCCGGGCCCAGACGCAACTGCTGGAGGACACGCGGGAAAAATTCAGGGAGATGTCCCTTTATCCCGGCGGGCTCGTGGCACTGCTGGACGGTGACGGGCATATCCTGGTCTCCGGTGGTGACGGTCTTCTTCCTGACGGCCTCGACGCGGCCCGGGCAGAAGCCCGCCAGACGGGCATGGCCAAGGTCATCCTGCCGTCGGCACAGGGCGATATGCTCTGCCTGCTGGGCAGCATCCGGGCCTTTGGCTGGTATGTGGCCCTGACGGCCCCCCTGGACGAGATACGGGAACCTTCCGACAGCCTGCTGGCCAGCCTGCTGGCCGTGAGCCTGCCCATCATGCTGCTGGTGGCTCTGGCGGCCCTGCTCATGCTCATCAGGACGCTGCGTCCCCTGAAACTGCTGACCCGCAAGACCCGTCAGCTGGCCGAAGTGGATTTTGCCGCCCCCGATGCCCTTGACCGGCTCGAGCCCCTCCTCAGCCAGGGGCTGCCGCTGGAACGTCGCGACGAGCTGGGCCAGCTGGCCCGGGCTTATGCCCATCTGGGCGGGGCCCTTGCCACCAACATCCGCAATCTGATGGAGGCCACCGCCAGCAAGGAACGTATGGAGGGCGAGCTTTCCGCCGCACGCGAGATCCAGATGGGCATCCTCCCGCCCCCGGACGGAGCTCCCGAAGTGTGCGGTTTCCGGGCCTCGGCCTTTCTGGATCCCGCCAAGGAAGTGGGCGGCGACATGTACGACTTTTTCGTCACCAGCGACGGGCGGCGGGCCCTTGTCCTGGGAGACGTGTCCGGCAAAGGTGTCCCGGCGGCCCTGTTCATGTCCATGACCGTCACGCTCGTGCGCTACGCCCTCGGCTCCGGGCTCGATCCGGCGGCCGCCATGTCGCAGGTCAACGCCATGCTCGAGGCCCACAACCCGGGCAACATGTTCGTGACCCTCTTCCTGGCCCTGTATGACCCCCAAAGCGGTGAACTGAGCTACGCCAACGGCGGCCACTGCCCGCCCTACATCATCGATGCGGCCTCGGACGCCCCGCCCCGCATGCTGGACAAGCTGAGCGGCCCGCTGGTGGGCGTCATCCCGGACATGGAATACACGCTGTTCACGGATACCCTCAAGGAACAGGAGACCTGCCTGCTCTTTACCGACGGGGTGACCGAAGCCATGAACGGCGACAAGGAACTGTACGGTGAGGCCCGGTTGCAGGATTTCCTGGCCGCCCATCGCGGGGCCTCGCCCAGGGAACTGCTGACGCTCATCTTCTCGGAGCTTGTCCGCTTCCGGGGAGAAGAGCCCCAATCCGACGACATCACCATGCTGGCCTTCTGCCGCACGCACAGCGCGAGCGTGGCCCAACCTGCCTCTCCCCGGACATCCTCATGATCATGCCTTGCTCTTCGATGGACCAGCGCGCGCCCTTGGGCCGCATCCTGGCCGGATGGATCGCCATCCTCCTGTGCAGCCTGCTGCTGTACGATGCCCTGCTCTATTCCTCCCTGCGCACGGCCACACGGGAAGGGACGCAGGCATCGGCCAGTGTGGCGGCCACGGCCCTGAAAAGCCGTATGGCCATAGGGATCCGCTTTGGCAAAAAGCTGGAGACCTACCACAATGTCGACCGTCTGCTGGCCAGTGTGGGCCAGGCTGCCGACATGCCGCTGGCCGTACTGGATGCCCGGGGCATGGCCCTGCATCACTGGGGGCGCTTCCCGCTTTTGCCGGACATCAGCGACCGCCTGCCGAAAACGGGAACAGAGGCTGTCCTTTCCCTGAAGGACGGGGAACTGCTGCTGGCCCCCGTCGCGGATCGGGACGAACACATCGTGGGCCATATCGCGGTCTGGATGCCTTCCCGCAATCTGGATGCCACACTCAGGGATCTTTTCCGGCAGCAGCTGCTCTTTCAGGGCGGGCTGGCACTGGCAGGGATACTGCTTTTGTCCCTCTGCCTCGGCCTGCGCCGTTCCGGAGGCATGCCCCGCAATCTGTGCATCGCCATTTTCCTGCTGCTCATGCTGGGCAATGGGGCCCTGGCCCTGCATGCCGTCAGCCGGCAATATACGCAGGGGCTCAGGAACGATGCCGCGCATACCGGCGCCATCCTGACCGAGGACCTCAACCGCCTGCTGCTGGTGGGTGTCTCCCTGGACGATACCAGCCGCCTGTCCGCCTATCTGACCCGGGCCGCCACCGCCCACGGTGACGATCTTGTCCTGGAGGTCCTGGCGCCTTCCGGCAAGGTATTCGCATCGAGCCACGCTTCCGGCCCCCTTCCCGAACTTTTGCCGCCCGGCGAGGAATTCCCCCTGCTGGAGCTGGCCTCGGCCTTTTCCGTCAGCGGGGATTCGCCGGAGCAGGGCTGGAAGCTGCGGGCCACCCTCACGCGCGGTCCCTGGCTGGAGCGCCTGATCGCCAACGGGCTGGACATCCTGACTCTGGTGGCCATCTCCCTCATCTTCATGGTGGAGATGTTCCTGCTGCTCTCCCGCAGTCTGGAAGCCCGCCTGCAGGGGACGACGCAATCCCACACTCACCGCAGCGCCCTGTTCCGCCCGCTGATGTTCGTCTTCATCCTGGCCATGGACATGACCATTTCCTTCATCCCCCTGCGCATGGCCGAACTCACCACCACGAGCATACTCCCGCGCGACGTACTGCTGGGCCTGCCCATCTCCGCAGAAATGGGCATGACCGGCCTCAGCGTGCTCATCGCCGGGACATGGATGAAGCGCAAAGGGGCCCGGCCGCCCCTCATGACGGGCATCATCTGTATGGCCCTGGGCTATCTGGCCTCCATGCTGGCCTGGACCCCCTGGCTTTTCATCGCCGCCCGGGCGCTGGTGGGACTGGGCTACGGCCTTTCCCTGCTCACTGCCCAGGCCTACACGGTGCGGGACGGCAAATTGGCCGACATGTTTGCCGGTGTCTATGCCGGATCCCTGTGCGGCAGCGCCCTGGGGGCCATGCTGGCCGAACGTCTGGGCTACGGTCCCGTTTTCGCCATCTCCGCCGTCATCCTGGCCTGTCTGGCCCTGGTGCCCCTGCGTCTGCTGCGCGGACAGGAAAAGCAGGAAGACGTCCGGGAAGAAGCCCCGGCCGCCAGACTGACGCTGCCGCAGATCCGCCGCCTGCTGGCGGACCGCCACTTTCTGGCTTTCATCCTGCTGGCTCTGCTGCCCTCGGCCCTGCTCTGCGTGGGTTTCCTCAACTACTTTTTGCCTGTCTTCCTCAAGCAGGCCGATGTGGCCCAGTCCAACATCGGACGCATCTATATGCTCAACTGCCTCATCGTCATCTACAGCGGTCCCCTTTTCGCCCGTCTGGTCGGCAACAGCCTGCACAAAGGCCCGCTCCTTTTCTGGGCCGGCATCCTCTCGGCCCTGTCCGTGGCCTGTTTCTGTTTCCTTCCTCCCCTGCCGGCTTCGGTGGCGGGCTCCATCCTGCTGGGACTGGCCACCGGTCTCAACATCCCGGCCCAGAGCGAATTCCTGCTGGAACTGGACATCGCCCGGGCCATCGGTGTGGATCAGGCCATGAGCCTGCTGGATGCCCTGCAACGCGTGGGGCAGGTCATCGGCCCGGTCTGCGTGGGGGCTGTCATGGCCATCATGAGCGTGGATGACGCCGCCCGCTGGGCAGGCATCATCCTGGTAGCCATTTCCCTTCTTTTCCTGTTGCTGGTCCGCCCGGCCCGCCATTCGGGAGGCAGGGCATGACCTCCGCCCGGGACTGGATCCGCAGCCGTTGCCCGGAGGCATTGGCTGCCTTCGAACAGGCAGGAGCGCAGACACTGGCGGACTATGCGGCAGGCTTTGGCGCGGATGCCGCCCTGCCCAGGCCGCCGCAAGCCGCTGACGACCTTGTGGAACTGGCCGCCGCGACCTGCGCCCGGCTGTATTCGCCTGATCTGGGGCAGGCCCTGCGCCGTGAACTGGAGAGCGATTTCCATGCCCTCACGGCCAACCATCACGGTGTGGATTTCCACCCGGAATTCTTCCAGGGCGACTTGCTGTTCGCCATGAGCTGCCGTCACGCCGTGCCCCTGTTCAACTGCGGCGCTGTCCCGGCCAACAACGTGGCGTATCCTCGCGGCATCCTGCTGGGATGCGGCACCCCGGAAGAGGTGAGTTTCCGCAGCCGCAAACTGCCCATCCTGCCGGGAAGGGACCGGCATGGGCTCATCAGCGTGCGCCCGGCGTTCACCGCCGCCGAGGTCACCCTGCCCTCGCAGCTTTCCGGTCACCCGGAAGAGCCGCATGCTCTGGACCGTCTTGTCCAGGCCGTCTACCGCCATCCCCGCGTCCTGGAACAGCAGACATTCCGGGATCAGGCCAGCCTCATGAATGCCCTGCTGTGGCAGCAGGTCATCCCGAAAAGCTGTGATCTCCCGCCGCTGGTCTCGCTGGACATGCAATGGCTGTGCGGTCGCCTGATCACGGCCGATCTGGAACAACCGGACAGCCTTGTCCGGCACCTGCTCCTGCATCCGCCGCTGGCCGCTGCTATCTGGGATGCCCTCAACGGGCAACGGGCCTGCTGGACCGGGGATGCGCAGGGCCTGCAGCGAGGCACCTTCCTGTTCTGGGGCGTGGACGGCAAAGGCCGGGCCCTGGCTCTGCGGCCTGCCCGCGATTTCCGCTCGCTGGTGGCTGTCCGGGATGCAGGCTGGCGCCTGCCGCTGGATGCCCGCACCCTGGGCAGGGCCCTGACGGAAGAGCGCATCCTCCCCTCGCTTTTCCTTTATTTCGCCACCGTGACGGCGGCCAGGGGCCTGCGCTGTGCCGGAGGCATCTTCCAGACCTCGTACCTGCCGCGCATGATCCGGGGCATCTGTACGGCTCTGCGGCACTGCGGTGCCGACGGGCCGGCCACGCGCATCGCCGGGGCATTCCGTCCCTGTCCGCCCTGCACGGGGCTGCTGCCCCTGCGTCTGCCCTGTCCTGACGGCCCGTTGCGGCAGACCGGCCGGGGAGCCGGCGCCGCGGACCTCTGGCTGGCCGGCGGCCTTTCTCCCGCCCTGTGGCAGTCACTGCGGCACAGCCGGGTCGATCATGCCCTGGCAGCCTCGCTGCCGTATCATTATGAAGACCTGTCCGCTCAGGAGATGCGACCGCCGTTGCTGGACAGCCTTTTGCAACAGGCCCCGCCCATCGGGAGCCTGCCCTTTCTTGCGCCTTTCCCCCTGGAGATGCCTCATGCCTGAACTGGAGATAAATCTGGATGCCCTGGCTCATAATCTGCGTCTTATACGGCGCCAGGAACAGGCCTGGGGCTTCCGTTTCCTGCCGGTGCTGAAGATGGTGGCTTCCCACCCGGACGTCGTCGATTTCCTGCGTACGCAAGGCTATGCCCGCTACGGCATCGCGGACATGACGGAGCATCTTCTGTACGGACAGGAGCCGCCTGCACGCACAGGGCGCGTCCTGATCAATCTGGCCCCCCCGGACAGGGCGGACGACGTCGTCCGCCTGTTCGAACGCAGCGCCTTTTCCTGTGAGTCGACCTTCCGGGCCCTGGATGCTGCTGCCCGTGCCGCGGGCCTGCATCACGAGGCCCTGCTCATGGTGGATATAGGCGACATGCGCGAAGGGATCCCGCAGGAAGATGCCCCCGCCCTGCTGCGGGCCGTGGCGACCGCGTCGCAGCGTGCGGCCCATGGGCCGGGCGCCCATGTGGCGGGCATCGGCGTCAATCTCGGCTGCCTGTACGGGACCTGTCCGGACGACGAGAACATGGCCCTGCTCGAAGCCCTGGCAGCCCGGGCAGGCACCCTGCTGGGGCATGCCCTGCACCGGGTCAGCCTGGGCGGGAGCATCTTCTGGAACTGGTTCGCCCGCCGTCACGGGCATGGACCGCATCTGCCGCCCGGCTGCATCATGGAATTCCGCATGGGGGATCCCCTGCTGCTTGGCCGGGACATGTACCGGGACGAAGCCCTGCTGGCCGGGGACTTCCGGCAGGATATCTTCCGCCTGTCGGCCACGGTGCTGGAAGTGACGGAACGGGACATCCGTCCGCCCCGACAGAGCGTCCACAACGGACGGGGGCTGCACACCGACTGCCCTGATCTGGGAAAACGGCTCCGGGCGCTGGTGGACTGCGGCAGCCTGCATACGGACGTCCGGGGCCTTTCCCTGGCCCGCCCGGACTGGCGGATATCCGATTTCAGCGGCAATTACGCCATCCTGGACTTGAGCGGCTGCCCGCAGGCTCCCGTGCCGGGAGAACATGTCCGGTTCATCCCGTCCTATTGGGCCGTGGCTCGTACCTGCCGTATGCCCCACATCCGCAAGACCCTTATCCACGATACTCTGCCGGGACGATCCCTTCCCGACTCCCGGCCCGCCTCTCCCCAGCAGGAGACGGCGCCCCTTTCGGAGGTTTCATGAAGACGTCACGATATGTTGCCCCTGTGCTTGCCTGCCTGCTGCTCCTGCCCCTGCTGCTCCGGGACTGCGCCTTTGCCGCCCCTGCGCAGGCCGATCCCGAAGGGGAAAAGGTATGGCGGGTGATCTATGTGGAAGGCGGCCCCTTTTCCGATTACCAGCGCATCTTTCAGGGACTGGCCCTGGGACTGGAGGAACGCGGACTGATCGAGAACGGGCATGTGCCCCTGCCCAAGGACAGCGAAGAAGCCCGCGGCATGTGGGAATGGCTGCATCAGCATGCAGGCGGCAAACGTCTTGTCTTTCCGGCGGACGGTTTCTACTCCGCGGACTGGGACGGCCAACAGCGGGAAAAAGTACGCCAGGAGGTCCTGCGCCGCATCCGGGAAAAGAAGGACGTGGACATGGTCCTGGCCTTCGGGACCTGGGCCGGACAGGATCTTGCCGCGCAGGATCTGCCTGTTCCGGTCATCGTCTCGTCCGTGACCAATGCGGTGGACGCGGGCATCATCCCCTCGGTGGAAGATTCGGGGCGGGACAATCTGGTGGCCCCCATCGAGCCTGACCGCTTCAAGCGCCAGGTCCTGCTCTTCCACGACATCTTCGCCTTCAAAAAACTCGGCATCGCCTACGAAGATACCCCGGCCGGCCGCGGCAGCATCGCCCTCAACGAGATCGAGGATGCCGCCAGGGAACTGGGGATCACCCTACTGCGCTGTACCGATACCTTCGACATCCAGGACACGGACCTGGCCTCGGAGCGTCTGCTGGCCTGTCATAAAAAACTGGTGGACCAAGGGGCCGAGGCTGTTTATCTCACGTACAATGTCGGTCTGCAGGCCGGTGCCATGCGCAGGGTGCTGCAGCCGCTGGCGGATGCGCATGTCCCCACCTTTTCCCAGCTGGGCGCACCGGACGTGATCCACGGGGCCCTGCTGAGTGTGGCGCAATCCAATACGGCCGAAGAAGGCCGCTTCAGCGCCGGTCTGGTGGAGGCCATCCTCAAGGGCGCACGCCCGCGTGATCTCTCGCCGGTCTTCGAAAGCCCCGTCAGCATGGCTCTGAACCTTTTCATGGCCACGCTCATCGGCTGGAACCCGCCGCTGGAAGTGCTGGCCGCCGTGGACGAATTCTATCAGGAGATGAAGTAGACGCAGCCCCCTAGGACGCACGAAACACGAAAGGCGTACCGGATACCGGTACGCCTTTTTTGTCTGCCGGACGACATGCACCGCGTCATGTGTGACAGCCCGTATCAGGCGGCCGCCCGGCTGCCGGACACAGAGAGCCTGCCGCCAGGCGGTATCGGCGGTCGGCTGAGCAAGGGCCATATCGACTACGACCCCTTTGCGGCCACGCTGGACTGTCTGACCCAGGCCATGCAAGCGCGCAGCGTCTGTACCGTGAGCTACCGTGCCGCTCTGCACCGGCAGGAAAAGACCTGGCAGTATGCGTCGCTGCGCCTGCTGGCCTATCGCGAGAGCTTTTTCGTGCAAGGCCATATGGTCACGGATGACGGTCCGGTGGAGCGTCTGTTCGACGATACGACCCTGCTGGCGCTGCATCGCATCACGGCCAGTCGCGTCACCGGACGCAGCTCTGCCGCCCTGCCGGCCATCCCCGCACCGTCCGGCGAGGGGCTGGCATCATGGAAATGGAAGAAGAACCTTTCGAAGTCCGCGTGCGCTTTGCCCCGGAGGCCGCTGGAGCCGGGACCAGCGTTGCGAAATGCATGACGACGGTTCCGTCACGCTGCCTATCAGGGCGCATAACGAAGCGGAGTGTCTTTCCTGGGTGCTGGGCTTTGCTGACAGGGCCCAGGTGTGGCCCCGGACTGGCTGCGCAGGGAGATCAAAAAAACGGTCTATGCCATGGCCCGTCTGTACTACACGCCGCGCAAACCGGCAGACACGGCCGAAAGCGGCGGCTCGCCTGCCGCAGCCTGCCTCCTGTGGCTGCGGGAGTAAGCCACGATGCCGGTCCTGTGTGCATCCTTACCGGATGTTCCTCTATCAGGTACTTCGTCCTGGCCACCCCGTTCGCATCCACGCAGGTTCCAGTCAGTCCGTACTCTATACCTTTGCCCCAGCGCCTGAAGGGCTCCTGGGATACCCATGCTCCGCCCTGCCGTGATTCCCCTTTCCTATCACGGGTAATGGGAAAAAAGTATTTTGCGGCATCAGAAGGTTATGGCATAGAGTCCATTGGAAATGAAAATGAATTTTTATTCCATAACAAAGGACGGACTGCATGACCATTCATTCCACTTTCGGCAAGCTGGCCTTCTCTCTTGCCCTGGCAGGGACATTCCTTTTTCCCGGCCTTGACGCCCGGGCCGCGAATGACACGACCGATACGCTGAATTTTGTCAACTACCGGGATGTCCGAGATCTCAATCCCCACCTGTATGCCGGTGAGATGTATGCCCAAGAAATGATCTTCGAGACCCTGGTGGACATCACGGCCGACGGTTACAAGCCCTGCCTGGCCGAAAGCTGGGATATTTCTGCCGACGGCAAAGTCTACACCTTCCATATCCGCAAGGGCGTCACGTTCACTGACGGGACCCCGTGCGATGCTTTTGCCATCAAGGCCAACTTCGATGCCATCCTGGAAAACCGTGCCCGCCATACCTGGCTGGAGATGATGCACCTGCTGGAAAAGGTGGACGCGCCTGATGCCCAGACCTTCCGCATCTTCATGAAGGCTCCGTACTGGCCCATGCTTACGGAACTGGGCGTGACCCGTCCCTTTGCCATCATCTCGCCCAAGGCCATGAAAAACGGATCCACCAAGAACGGCGTGACGGCCTATGTGGGAACCGGGCCCTACAAGCTGACCAAGGTCGTCACGGACGAATACGCCGTGTTCGAGGCCAACGAGAACTACTGGGGCGAACAGCCCAAGATCAAGCGTGTCGTGGTCAAGGTCATCCCCGACAACCAGACCCGCATCCTGGCTCTGGAAAAAGGCGAGATCGACCTGATCTGGGGCAAGAACATGCTGGATGCCGATGCCCTGAACAAATACAGGGACAGCAAAGGGTTCGGCGTTGCCCTTTCCGCCCCCACGTCCACCCGGCACATCGTCCTCAACGGGCAGAATCCCGTGCTTGCCGACATCCATGTCCGCAAGGCTCTGCAGCATGCCACCAACCGTGTCGCCATCGCCAAGGGGGTGTTCCACAATACCGAACTTCCCGCAGATACGCTGTATGCCCGCAGTGTCCCCTATTGCGACATCGATCTGAAACCCTACGAATATGACATGGCCAAGGCCGCCAGGATCCTGGACGAGGCCGGCTGGAAGCCGGGCTCCGACGGCATTCGCCAGAAGGACGGCAAGCGCATGGAGCTGGGGCTGCTCTACAACAGCAACAGCGTGACGGAAAAGACCATCGCCGAATACCTGCAGCATGAATACGGCAAGCTCGGCATCAAGGTGAGCCTGCGCGGTGAGGAAGAACAGTCCTATCGCGACAACATGAAGAACGGCCTGTTCGATATGATCTTCAACATCTGCTGGGGTATGCCTTACGACCCGCAATCTTCCATGGCCGCCATGCGCCAGCGCGTCTACGGCGACTATGCCGCCCAGCTTTCCCTGCCCGACAAGGCCCAGATCGATGCGGCCATCACGGAGATCATGTCCTCCACCGATCCGGTCCGCAGGCAGGAGCTTTTCACTTTTGCCCTGACCCATCTGCATGAGGATGCCATCTACATCCCCCTGACCTACGAGACCAACAAGGCGCTCTTCACCAAGCGCCTCAAGGGGGTGGGCTTCAACCAGACCCAGTACGAAGTGCCGTTCACCAGAATGTACTTTGAAGGGAAATAGCGGGACGGAAGTCCCCGCAGGGAAGGGCTATCCCGCCACAGGCCAGCCCTTCCCCGCCTTTCCCGCCCGGATCGCCTCATGAAAAACTACATCATCATGCGCCTGCTGGCCACCGTGCCCCTGCTGCTGGGCATATCCTTCCTGTGCTTCGTCTTTATCAACCTTATCCCTTCCGACCCTGCCGAGGTGGCCCTGCGCATCCGCCAGACCCCTATCATCACGGAAGAACTCATCGCCCAGACCCGTGCCGAACTGGGTCTGGATCAACCCTTTCTGGTGCGCTATGCCCACTGGCTCTGGGATTGCCTGCACTTCGACCTGGGCGTGAGCTACACCAATCCTGCCCGGACGGTGCTGGGCGAGATAGGCCGCTGTCTGCCGGCCACCCTGGAACTGGCCGGGCTCTCGCTGGTCTACGTCATCGTGCTCAGCCTGCCCATCGGCTTCCTGAGCGCCGTCTACAAGGACACATGGTTCGACCGCATCATGCGCGGCGTGGTCTTTGCCACCACGGCCATGCCCGTTTACTGGGTAGGCCTGCTGCTCATCTGGATCGTCAGCATCAAGCTGGACCTGCTGCCCACCAGCGGCTACGGGGGCTTTTCCAGCCTTATCCTGCCGGCCTTCACCGTGGCGCTGAGCTACATCTCCACCTATATCCGCCTGATCCGCAACAACATGCTGGAAAACATGCGCGAGGATTATGTGCTCTATGCCCAGGCCCGCGGCCTGAAGCAGCGCAGCATCCTCGTGCGCCATATCCTGAAGAACTCCCTGCAATCCTGCGTGACCGCCATCGGCATGAGCATCCCCCAGCTCATCGCCGGCACCATCGTGGTGGAGAACGTGTTCGCCTGGCCGGGTGTGGGGCGCCTGTGCATCGCCTCCATCTTCAATCGCGACTATCCGGTCATCCAGGCCTATGTGCTGCTGGTAGGCGTGCTTTTCGTCTTCTTCAATCTGTTCTTCGACATCCTGCAGTATGTGGCCGACCCGCGCCTGCGCGAAAGGAAAGCGTAAATGTTGCAACAACTTTTCAAGAATCCCATGGCCCTGCTGTGCATGGGGATCGTCCTGGTCACGGCCCTGCTGGGCATCTTTGCCCCGTGGGTGGCGCCCAACGATCCCTATGCCAACGACATCCTCAACAAATTCGACAGCCCCTCCTGGCAATATCCCCTGGGCACGGACCATCTGGGGCGCTGCGTGTTCTCGCGCATGCTCTTCGGCAACGACAACCGCCGGGTGATTCCCGCCAGCATCGGCCTGGGCGCGTTTGCGGCCAGCGTCGGTCCGCTCTCCGCGCCCGAGCCCAGCCCCACGCCCGATGCGTC
>ERZ773136.3411-NODE-3411-length-11825-cov-3.647664_pt1 | contig 11825 bp, 9 predicted proteins | sample MGYA00580855_ERZ773136 | MGnify/ENA primary metagenome ERZ773136 (study PRJEB29015, sample SAMEA2737860) | human gut metagenome | biome: human gut; feature: human-associated habitat; material: faeces | place: China | collected 2012 ... | reverse complement strand
AATCCCGGCGGTAAAATAGGAGAAATCTACACGCAAAACGGCGAAAATAAATTCAAAGGCGTCGAATACTCTCTGACCGGTAAAGTTGCTCCTAAATGGAATGTTATGGGAGGCCTGATGTACCTTGACGGTAAACGTGAAAAGCTTGCTAAAGGCAGTGAGCATCTCGAAGGCCGTTATGCTACCGGTACTCCTAAATGGAACGCCGTTTTGGCAACGGAATATGAAGCGGACCAGAATAATTCCGCTATTTTCCGTATGAACTACGTCGGCAAGTCCCACGTTAACGATAATGGTGTTATGGCCCCCGATTATATGACCTTTGATTTAGGTTATAAACATAAAACCAAAATCAATTCCACACCTGTTACTTTGACTGCTATGTGTTATAACGTTTTAGGCAAAGATTACTGGATCTCCCGCGGTACCTCCGTAGCTCTCGGCGCGCCGCGTACAATGATGCTGTCAGCGCAGTTCGATATTTAGCAGACAGCCACACTGCTTTTAGGAATTAAGTCCAGGTATACCATCAGCGTGCATACCTGGAAAATTTATTAATAAAATTATGAGGTGTTTACCAATGATAAATAAGCACAAGAAATTTTTAACAGCGGCTGTTTTCTGCGCCATTGCCAGCACTGGTTTTGTTCTGACGGCCAGTGCTGAGGAAACCATGACACACGACCTAGACGAAGTCGTTGTCGAAGCCGATAAAGACGCCCTGCCCGGCGGCTATGTAAAAACCAAAGGCAGCATTGGTATTTTAGGCGAAAAAAGCGTCCTGGACGTGCCTTTCAGCAATATGAACATCACGCAAAAAACCATTGAGACTTTCGGCGGCCCCAATCAGCCTTTACAAAGTATTTTAGCAAATAACCCGGCTGTGCGGATTCAAGGCACGACTTTGCACAACGATTTCTCTATTCGCGGCATCAAAGGCAACGGTACCAGTTCCTACCTAAACGGTATCCCCGGTCTAATGACTCAATTTGCCGCCCCTACCTTTATGATCGGCGACATTCAATTTATTTCCGGCCCTAACAGCGGCATTACCGGTATTCCCAGCACTTATGAAACCACGGCAGCCGGCGGTATAGTTAATTTTGTTTCCAAAAAAGCAACAGAGGCACCGCTTACACGTTACCGCCAAACTTTTTCAGGCAAAGGGTCTTTTGGTGAATACCTGGATGTCAGCCGTCGTTTCGGCAAAGACAAAGAATGGGGCGTACGTATCAACACAGAATTACTGAATGGCAATACGGCAATCAACAGCAATGATATGGAAGCCCAGGGTATTTTTGCCAACATCGACCACCGTGATAAAAAAAGCAACACCAATTTACTTGTTGGCTACCGGCATTTAAATATCGAAGGCGGCGCACGCTGGTTCTCATTAAAAGCAGCCGCGATCGGCAAAGAGATCACCAAAGTGCCAAGCGCTCCTGAAGCAAGCAAAAATTACGGTTTTGATGGATTGGCCAAAGAATCAGAAGGATACATCATTGCTTTAAATCATGAACAAAAAATGAATGCCGACTGGAAATGGTTTCTGAACGCCGGCATGAACAGCAACAAACTGCAAAGAAACATCATAGGCGCCAGCAGTAATTTCGTTATCATCAATGACAAAGGCGATGTCAGTAATAATTTAATGTCCACACAAACTGTTACCAAAAATTATTATGCCCAGCTCGGTATCAACGGCAATATTAAAACCGGCGCAGTAAATCACGATGTAACCTTAGCCCTGGACAAAGCCTGGCACAGTATCGAAGGCGCCAAAAACATGTATAACAATGGCAGTATGGGCAGTGTCAGCGGCAATATTTACAGCGGCCTGCAAGGCAACAATGTCTGGTATCCCTCAATAGAAACCGGTTTGAGCAGTAAAGATCAGTATTGGGGTATCTCTTTAGCTGACACTGTAAAATATAAAAAAGCCCAGCTTTTACTTGGTGTGCACAAGCATAATGCTTCGGTCGACAGCTATAATAAAATTACCGGACGAGTAACTCAAACCGTTGGCAGCGATGCTTTATGCCCCACTTATGGTTTTGTTTATCAGCCCGATGAGCATACTTCTTTGTATGCCAGTCATTCTGAAAATTTTGATAAGGGCACTATTGTTGCCAGCAAATATGCTAATGCCGGTGAAGTCTTGAATCCTGCCAAAACCAAACAAAATGAAATCGGCTTTAAATATGCCAATGCCGGCTTCCTTACCAGCTTAGGTATTTTTAACATCAAGCAAGCCAACAACATCGACGTCTACAAAGGCAGCGATATGTATTTGCAGCAGGACGGCGAACAGGAATACCAGGGGATAGAATTGTCTGTGAATGGTAAACTCGCCGATAAGTGGAATTTCATGGGCGGTCTGATGTATTTGGATGCCACTCAAAACAAAACCCAAAACGGCACTAACGACGGTAAAACTGTCAATGGTGCGGCCAAATGGAATGCTGTGGCCGTACTGGAATATAATCCGGATGAAAAATTCAGTATTGTCGGACGGGCAATGTACACCGGTAAAGCCGATATTTATAATGAACAGCTGCAGACCCCTTCTTATATGACTTACGACTTGGGTGTCAATTATAAAACTGCTTTCAACAAAACTCCTGTTACCTTGACTGCAATGTGCTACAACCTTACTGATAAAAACTACTGGACTGCCTATGGTAATAATCTGATCTTATCCAGCCCGCGTACCCTGATGCTGTCCGCAACCTTCGACATTTAATTTTCACTTCCATTATCAAAGAGGGTATGTATGCCCTCTTTGATTTTGTAATAGCAGGAGGCAGTTACCGCTATGCTTAAATTCACCGATATCGACTTCAACGCAGTCTGGCAGGAAACCTTTGGCTGGAACGCTGCCGGCGATACCGACAACCGCAAATTCAATGACCAGGCAGAAAATGATTTTTGGGTCCGGCTGGCGCCGCGATATACACAGGAATATAATCTCAATCACGATACCGGCCTGATTGCCGATAAACTGGCCGGCCTTCTGGGCAGGAATAAAACCATCTTGGAAATAGGCTGCGGCAGCGGTAATTTCACTTTGCTGATGGCACAATATTCTCAGCAGATCCTCGGTCTTGATTTTTCACCTGCCATGCTGGCTGTGCTTGAAGAGAGGCGGCTTGCCGAAGGTATAGGCAATATTCGCACGCAGGCAGGCAAATGGGAAGATTTTACAACTGACGCTGTATTCGACTACATCGTCAGTGTCAATTCACTCTACCGTATCCGCGACATAAAAAGCGCTTTATTGAAAATGCACGCTTACAGTACCCAGGGCTTTATCATCGTCAGAACTATCCAGCGGCCGTTCTTTTACAGCCTTTATCAGAAAAACGGCGTGTCCTGCCCTGAATGTCCTGACTATCAGCTGCTGCCGCTGCTTTTATGGCGGCTTGGTCTGCAGGCCAACGTAGAATTTCTAACTTACCCCAAAAAGAAGTATTTCCTCGACCTGGCTGATGTAAGTCAGGAAATGCAGGCTGATTTGACTGCGCAAATCTTTCATGAGCAGCAGGCAAAGCTTTTGCAGGCCTTTACCGCACAGGCAGCTTTTACAGACGGACGATATACGATCAGCCAGCCGCGCACTACTGTTATTATTTCTGTAAAAAAAATAAATCTGGGATGAAAATATGAAACATTTTTATAAGCCCCTGTTACTGCTGCTTACGACAGCCGTGCTTTTGCTTGGCGGCTGCGGCGTGCAGCAAACTACCTCAGAACAGGAAAAAAATATCACAGCTGAAAACAGCGCCGTTGTTTTAGCTGCCGGCAGACATTTGGCCCCAGGCGAAAAAGACGGTTACTATTGCAGCAAGATTTTAGGCGTTTGGGAACCACTGATCACCAAAGATGAAAACGGCCTGCCCAAACCCTGCCTGGCCACAGGCTGGGAGATGAAGGACGGCGGCAAAGAATGGATCTTCCATCTGCGCCGGGGCGTACAGTTCCACAACGGCAGCCCTTTTAATGCCGATGCCGTTATCAAAAACTTTGAGCGGATGAAATTAGGCGTCAAACGTTCCTCTTTTTATGGTCTGGATATCAAAACCTTTTATCCGACGCTGATTCGTTACGAAAAAATCGACGATTACACCTTAAAATTCCTTTTTGCCGAGCCCAACGTCAACCAGCTGTATAAAATGATCGACTTCGGCAGCCCTGTCTATGCCCCGGAATGCTTTGCTCCCGACGGCAATTTTCAGGGCTTCGCTATAGGTACAGGGCCTTATAAGATCACTGAAAACGTACTGAACAAATATGTCCGCCTTATCCGCAGCGATACTTATTACGGCACTAAAGCAAAGGTGCCCGAAATCGTAGTCAGGAATATTCCCAATCCCGACGTCCGTTATGCGGCCTTAAAGGCCGGCGAAATTTTAGGAGTTCTGGACATCAACGCCATTCCGCCCTTTTTGGCTGAGGAGATCAAACAGGATGACCGTTTTGCAATATCGACCAATAAATCGACGATGATCCGCTTTTTGGCCCTGAACGGCAGCAGATTTCCTTTTAACGATGTACGTATGCGTCAGGCCGTCAGCCTGGCGATCGACAGAAAAGATCTGGTCCAGGCATTATATTTAAACTATGCCGAACCAACTGCCAATCTTTTGAACTACACCAGCCCTTATTATAAAGACTATCCGGTAGAATATGACCCCGAAAAGGCGCGAAAACTGGCCCGTGAAGTGTTAGGCGGACAACGCTGCGAAGTGGTCTACTGCATCAATGGCGGCGAACCGCTGCAGAAAGGCGAAGCAGAACTGATCTCATACTGGCTGCAAAGCATTGGCCTCGATGTGACGATCCAATCGCTGGAATATGCCACCATGGCCCGGCAGATGCGCCGAGGCGACTATGACATTGCCCGCGTACAGCAGGGCTTGCCTAACGGCGACCCCTACAGTATTTTTTATACTTTTATGATGCCGGACGGCAGCCGCAATAAGATCAGCTGCCTGGCTTACCAAAATCATGAGGTCGCAGCTTTACTGCAGGAGGCCAAGCATTGCACAGATGAAAATAAACGCCGTGCCATTTATGACCGGTTGCAGCTTATTTCCATCGAAGACCCGCCTGTAGTACCGTTATTCAACGACCGCAGCATCGTTGCTTACAGCAAACGTTTAAAAAATTATGATGCGCTGGTTTACGGCGTTAATTTAGCAGAAATTGAGTTGATAGACTGATGATTAGTTATTGCTGTAAAAGAATCCTGACTGCTGTGCCCGTATTGCTGGGCATCAGCCTGCTGGCTTTTATACTGGGCGTCTTATCGCCCGGCGATCCGGCTGAATTTGTCCTGAATCAGGACGGATTATATGCCCCCAGCGAAGAACAGCTCGAAGCGATGCGCGAAGAACTTGGTTTGAATAAACCACTGTGGCTGCGCTACGGTCTGTGGCTGATGGGAGTTCTGCAGGGCGATCTTGGCAGCAGCTATATCACCGGCCGCGACATTGCCGCCGAGATCGCGCAGCGCCTGCCTGTGACGCTGGAGCTGGCTGTACTCGCGCTGCTGATGGCAGGTGTGGGCGGTATCTTTTTTGGCAGCATCTGTGCAGTTTACCGCGGCAGCTTTTTTGATAACTTCGTCAAAAACCTTACTAATATCATGCTCTCGATTCCCGGTTTCTGGCTGGCTTTGATCCTGATCCTTATTTTCAGCGAACAGCTGCGCTGGCTTCCCACCAGCGGTACGGGCAGCCTGAAATATTTCCTGCTGCCGGCTTTCGTTCTGGCTTTTGCCACCATGGCCACTGTCTGCCGCTTTATGCGCGGCGCACTGCTGACAGAATTTGGCCGTCAGTATTTTCTGGTCGCCAAAGTACGTGGCATCAATAAATTCAACCTGCTCACACGCTATGCCCTGCCTAATGTCATTATCCCCGTCATCGCTCTGCTGGGCAATTATTTTGCCAGCGTTCTGGGCGGTTCTGTAATAGCCGAAAGCATTTTTGCTATCCCCGGTATCAGCAGCATGGCACTGGAAGCCATCCGCTACCGTGACTATCCGGTGCTGCAGGCTTATGTTCTGGTCAGCGGCTGTACGCTGATCCTGGTAATGGTAACGGTCGATCTGCTGATCGCTTATCTCAATCCCAAGGTAAAGCTGGGTGAGCGGTCATGAAAAAATCAAACCTGCAATTTTACTGTGCGGCCAGTGTGCTGCTGCTCATTATCGGCGCCAGTATCCTGGCACCGCTCCTGGTTACACACAATCCCTTTGAACCCGATATGGCAAACCGTCTGCAGCCGCCCTCCTGGCAGCATTTTTTTGGTACTGACGCTCTGGGACGCGATATGTTCAGCCGCATTCTTTACGGTGGCCGTGCTTCGATCCTGCTTTCACTGGCTTCGGCAATTCTGTCGCTTGGTGTCGGCCTGGTAATCGGTCTCTTCTGCGGCTTTTACGGCGGCAAATTGGATATGCTGTGCACTGTCGCCAGCAACATTTTCCAAGGCATTCCGGGCAGCTGCTTTATGATCGCCATTGCCGGCATTTTCGGTCCCAGCATCAAAAGTCTGGTACTGGCGCTGGTCATTACCTCCTGGGCCGGGTTTTCCCGTATCGTGCGCGCTGAAGTCATGCAGCTTAAAGAAGAACCTTTCATCGAAGGTCTGCGCTGTCTGGGATGCAGTGACAGTCGGCTGCTGCTGCATCACATCATTCCCAATATTGTCAACAAGCTGCTTATTCTGTTCACTATCCGTGTGGGACGCGGTATTCTGTCCATTGCCGGACTCAGCTTCCTCGGCCTTGGCGTTCAGCCGCCGACTCCCGACTGGAGCGTGATGGTCAGCGATGCTGTTTTGTATTACCGCAGTTCACCGCATCTGATTTTGATACCCGGAGCCTGCATCTTTTTTCTGATCTACGCTATCAATAATCTGGGCGAATTTATGCGTGACAAACTGGATGTACGCTTTAATGAGGTGCGTAAATGGTAACTTTAAACTCTGCAGCACTTGATCTGGTGCTGCATCAGCTTTACGTGCACTTTCCTGTCCCCGGTGGACTGGTTCGGGCCGTTGACGGTGTTGACATCTGCTTCCGTCACCAACAAATCACTGGTATCATCGGAGAAAGCGGCTGCGGTAAATCCGTTTTGGGGCAGGCTATTTTAGGCATTCTGCCCGATTATGTCGCTCGCAGCGGCAATATTTTCTACCGCAGTACAGATATTCTGGCAGACAACACTTCCCTGCCCGGTTTTTACGGACAGCAAATCGCCCTGATACCCCAAAATCCCGGCGACTCGCTCAACCCGCTGCGCACAATAGGCAGGCAATTCGACGATATCCTGCAGACTGCCGGACTCAATGATAAAACCAACCAGCGCAAGCAACAGCTGCTGACCTTTTTCGGATTACCGGATGCAGAGCGCGTACTCGCCGCTTATCCGCATGAGCTTTCGGGAGGTATGCTGCAGCGCGTATTATGCGCGATGAGTATTTGCTGCTCGCCCCTGTGGCTTCTGGCCGACGAACCTACCAAAGGACTGGACGAAACAGCCTGCGGCGTTGTTTATGAAAATCTGCAGAAAATAAAAACCAGCCAGTCACTGGGTATGCTCATCATCACCCACGACTTACAGCTGGCACGTTCTATCTGCGCCGACATCGCCGTTATGTATGCCGGCCAGATCGTCGAATACGGTCCCCAAGTCCTTCCCGCCCCACGCCATCCATATACCCAGGCTTTCTTGGCAGCACTGCCGGAAAACGGCTTTCAGCCGCTGCCTGGCCTGCCGCCATTACCGCAGGATCATTTGCCCGGCTGTCGGTTTGCGCCGCGATGCCCCAGCTGTCAAAAACGCTGTCTGCAGGAAGTCCCGCCTGTCTATGACAGCGGCACCGCGAAAGTGAGGTGCTTCCTCTATGCTTGAAGCTGTCGAAGTTTCTAAAAAATATTGGGACCGCAGCAGCGGCAGGCAATACGATGTTTTACAAAGCTGCAGTCTACAGATCGCTGCCGGAGAAGCAGTCGGTATGATGGGACCCAGCGGCTGCGGCAAAAGTACTCTGGCACGTGTATTGCTGCGGCTTATGCCGACAGACAGCGGCCGTATCATCTTTCAGACGCAGGACGTGACTCAGCTGTCTCAGAAACAGCTGAAACCCTTTCGCCAGCAAGTACAGTTCATATCGCAGCGTCCTGAAAGCTTTTTTGATCCGCTGCTGAAATTGGGTGCCAGCCTGCGTGAACCGCTGCAGATATTTGATCTGCCTGACAGCAGCGAGATTATCGAAGCCGCACTGGCCACAGTCAAACTGTCACCTGCCCTGCTGGACCGTTATCCGCATCAGGTCAGCGGCGGCGAAGTACAGCGCCTGAGTATAGCCCGTGCGCTTTTGCTTAAACCGAAACTGCTTATCCTGGACGAGCCGACATCAATGCTGGATATCTCCGTCCAGGCACAGATCCTACAGCTTTTAAAAAATATTCGCCGGCAGGAAGAAATGGCTTTCCTCTTTATCTCTCACGATCATGACGTGATCGATTATATGTGCGACCGCCAGCTATATATGCAGGAAGGCAGGATCACCTGACAAAAAAACACCCAACGCTATGCGTTGGGTGTTTTACTTTAATAAGAACATCAGTACCGCTTCTCCTGCCGTTACAGCCATTGTCCCAGTACTTCCTGCAGCCGTTCGATACTGACCGGCTTGCTCAGATGCTCGTTCATCCCGGCATTGAGCGCCATCTTGATATCTGAAGAAAATGCGTCAGCCGTCATTGCCACAATTGGTATCTGCCGCGCATCTTCACGCGCCAGCCTGCGAATCTCCCTGGTTGCTTCATAACCGTTCATAACAGGCATCCGCACATCCATCAATATCATTTCATAATGACCGGGCGCAGATGCATTAAACATTTCCACTGCCCGCCGGCCATTTTCAGCACCCTCGCAGACTACCCCCAGGCTTTGCAGAAACTCCAGAGCGATCTCCATATTCAGGTCATTATCTTCAACTATCAGGACCCGGTGTCCCGAAAAATCGCTCCTGCCCGCAGGCTTTACTGCCGGCAGCGGTTTTACTGCATCATCGCCCAGCCAGCGCAGCGGCAGCGTTAAGGTAAACTTTGCGCCGCCTTCCGGCCTGTTGGCGGCTTCGATAGTGCCGGCCATCAAATTTGTCAGGTTCTTGCAGATTGCCAGCCCCAGTCCCGTACCCTCGATTTTACTTGTACGGCTGTCTTCACCGCGTTCAAACATATCAAAAATTTTCGGCAGCAGTTCTTCCGACAGCCCCGGACCGTTATCGCTGACAGTAAAAACATACTGCGAACGCTGCGGGATCACTGCGGAAAGCTCCTGCAGCCCCAAAACGATTTCTCCACCTTCCGGAGTATATTTGACCGCATTACCTAAAACATTAAGCAAAATCTGCTTGAGATGCGTACTGTCAGTCAGAACCTCCGCATGTTTCAGCTCTTCAAGCTCCAGCCGCAGATTTTGCATTTTACCGGCCATCGGGCGGATGATATTTAGTACATCCTCCAGCAGCTGCGGCAGGCTCAGCTCATCATCTGTTAAAATAACTTTACCGCTTTCGATCTTCGACATACTTAAAATACTGTTGATCAGCTCCAGCAAATGGGCGGAGCTGCTGCCAATTTTATTAAGACAGTCCAGCGTTTTGACTTTATTCTCAATATTCTGCCTGGCGATAGTCGTCATTCCGATGATCGCATTCATGGGCGTACGGATATCATGGCTCATCTGCGACAAAAAAGCGCTTTTCGCCTCATTAGCAGTATGCGCCGCCACCAAAGCTTCCTTCAATTCCTGCTGCTGTTCCATCTCACGGCGGCGCTCATCATCAATAAAACGCGCCACCAGGACCGCCTGTTGTTTTTTCGAACCGCTGTAATCCGGCAGATATGAAACCATCAGACTGATCCATTTATAGACCCCGCCGTTTTTGCGACGCAGCTCCATTTCCAGCTTATCACCGGTTTTAGTCAAAACCCGGCGCATCTCCCGTAAATTAAAACGCTGCCTGAATTTATGCCAGTCCTCGCGCGGTACTACATCTCTGGTATAGGCCAGAAATTCCTCACAAGTGCCGTTATACGGGTAGTCCACGCATTTTTGCCCGGTCAGCTCAACAAAATGATAAGTACCTGCGTCCAGATCAAAATGCACTACGGCATAATAAATATCGCCCAGCACGTGATTGATCTCATAATTAAGGCTTTCGACCAACTGCTTTTCCTGCTGCATCCGTTTCCAGGCGTCGATATCGCGCATCGTACCCACAACGCGTACCGGCAGTCCCTGTTCATAAACAGTCGTTGCCTGCACTAAATACCACTTGTTATCTATCTGTTCGTCAATATAACGGCGCATCCTGATTTCCAGGGCTTCTTCACTGCGTTCACCGCGCAACAGGCCCAGCCAAGCCTCCCGATCCGATGGATCGACAAGATTTTCTTTTATGACCACGGAAAGATAATCCGGGATATAACTGCGCCGTGTTTTTTCCTGAGAATTTTCAGAAGCTATATTGCTCCAGGAATGCATCACCTGTAATCTGATATCATATTCAAACAGCAGATCTATACTGGATTCCATCGCGACCCGGTAACGTTCTTTTTCCTCGTACAGCTGCCGTTCCATATCCCGGCGCTGGGTAACGTCGCGCATAAAACAGCCGCAGTAGCCGTACATCGGCTGATAGCAGTCGACCGACAGATATTTTTTTAAATTTTCGTTATAATCCTCGATATTTTGGGTCAGACCTTCCAACGCTGTTTTCGTATAGATATTCAGCCATTTGGCGCCGTTATCGCCCCAAATATCGCTAAAAGACATTCCCAAAAGATAATTTTTACCGTCGATACCCAAAAAAGAGGCACAGGCGCTGTTGGCATAAACAAAGATAAAATCCTGAGGCAGTCCGCTTGCATCGGCCTCTACCCTCAATACATATACTGGCAGCGGCAGCTTATCAAACTGCATCATCATACCACGCTGCATCGCGGCAAAATCTTTGTTGAATTGTTCTAATAAAAGCTTCTTTTCCAAGCTTTCTCACCCTTCCGCGGCCAAAGCCAAGGTTATCTTACAGCATGCCCGTACAAAAACCTGTCGACAATCAGATCCGCCAGTTCAGCATCGGTAAATTCAGGCTGACCCACATAGTGCAGCACCGACATCGTTACCCCGCCGAATAAATGATGAGCCGTGATCGTAGGCTGCCCCTGCTTCATAAAGCCAGTCTCCATGCCTTCGCTGATGATCGTCACCAGACATAGGACCTGCTCCCTGATCAGATTGCGGTACCGCAGGATACGGTTATATTCATCTTCAGACAGAGTATCACCGTACAAAGAACTCATTTCCCAGGAACCATCGTTTAAAAATACCGGATGAAAGCCGCGCTGATTGCCGCTCACCTCATACCATAAAATCCGATACAGATCCTTATTATCCCGCAGAAACGGCAGCAGCGCCAGCATATAGCTTCTGATTTTTTCGCTGGTGCTTTTACCTGAAGCAACCACCTCCTGCAGGCATTGCAGGAAAGGCTCTATCTTACTGGCGACAAGTGTATAAAATAAGTTATCCTTATTGCCGAAATATTTATAGACCGTGCCCTTACCTGTATCCGCAAGCGCAATGATCTCGTCTAAAGTCGCCTGCACATAGCCGCGGCGGCTGAAAACTTCCTCTGCTGCCAGCAATATTCTCTGATCTTTAGGTAAGGTTTTGTCTATTTCGCGCATAAATCAAACTTCCTTTCAATAAATATTTCTATTTCTCCATTATTATATATTA